>WLWI01004713.1_pt1 | contig 11481 bp, 7 predicted proteins | sample 6701501 | NCBI WGS metagenome assembly WLWI01 (sample SAMN12718690, study PRJNA515312) | sponge metagenome | isolation source: marine sponge | host: Mycale hentscheli | place: New Zealand: South Island, Marlborough, Capsize Point | collected 2014-11-01
GGAGGGGAGAGAGAGAGAGAGGGAGAAGGGGGGGGGGGGGGGGGGGGGGGGGGGGGGGGGGGGGGGGGGGGGGGGGGGGGGGGTAGGAGTTTAAAGTAACTAACTAACTATGGCACTGTGGAAGATCTCAGAAAACTGGAATATCACAGAAAGATGGCAGTCAGCAAAACTGTTAACCAAAACAAGGAGTGATATTTTTATATAACTTGAAATATTTGTGACAAGCTAATGAGGACCTTTTAAGTCCAGTATCACATTTTCCTATTTGTATGCTTTATCATGTTTCAGTCAAGCAAGACTCAAATCACACCATTGGGGTGGAGTTTGGCTCTAAGGTAGTGAATGTGGCATCCAAGTCAGTGAAGCTGCAGGTGTGGGACACAGCAGGGCAAGAAAGGTTTAGATCAGTCACACGTAGCTACTACAGAGGAGCTGCAGGAGCACTGCTAGTCTACGATATCTCCAGGTTAGTCTGAGCAACTGTTTGTTACAAGTAATGGCATGAGAGTAATAAGTGTAGGCGTGTATTGTTGTGTGTGTGTGTGTGTGCACATGTGTATGCATACTTGCATTCAAGTGCTGGTTGTGGCACTTAGTATGCTCTTATGTTTTTGCTCTATTAGATAGTGTACTACTGCACAGGGTGAGAGGAAGGCTCACTACCTATTGTGTTGTTACTGTGTGTGTGTGTGTGTGTGTTCAAACAACACAAGAATAACTCAATACAAATTTTCAGTATGGTAAACAATTTTTAAGTGTTTGTGTCTTCTTAATACTACTCTGAAACTTGCAGGACTTACACATGAGTGCAGTAATGCAACTTTGAATGAACACTAGGACAATTATCACACACAGTCTCACTAATCCAAGCTTACCTGTCAGGCTTACAATATGACGTCAGAGACTATCACACACAGTCTGTCACTAATCCAAGCGTACCTGTCAGGCTTACAATATGATGTCAGAGACTATCACACACAGTCTGTCACTAATCCAAGCTTACCTGTCAGGCTTACAATATGACGTCAGAGACTATCACACACAGTCTGTCACTAATCCAAGCTTACCTGTCAGGATTACAATATGACGTCAGAGACTATCACACACAGTCTGTCACTAATCCAAGCGTACCTGTCAGGCTTACAATATGATGTCAGAGACTATCACACACAGTCTGTCACTAATCCAAGCTTACCTGTCAGGCTTACAATATGACGTCAGAGACTATCACACACAGTCTGTCACTAATCCAAGCTTACCTGTCAGGCTTACAATATGATGTCAGAGACTATCACACACAGTCTGTCACTAATCCAAGCTTACCTGTCAGGCTTACAATATGACGTCAGAGACTATCACACACAGTCTGTCACTAATCCAAGCTTACCTGTCAGGCTTACAATATGATGTCAGAGACTATCACACACAGTCTGTCACTAATCCAAGCTTACCTGTCAGGCTTACAATATGATGTCAGAGACTATCAGTGTTTTTGTTCTTGGCAAGTCTTCATGATTTTTGTATTTCTCTTTTCTTTGGAAAAGAATTTATGTATGTGTATATGTATTATTTATGGGTGTACATGTGTGTGTGTATGCACACATACATAAGATACACTCGTTCACACACATTGATGCATGTAACATTACATATATGTAATGTATGATATTATTGTTGTAGAGTTCATTGCTATTTATACTAACTTCTAGAATCAATATTTAGTAATAGCATGAATTAATAAATAAAATTGATTTATGATTACATTCGTGCTATGAAGCTAAATAATTGTGGATTACATGTTATTATTGTTATGTTGATTAGTCGAGAGACGTACAATGCCCTGACCAATTGGTTGACTGATGCAAGAACACTGGCCAGCCCCAACATTGTGATCGTGCTGGTAGGAAACAAGAAAGACTTGGAAGCTGACAGAGAAGTCACCTTCATGGAGGCCAGTCGATTCGCTCAAGAAAATGGTGGGTCCGTAGAATGATCCTTCCATGATCAGTGTCGTCTGTTATAGTGGATAATTGGGCAAGCGAAGCGAGACTCTCACTAATGAGTCTCAATTGAGATTTTGGTATATATACATGTATATATATATATATATGGCAAAGTTCAAAGAGGTCAATGCGTGTCTGCCCCCGGAGGCTACTTAAAAACGTAAACATTGGTGTGGGCACAAGAAATTCGGGAGAAAAGACTTTGAAATAATGCTAGGAAAGGAAGGAAAAAAAACTGCAAAGAGCTACCGACCCAGAATGGAAGAGACGTTCGCAGTTAGGTCTTCCAAAGTTAGCGAGTTCATTTATTATTTTAGCGGTGGTGGTAAGTTTACTTTGTCAATGCACTGGTCGTCATAGCTATACGCCTTACGTAACAGATTTGTTCTTACTTGAAAATCCAAAGTCCAAATAGTCAAGTCACTAAGAGAATATAATGTGTTGCTATATCTACTAGATCTCTGGTATAATAGAGAATTTTGAACGGAGCGTACTTTGGAAAGGCGACTAGCATGAATGAAAACCGTTAGTTTATCGATCCTTACCTGTATCATCCTGGTAATTTGATTGCTTATCCTTTGAAAATCCTTCAATAGTCAAGTCAAGAAGAGAATACAACGCGGGTCTCGTGCTGGTATATCCACTGACAAGTATGTATAAAAGTGTTGCATGTGTTGCTAAAAAATAGCAATAAACTAAACAAAAATATTTAACTAACAAAAATTATTAGCAGCTAGAAGTCAAATTTAAATTTCAGTCAGACCAGCTCGCTTGCCATTTGTGATGCTGAAGCACATCACTAGTATTCAATTACTTTTAGCCTCACTTTGACTCCCTGACACCTTCTGGATACCAATTATGACCTGTTGTAGTTCTTGTAGCCTCATTTTTTTCTGCCTTGTTCAGCTTGATGTAAACATAGTTAGTTGCTGCCTCCAAGAGAATGACCATTATTGGAGTCCTGAGGCTGTGGCATTCTGAACACAACGAGGGCTCTACTGTGGGCCGAGGGACCCTTCACACTGTAGATATAGCTGGTGCAGTTTTTGTATAGTAACAGATGAACTTTAAAGCCCTTAGGTCCTTCAGGGAGGGACTCTATAGTGTCCCCTCCTTGAGGGCAGGGACACTATTATAATAGTTAGGCGCTGCTTCAGAGGGAACTACTGTATTTAGGGCCTGAGGGACCCTAAAAACAGTAGTTAACGACTGCACGCAGCGCCTAACTAATTTAGAACTTAGCAACAGTTCCTAACAACACAATTGGAGGTACTCTACATATAGAAGCCCTGCCCTGAAGGCGGGGGCACTACATATAGAAACCCTCCCTGAAGGACCTAAGATATTTAAAGTCCCTCTGTCACAATACAAAAACTACAGTAGCTGTGTTCTAAATGCAGTGTCCCTCCAATTGCACTCTTAGAATGATGTGTTATAAATTAGTAATGTGCTGAGGAGCCATCATAATCTAAAAACTAGAGAGAGAGAGAGAGCAAGTGACCCTGCAGATTGGGTTTCTGGAATCATCTCAAGGATCTGGAAGCAGTGTTCTTTCAATCATAATTAACCCTCAGCACGCATGCGCGAGAGGGTTATAATAGTCGTCCTGCCAGACTGTTCGTTTAAGACCTTAATCAGGTGAACAAATAATTTATTTGCAGCCTGTGGTATTTTGTTGTGCTGGAAGTAAAAGTTTCGCATTGAAGATATATACCAGTGAGTGTCTCTGGCCTGTTTAGCTTCTCCTTTTATATCCACTGTTTTCTTTGCTCGAGTTATATGGATACCTGCTTAGCAAGAGCCAATAAACTGTTTGTTTGGTCTGAGAAATGATTATGTAATAGTGAGTTGTGTATAGTAGCGCTGAGGGTTCACACCTTTGGTTGGTGCTGTATAGTTCTTGTATTTTAAAATTTACCATAATAGTGACATTAATTAAAGCCAATAAATAAGTGTGACATATGATTGTGTATTTTCTTTACTTGTGTTTCAGAGTTGTCTTTCTTGGAGACGAGTGCTCTTACTGGTGAGAATGTGGAAGAAGTATTCTTGAAATGTACTAGAACAATCTTGACAAAAATAGATGCAGGTAAGTTGTAGCGGCAGCAATGTTGGTGGAGTAGACTTGTTGTTGTTGTTGTTGTTGTGGTTGCAGGAGACCTGGATCCAGATCGTGTTGGCTCTGGAATACAATATGGCAATGCTCAACTTCGCAAAGTCTCTACCCCCTCTCAACAGACACAGAAAGATAAATGCAGCTGCTAGTTCAAAAAAAGTTATCCACTATTTTCAATTGTGTTCTGTTTTTCTGGCACTTTTAAACTGTGTAGCCTCTTTTAATTTTCTAGTGCGAAAATTTTTCATGCACTGCACCATCGTTGGTTTATGTGTTGTTGGTAATGGTCATTAATAATAAAGAAATATGAATTTTAAATAAATAATGGAGAAATGCGAAGTCGAAGCTATCCTTGGGGACGAGGTCCATAGAGATGTAGAGCTCGGTAAAACTAAAGCTAGAGTAACTGAAAAAAAAAGAAATTAAGTAATATAGTTTTGTTGGCGCAGTAGAAGCAGTAGCTGCTGAAATTATCAATAAGAGCCACGCTTCAGAATTGATCAGGTACGAAGACAACAATTCTAAAGACGCAATGTTTAATTTGATTTATATAGGAATCTGAACCAGAATCGCCCTATTAGCACGCTTCTGGGACACCTTAAAAGAGTTAAAAACGCAGGTGCGATTTCTTTAAGTTTCTTCTTACCTCCGGATTATTCAACAGCTCCCATTTGGTCTAGTGGTTAGGATTTCTGGTTTTCACCCAGAAGGCCCGGGTTCAATTCCCGGAGTGGGAACTTTTTTTTTTCTTTTCCTTTCGGCAGGTTTTTTTTTTACCCTTCAGTGCACACAACCATTCCATGTATAGTGTTACTGTTATTCTTTTAGAAGGCCGTCTTTACATACTAGTGGATATCAAAAGTGATGCCAATACTTCTCAAAATGTGGAAACAGATTTCAATTTTGATGGCCTGTCCAATTTTTCCACTGTTCTAGTCCCAAAGGTGAAGCCAGTCACCAGAAAGCAGTTTGAAATCAGCAGACAACACTGGCCCACTCAGTTTCATGAAGATAAAAGGTGTGCTTGAAATTAAAAAAATGTATAAAAGATAGTGTTTCTGTTTTATTTAGGTTGGAAAAGATTTTAAAGAAGGAGCTATTTTCCTCTGAAGAAATTGATTGCATCACAAAATATATGAGGCATGCTTTGAAAGAGACTCAAACAGTATGTTTAATTGCTACATAGTTGCAAGTAATGGTCTGCCAGCCAAACATGTGGATTAGAACTAATAACTTTAATTATCATGTGACTTGAGAGTGCGGTTTGTGTGATCTGGTTCTGTTAAAGTAGGTGAATAGGCCATGACATCTTTTATGATACATTTTGTACCCAGCAATATGTGTGGTCAAATTTATATCCTAGTTTGCTTGACCTATATGTATCTTAGGAAAACCAAGTAGGTGCTGTCATAGTGGACCCTATCAAGAATGATATAGTGGCACGTGCTAGCTCTTCGACTTCTCATCCACTTCAACATGCGGCTATGAAGTGCATTGATGCAGTGGCTGCAACTCAGGGGGGCGGAGCTTGGGCCAGACTCAGTCAGGGAGGTGGTAGTGAATTCTGCAGCTACGATAATGAGGTCAATAAAAGTGGCATGAAAGTTGGTGATCACCAGGAGCTACCGCCGGCTAAAAGACCAAAACTGAGCAGACAGTACCTGTGTACTGGATTGGATGTGTATATCACAATGGAGCCTTGCACAATGTGAGAGAGGGAGAGAGTTTGCTGTGTTTGGTGATGTGAGTACTGATTGTATGATATGGTGGGAGGGGGAGGGGGGTGTATCTAACAATACTTATCGGTATACTGACTGGTTTCTGGTTTCCTAGGTGTGCAATGGGTCTTCTTCATTCTCGAGTAAAGAGGGTTTTCTACAGTAAACAGAATGCAGTGTCTGGGGCATTGGAGTCATGTTATAAGATCCATCTGTACCACAAACTTAACCATCATTTTGAAGCCTTCAAAGTTACTATGTGAGACATGAAATGCTAATGAAACAGAAAGGTTCTTTCATTTTTGTAAATTAGCTAGCAAAATTTCCTTGACTCTTCAGTATTGTTTTGGATATAGTTGTCTGTATTCCACAGATTCCATAGGCAGTTAAACTACTTTAGATTTTGCCACCCCCTTTGTGGGTGGACTTGCAAGTCAATATAAAAAAAATCTTTCTTGCTACTAGTACACACCCCACAGAATCTCCCGCCACGCCGGCGCCGCTCTTTAAGGGTTTTCGTTTACCACAACAAACAAATACTTCGCGTGCAACAACACTCCCACGGAGAGCTCGCGGGGCCGCGCCCTGCGTTGTAGTTTAAAACTGTCGCGTGAGCTGGTGAAACTGTATAGAAAACTATAGATCGGTCGTCGCGAACTGGTAGATTTTCTTCTAAGCTACTGACTCGTCTTACTCCTCCAACTTTACTCTTTAACTGAGCAACTATGGTTGTAGAAGTCCGTGTAACATACTGGTAATGTTTTTCCCTTGTTGTTGCCACCTTGTGGTGGCTAACTGCATTTATGCCTTTCAGTGGTGGATGAGGGTACGGGTCCCGGTACAGAAAGCTGTGCCAAGATTTGGGGGACGAATTCGGGGATGACATAAAATGTGTAAGTTCTTACTGTAGCTTCGAAACTCAATTGAATACTTTTTTTCTTCAGACGGGAGAAGCTGCAAAAGGAATAACTGGGGAATTCGAAGTGTTCGTGAGTGGCGACCTCGTTCACTCTAAAAAGGTTGTTGAATGTAATTATTAGAGTTACTTGTCACTATGAGTTTGTTCCAACAGAATGGCGATGGCTTTGTTGACAATGATGCCAAGCTCAAAAAAATTACTGACGCCATTGCAAAAGCTAAGTAATAAGAGGTGAGTATTATGAAACTTGCATAGTGCCTATAACAAGTTTTGTGTAGCTTCATATTCCATGCTTTCAACAAATTTGGCTGTTGGTGAACCTGAACTTATTTTTGTGTGGTTGTAGAATGAGGGATGTCCACTCAAGATTGACTGTTATGATGAGATTGGCTTAAAGGATATTTCCTGGTCTATCTTTGATATTTTATAGTTATATCTTGTATTGTCATCTTTCATTCCTTTTTATAACAAACTTTTATGTGGTCATAGTACTATGTATTGTTATTGCCACTTCATGTGTTAAATGTTAGAATTAGTACCAGTTGATCAATGTTCGTTGGGTGTGAGCTACAGAGTAAGTGGGAGTTATACTAAAAACCTTAGTTTAGCATTTAAACCCCTGCCCCAATCCCAGGTATGGTGTGAGGGGTTGTTGTGAAGATCTTGGTTGGCAGATATAGTAATTGGTGGTATTGTGTGGGGAATCCAGTTGAGATAAGAAACTGTAGTAGTCCTTATTTAGGAGTTTGAGGTCTAAACAAAAACCATACTTATAGTACACACATAGCACACATGTAGCTACTGTTCATTATGTATATATACAGCAAACTTGTCAGTAGAACATGCTGCACTACATCCTGTGCTTTGCTGAAGTACATGTATAGTAAATTTGTGTACACTAAGTACAGTGCATTCTTCTGTCCACATTGCTGAGTCAGGACATTCTTTAGTGGCGAATAACAAATTAATAGTTGTAGCTTAAAAAGACAACAATGGATTTATTTTTTGCTAATTAAACAACTTTTTTTTTTTAACTTTCAAATGTTTTTTGGCTGCTATTCAGATAGCCATCATCAAAACCAAAAAGTATAATGTTAGAAGTGATGGTATATCTAAGGTGATTTAACAAGCAACACTTCAAGCTATGGTGCTGCTCTTAAGCTCCCAGGAAGTATCTCGGTGTCCAGTTTTTGCCCTGTTCTATACCATGACTCCATCAAGCATCTCAGTGTGTAATCAATTATGTTGCTGGCCTTCTTTAGGGATTGGCGGTTTATGCTTCTTTTTTGTTGTTGTTGTTATTATGCTAAGCTAGCAATTTTAGTAATTATGCTACTTGAAACCTATTATGCTCACATATGCCTAGACAGAGTCTGCAACCCATTCACAACTATTCTGTTATGGCCACTGTTGAGTAAGCTAGCTACCAATCCCTGTCCTGATGGGCAACGGTGCTGGATTTGGAAGTTAGAACCTTCAATGAAATTGCCAACATAGATGATATTTATTAATCTCAAAAATTAATTAAAAAATCCCAAAGCCAGTCTCTGGATACATCAAATTTTGTTACAGTACAATAAAAACTAATTATTATTATTTTATTAGCTATAGTTTGTTGTTGTTTTTAACCAAAAACTCCTATTATAATAGTATCTATGAAATCAATTATCAAAATTATGCAAGCATAATTCCTTGGCCTTCTTCCAGTTTATCACATGTATTTTGCCTTCTTTACCTGCTATTTTATTAATGAAAGAACGAATTGACTTCCCTCAAGTTAAGTGCAGTTTGGTGATCAGTATACGTGTAATAATAGCAATTATTAAAGAACCCTGACCTCTACTGACTGTCCAGCAACAGCAGTCGCAGAACTTGCGATGTACAGTGTATGTACAGTGTACATATGTATACTGTGTGTGTGTGGTGGTGCTGAATGAAGTAGTGTTCCGGATTGGTACGGTATACACTTCCTGTAAAGTTTTTCCGTGCGATTTTTTTTTGTCCGCGAAGTTCCAACCGCGAAAAGTGAAATTTCGGCTGCGTAACTTTTGAAGATGAATAAAGTACACGTTAGGATTGTGTATTGGTATGTCTTTTAACTGCATTGTTAATTTTAATAACTTAAACTATTATTAGTGGTGCATGCGGCTACTTAAACAAATTTGATGAATTGAAGACTGAACTGATGGAGCTAAGTACATCCCAAGCCCAACTAGACATAGTAAGAAAAATGATTTTACTTCCATCACAACTATCAAGTTAGTAATAGTTAACTGCAGTTTGGTGATCACTTTGTATCAGCCAATAGTGTATCATCGTGAGAATCCTTCAAGATTTGTGATATTTATTTCATGGCTTTATTGCACAGTAGGTAGACCAACAATTACTTGTTAGTATTTCATTAGGTAGGGCTCTAGTTTTAGATTACTGGGAATGTTGTCTAGGTTGGAGTAAGCTCAAGAGGACTTACAAGCAATTTTGAAGTCTTCGTAAACAACGTATTGATTCATTCCAAAATAGTAAGTATTGGGCATAATTATATTATTATATAATTTGGTTGAACATGTCACCGCCATTGTTGTTAGAACGGTGATGGATTTGTAGATACTGCAGAAAAGAAAGGTCGGCTACTGAGGGCTATTTCTGATGCAACGTCAAAACAATGACTAGTTACAGACAGCTATACGCCATTATGTCTACACAAGAATACTCATATGCCATTATGTCTACACAAGAATACTCATAAGAACCTCATTTGCAACCACATGGCGATTCATTTGAATCTCATGTCTCCACACAAACTACCACACATAATTATGATCAACTTGTTAACCCCATTTTAAGTGCTGATACACAGTCATACACCAGCACCCACCTACCCTACTTCCTTAAACCAACACAACAACACCATTTATATTGTACACTGTTTATGAACTGAATGATAACTGAGAAATGCAACAGGATGCGTTGACTTTGACACAGGCAGTTCCTACAAGGAACTCTTACAGCATGTCCTTTTCCTTCTGAGCCTTCATGAATTCATAATAGTCCACATAGCCATCATCGTTCAGGTCATCATCCTTCAATATCTGATTCACCAAGTTGGCAAGCTCCGTCTCGCCAATGGGGAGTGGCTTTGCAACTTTCTCAGTGTTGGCAGCATCGGCATCATCGTGGTGAAAGTGAGTCATGGCAGCTCCTAGTTCCAAGCCATCCAACTTGTTGTTGCCATCGTAATCATGCAATTTGAAGTAGTGGAACTCCATCTCTTCATCTGACTCCATCTTGAGCTGGTCATCCATGTCATTCTCGTCAAAGTAGTCGGACATGTGTTCCCGCAGATGTCTAGACAATAATCATGTAATAGTCACACTTTAACCAGCAGATATACAGGAAAATATCCACAGATATAAATTGACAGATTGATTTGCATCTTATCCACCTCATCCACCCAGACAGTATACACACACACATCCCCACACACAATGTCAAAATGATTGGGAGTAAGCACACACCAACATTACATTAATCAACACAATACACTACTGAAAGGCTAGTCACACACTTGACAACATGGTCGGCTAGCTCCAATTACTCACTGACAGAAACAAGGCTCTGAGACGTGACACATAACTACTAACATAAAGGCCACTAGAAACCAACTGTTCTTACTCTTTATTATGAACGTTCCTCGGGTCGTGGAAGTTTGGATTGGCCTGACCTTCATTTCCGTTCACCGGTGCCAGTAGTACCACTAAAGTACCCAAGACAAGACACACCAGCTTACCCATTCTCTCCTACACCCTAACACTCCAAACCTACTACTAAACCACGAAATCCTTTGTTGCGCTAGGTAAAGGATCACTTCATAATTTGCTCCGCTCCTCAGAGTTCAACTTCAGCAATAGGGGCGGGGCGTGTCACGCGAAATTTGGTCCCCCACCAAATACGGTCCGGCCGGACTGAAATTGGCAGCCAAAATAGGTCCGCCCTGCTAATTTCGGTCCGCCCGAATTAAATAAAATTTAGCTTGGTGGATTCCAATCCTGTGGTTGATATTGACACCGATAAGGACGTACTTTTGTTGTTTTTTTACTGGGTCTTATTGTTAAAAATTTGAGATAACACAAATTAACCAAAACTACAGTCAATTGATAGTATAACTAAAAACTACTCATAATATTGAAGAAAAATTAGCTAAATCTTCAAGGGAAAAAACTAAAACTAAGCATTTAAGATACTTTTTAGTACTGGAATCTCTCAACCAAACCACCTAATAGCATTATTGGATGATGACTAGATTATACCGGACTTAAAAGGGAGATGCTTCAGTTTGGATATGCATGAAGGCATTTACAAGTTTCAAAGAATATTTACAATTGTATAAATTTGCAATAGATAGCGATGTACTAGCTTTTTAGATAACTGGGTTCTAGAGTTTCTAACAGGAATGTTTGTTGGAGATATAGCTATATGTTTTTCCACACCAAAATACATCATCTAAAGTTTATAATGATTGAGACCTGATTAACCAATTTTTTATGAAAAAAGCTTTAGTTAAAAATGTTACTGTTCCAGTTGAATGTTACTACTTAGGCTCGTTACATTACTGATTTGGATGAGAGATCTGAATTCTAGCATCATGCCACAGCGATCCCACCTCTGGACATTTAGGCACGAAAAAGACTTTATCAAGAGTTAGTGAGCGGTTTATGTGGCAGGGAA
>WLWI01004714.1_pt1 | contig 11479 bp, 2 predicted proteins | sample 6701501 | NCBI WGS metagenome assembly WLWI01 (sample SAMN12718690, study PRJNA515312) | sponge metagenome | isolation source: marine sponge | host: Mycale hentscheli | place: New Zealand: South Island, Marlborough, Capsize Point | collected 2014-11-01
TGGTAGTTGTGTTTGGGGAGGGGGGGGGAGGGAAAGGGGGGGGGGGGGGGGGATTGGGTGGGGGGGGGGGGGGGGGGGGGGGGGGGGGGGAGGGGGGGGGGGGGGGGGGAGGCTCCAGACCCGGAGACTCCCACTTTCTATGCCACTGTCTACTAACTTCACAGGTTAAGGTGAAAAGAAATAGATTCATGTATCTACACTTACTTCATTTGTTTCACTACTGTACTTTTTCCTGATTCTCCAGCACCTACAAAAACAAAACAAAAAAAAACAAAAACAAAAAACCACAAGAACCATATTAATACTGCAGAATTGTCACATTTACATATTATGGTGTTTATATATAAATTGACTATTTAGTATATTATCATGCCTTATATAATCAGTGTAAAAAATTCTGACATTTCTGTCATGAATTTGTCAGTTATTACATCTCTTCATGTGATCTAATATGAAGTAAAACAGCTCCATTACAACTACAGACAAGTTTTTTGTAACAGCATATTTTGACTGAAGTCAGTGTACACTATTAATGTGACTTTACTTCAAGTGAATCTTGATTTAACACATGAAATTTGATAGTGCTACTAGGAAAAACTTTTAACCATAAACATACACCATACTGCTAAAGAAAAGCATTTTTAAGGAATTTCAACTCAGATTGCGTTCAGTAGTAGTTCAAAAACACATGTGCAGTGAAATATAACAACAAACAAGCTGTAGGCATAGTATAATTTTCTAGTTCTTTTTGAATGAATAAACAACAACAAAGAAAAACAACAACAAATTATCATTAGAACAGAGTGCTTCTGTACCCGCCGTGTATATAAACTCCAATAGGAACTAAAAAGCAAAAACAAACCTTCGTTTAAATAAGGATAAACAAACAGATTGGTGAGATGGCCAAGATCAGGTCATCTGTGGTCTACAATTCAGCACAAAGGAAGATAGACTATCTACCTGGTTGGTACTAAACATACTCTCACAACACCAGTTAACCACTTTTTGTCTGAGCAGCAGAGCAAACAGGCTTTTTAGAGGCAATACAACTGCTTCATCTAGGTTGCAATAGTATTATTCAAACTGTTCTTGGTAAGATGGAGGTAGCCATGTCAAAGTATTTTGATGTTGCTTAGTTCAATTGCTAGTGCTAGCTGAGTACTCTATATCACTTGGACAGCAGAGACGTACGTATTTTCAGCTTTCTAGCCATAACCACATACTGGAATATGTTTCCTTACTCAATGTGACAATGGAAGACTTCTGTTCAATTAACAAATTCGATTAGCCATCCAAATTTATGACACTGAACTAGCTGGTCTATTATAACTAATTAGAGTTTTCTACACATTTGTATTTTGATAACTACTATACTGAACACAAGTTAAAATTCCTCAGCTACGCTAAGCATTAAGGCTCAGTAACAATGACAACAGTGAGTATATTCATAAATAATTTGTTCACTGTGCTGAAGTGTTGCTAATTAAGGCTGTTGTGTATTTTAAGTTCCACACTATCCAACTAACACTGTAAGCTACATCAATATTTTAAACTGACTTTCAGACAGAATATGTTGGTGACCTAAAACTTTCATCTGTACAAATTTACTCCTTTTTAATACTTCTTTTTTAATAACCTGTAGAAAACTTCTCTGATTATATTGATCATATCTAAACTGTATACATCCTCATGAAGGTAACACAAGGATACAACTGTGAGATATAAACACAAAAAAATTCTCAGTGTAAATACCATTTATATTATACACCAAAACAATATGAAGTTAACACAACACCCTATTAACTACTGCACCAGATATATATGTGTACATGATACACTGTACCCGATATCCACATACCAAGGTAACCACTTGTAAAATAAACAAATTCAAAACACTTCTGACAAGATCCTACAAAATTACGATAATTTATTTCACCTTTTATAAACCCCTTTCCCATCAAACTTTTTAAATTTCAGAACTATTCACATAAAGCATGAATTTTAACAGTACATGTCCTGTAAACACACTTTATGTATTGGTTTAGCTAATGACATTTTGTAAAAAGCTACGTAGTGTTCAAAGTATTATATTCATGTAAGCTCAATACATTTTTATATTTACAATGAAATGATAGAACAATAATATTATGGTGTCTACCCTATACATGCCACATTCTGCAAAATTATACCAATATACTGAATTATGGTCCTCTCAACAAGCCTGTTCACAATTACTCGCTAACAACTTGAGAGCTATATGCATCAATGTGGTCCCAAACAGTCACATTCACTGCAATATATAATGCACATACAACAGGACAACCTCTGCTCTAAACACACATTTTTTTTAAACTATATGTGCAAGTTGTGTGAAAGTAGCACATAAGGACTCCTGTAAGGTTACATATTCTTGCACTTGTGATTTTACTAAGCCCCTTAAACATTCTGAAAATGAACATAGACTTGTTACTTCAATGTCAACTAAATTCACGCTAAAGTTGCATGTGCTAAAATTGAAACCTTTCTACACTAAGTCACAGGTGCACTTCACAGAAACTTCTCCAGTTGGAAATTATGGCTCAGTAAACTGTTGGAACCTTTAGTTCAAATAAATAAAAATTATACATGTATTCCCATTCCACCAGTGTTCTGGGTTGTTACATTTGGTTATTAAATCTGGCAATTTACGTTACAGCATTGCTCATTGTGCTTTGTATATATTATTCATTTGCGAGAATACAGTATCACTTATCTGATAGGCCATACGCCTGCAGCACTTACGTACATACTAAGCAAACAGACTCGTGATATTCTCCTGGTTGTTAACATGGTTGCTTCCTTCTCTTTATGATCCCAGAAAAAGAGGAAAAGCTACAACTCCTCACTTATGTAAATTCATTGATATAGACTTAATGTAGTAGTAAAATAATGAATTTTAATGCTTTAGAATGAGGAGAAAACGGTTTGTAAAGTCTTGGTTAAATATGTCTGTATAATATTTAGACATTAATCAATATTTGAGATTAATTGCATAGTCCTGTTTCTAGCTAGACATAACCAATTGACTTCATATGTAAAAGAACATGAAGTTCCACAATGTTCTTCCGTCCAAAGAAATAATCTTACTTCCCACGTTATTTAAGTCCCTGGATCACAATGACTGTTCAGTCAATTGCTGTTGTCTTTATGTTCGGGGTGATTAAAATATAGGCTAGAATTAGAGTGTTGTTCAAATGAACTGCATATACACAGCAAAATTTTAAGGGTAAAACTGATGTTCAATTTTGAGAAGGGCCAGTAATATAGATACTTTACATCACCTAATATTGAACTAGTACGTACTGTACATGTAGAATAACTGGCTATACAATCTAAATTGTTGAAGCTACAAGCTCAAAATATTGAAATTAATTTCTAATGTCTATACAAGATAAATGCAATCACTATATAAAAAAGCAATGAAATAATGCTCAATAAAGTATGAATATTTGGGGCACTTTATACGCATAGGACACATCAGGAAATTGTTATAGGCACCCTACATTGCCAGATTTTTTCCCCAGGATTTTTTTTTTTTTAACCTTTCAGTGACAATCTTAGATCTGTACTCTTACTAAGAGCACTCTAGATTAAAATAAGATAGATTACTCAGATTACCTATGTTTGGTCAGTCCACTCACACAGCTAGTATCTTATCACCAATCACTCATGTATAGGGGAAGATCTGTGCTGCAGCAGTTAGTGTGACAGTGGCAAAGAGATATAGTTTGTGAGAATAAAGAAATGCAGAATAGTTGCTGTACAGGTCCAGTTGACTGACAATACTACATCTCTATATGTGTATAAGCATGTACAATATGTACACACTATGACCCAACACCTCATATGTATACAATTAGTGACACAATGAAGGTGAACTGGCTTGCACTAAGTAATAAGTTCTAGCTGATACAAAACAACAACAATAGCAGCAACAACAACAAAAAGAACCTTGCTAAATATGAAAATAGAGTAAAAGCATTTTCAGACCAGAAACACAGCTTTGTAGAAGGATAATTAAACCATAGGTGCTATCCAATAAAATAAAACATGAACAACCACTTAAAAATACTAATCAGTTCTCTGTCACTACATATCAGTACACTAACTACATGAATAAAAAGCACCTGTGACTCTATACAAGTTAACATTTTAAATACTTGTTCTAATCATTAACTTGCAGTCTGCCAGCATACCTGCAATATGCCCATTGTTTCAAATTGATCAAGTGAATTGGAAAGAAAAAAAAAGAAAAAAGAAAAAAAAGAAAAAGAAACTTAGCTTATGTGTGCACTGAACTTTAAGCTAAGTATATTGTGGCCACTATTCTGCATGCGAGCTTCTGCTTTGATTTTTTTTCTATTTTTACTGTAGGTAAACGTGAATTCTCTTGACTTCTTAAAGCTGTAAATGTGAATTCGAACATATACATACCTTCAAGTTCCACTAAATACATACATACAGTGGCCACAGATAAATTTATAACTAACAGTTATGGGCATGTCCAGCCTAAACAGCTACATATAAGAATACATAAATAAAAAAATTATAGTAGCTAGGAAGTATCGATGGTGCCTATTTTCAATAGAGAAATTTAGAGCATATTTTTCAGCCAAGTTTAGCATTACTTGTAGCACTTAGCCAAATTGCACACACTGTAATGTGGACAACAAAAAGAACACAACACTTGACTTGCTACACTTACCTAAGCAGGTAATCATTAATAATTGATGTTGGAGGGCTTAGCCATTGATTGACAGTTAAAGGCAAGGCTTTATCTCTACTTACAATTTAAAAACTCCATAAACAAAATGGAATCACTTTAAACTGTTCCTTTGTTGATGGAGATAATGCACAGCCTATGGTACACATTTATTTATTTATTTATTTTTTGTGCCTATTGATAGCAAATTGGAGTTTACTAAAGTTAATCTATCTAACTCTGCTAGCAGAGTATGAATTCTCAACCACACTTACCTTGTGATTTCTTGAACTGCATATTAAACTTTCAAATTATTTTTAGTGCAAATGGAAGCAATTATATAGGACCACACAAGAGCTCTATTATGAAAGTAGATGTGTAATATGCAGGTATAGTTAATTAACTGCAAATGGAAGCAGTCATGTAGTACTACACTAGAAAGCTTGTTTATGTAAGTAGATATACAGTGCAGTGGGTATCTAGCATGATGTAACAGTTAGCCAGTAACACAAAAATGAGTTAAGCAAGGAAGGTTGGGGAAGGGGAGAGGAAAGAGGTGAAAATTCCTCCTTTTTCCTCTGTTATACTATTATAAGACTTCGTAATAGTGCAAATTTATAACTATTTAAATTTTTTAAACTAATTACATAAGCCACAAACATATACCTACTAGATTACGCTGACTTCCAGCCACACTAACTAAAATAGCGTGCTATAATTTGCAATTCAATAATCTTTTTACACATACAGTAAGATACTGTAGCTCACATTTCTTGCAGCCTGCAAATCATACAGCTGGCATTCTATTTCAGCATAGACCTCAGGGGAGAAAAAACAATTAAAAAAAGAAAAAGAAAAAAAAGAAGCTTACTTTCAGTTGATACATGTGCAGTATGCAATGTTTCAACTCCAACATATGTAATACATAACCGCATTAGAACCCACACTACTTGATGCACATACCTATACAAGAGTGTATACGAATTCACCTTAATCTGTGTTTGATCATACAATCTTAATACTCTGTAGAAATCAACTTCAGCTAATGTATGTAGTATATTCTGTGGATGGGGGAAGGCACATGTTGTGGGATGGTGAGATCCCAGGGCTAACCCCCTGAAACCTTGGAAGTAGTGAAGTACTAATAGTGCTTACTATCGGTGCTAGTCGCACACGAGCTGATCTTGATTTTGCTATGTTTACTTGGTTTAAATAAGAACTTTAAACCCTCCCTTTTTTGTACTTTTCAAATGGACACATACATGTATGTAATAAAAGGGCATGCCATTTATATTAATAAAAAAGGATATTTCATTGAAATTAACACACAAGAATGGATTGTCCTTTATTATTAAATAAAAAAGGGTAATGCATACTACACATAGCAAGAACTCACATTACGACCTTTACTCACATTAGCTTAAAGCAACAACAACAACAACAACAACAACAACAAAAACAAAGTGACAAGAATTTAAATTGTTGCCAAGTTTACATTCACATCTAATTTAAGGACTACATTTCAATTATCCATGAAACTTCTAGCTGATAGAGAGAACATTGGACAAACACGCACTACACTACACAAAGTACAGGTTGAGGATTTATTTAAATAAGAATTATCAGTGCATTCTTCAAAATACTACAATTAATGCAATGTGAGGAGCAGCATCCAGTTTATATGTTGGCTTATGAATTGAACACAAGGCCCAATATCTAGGCCACACATAAGAATGAAAAAGGTAGACTTCAAAAACTAAAAAACTAAAATAAAAATCATCAGACCCACTTTTCATAACCTCAAAAATCATGATGAACTACTTATTTAATACTATGCCAGCTATAGATCATAATAGCTGGCAATTATATTTAATACAGTGGCAGGAAAACTGTATTATTAATCTAATACAAGAACTTATTTTAAGTGTGCCTAATCATTATACAAAATGGTTAATCCAGGCACAAATAACACCTTTATAAATCACTGCCAATCTGAACTCAGGCTTCCACCTGGGTCCTCCAAAGGTGATTGCTGTATGGAATTTATTGAACTACTAAGATAACAAATATAACAACTTCTTCAATACAAACTTTTGTAGGCCCACATGACCAGGTCTTTATACCATGCACTCCCAAAAGGTTGACAAAAAGTCTAACTTGTGAGACAACAAAGACTTGTAGTAAAAAAGCTTCCTACCTGTTTGTGTGTATCTCAAAAAAATAATGTAGAACTGTTAACTTCCTTGTTGAACAAGGCACATACAAAATACACAACAATTCTTTCATCATTGGAAGTTGAATTACGTGTACGTGCAATCATAGATTGACTGTCACAATATAAACTAAATCGGTACCTGTCTACCCAATATTTAGTGTATACTCAAGTCATTTCAAAGTAATTTATAGTTCTGAAGTTGTATCTGCATAGCTAAATTAGTAAAAAAAAACACCACCTATCCAGAATTCTTGCTAGATTGGTTACGTTAATAGTTAATAATTTACATAATTTTGATCTTTCATTATTGGTAGTCACTAAGTAAAATGGTCTAAACTCTAAAGTTTATACTGTGGATGACATTCATGCTTCCTGTAACTGTATTCATGAACTAATCATTCTTACAAGAAAATAAAAATTCAGTATCTAGCTACCACCGTATTTCATTAGAAACATTAAGGTAGCTAGTTTACTTTAACACCACAATACTAACCCAGAAGAAGAAGCTTTATCTCTTTAGCTTGTTTTTCTCCTTCTTTCCTTAACATCTGATCAATCTGATTTGAACGAACTTCATCAGCACTTAACGCACAGCCCATCGTCGTCTACCAACACGAAGAATACCAGGAATAAAAATCGGTGGTATGCGACACGACAACGATAGCAGGACAGTTCTCCCCCACCCTCGCTCCGCCAGACGGTTTAGATACAGAGCACCGCCGAATGAAGTCTGAATTGTTCTAGCTTTGGGCGTGGTAATAACGTTTTTCGGAAGTGCTATCGACTAACGGAAGTAACTACTGAGTAATAGTTCAACAGTAATGAGGAGACGATTATGTTGTTATAATGCCTTTCTTGTTACTACCGCATTTCTAATAATTCTCTACCAATGGAGTTTGTTGGATACTACAGTAATTAAAGAACATTATTCCATAACTCGTAAGTATTGGTTCTCCAACCACTGCCATTGAAATGTCAGTGGGTGTGGTTCTACTTCTATACCTTTCCTTGAAGAAGACCAGCTGGGGTACCCTGACTGAATGTTGTTTTTATTGGTCCAAATTGGGGAAATGATTCTTGAACTGTGAGACCATAACTATATCTATGTAACAAGCATACTGGTTGTAACACTGCAGTCTCATCAGTTTGGCAACAATACAGCAATATGCATATACCCTGGTAAACGTATCTGATGCATCTGCCCATGTAAACATATTAATAAATCATACTAAGCCTTGCCAAATTGAGGCCATGATTTGTTTGTGTGAGTTAATTAATAAATAGCAATAAATTCTACTGTTATAGACCTTTGCAATTGATTCCACTAAGTAATCCAGGTACATATTATGTCTGCTTGTCAATATAAAGTTCCACTACATACTAGAAGTACATGCACGCATGCAACCTCAGGGATATCGTATGACAAAAATGTGAGTGATTAGTTTCCGATCTCTCAGCTAATTCACAAGAATGTCAAGTTTTGTAAGATTCCCTGATAAGGTAAATTCCTTGCAACTGGAAATTTACTGGTCATATTTCAATGTAATTAATGTAATTGTCATGAAAATAGGTTGATTCTCATGATACATTTTGATGTAATAATGTCAAATTACACATATCCCCCCTTCTCCTTATATAAAAATGTCAAAAGGGGAACTATTTCCATATGGTTATATTGTATTTCATGTTCTTTAAGGTATGACTAGTGCAGTGTACAATATATTGAAAGTTTACTGTTTGTTTTTAATGCCACTTTGTCATTTTATATCTGTGATTGTTTTTAGATTAGGTTTTTGAGGTGATTTATTTTCCAAACTTCCCTATCAAAAAATGTGAATGAAATTTAAAGTGCACACACGGTTACTCATTTGATAAAAAATGTACTTACATCTGTATAACTTTGGTTTCACATCTTAGGTTAACTAACTTTTTTTGTTTGCATATTCAAGGATTTTGAATTACTGAGATAGTTGTACATAACTGTTATATGGCTTACTTGTAATCTATGCACCTGAAAAGTTGAAAGCATTCACAAGGGACAGATTATTTTAAGGGGGAGGGGGAGTACGATTATTGCCAAAGCAGGCTAATTTTCTAAAGAGAATTTAAAAATTTATGATATCAAAAGTTACTGGCAAGCTCCGAGAGTTCTAGAAAATTGAAAAAGTTATGGTGCCTTCATTTATTTTTAGACAATCTTCATGCTTTCAATTTCAGTTGGTGTGGCTAGCTGATAGATCAGAACTTGGCAAGGCTGATGAGAATTGCTATTACAGGTTAAAACAACAACACCTTTTAGACTGATTCAAACAGAATAGTCAACAGAGCCATGCTTGCTTTACTGAAAAATTTTCACTTGGGGAAGGAAAATTTCATGTCTCCCACCTCCGCCCCACTTTTTCTTTTTTTATGAGACTCTGATATTCATTAAAACAACAACAACATTTGTGATTGCCTATTTAGTAGTAAGAGTCAGTATTACTTGCTTGCTAATGTTGAGGATGAACTATGTAAGTTTCTAGGAGCATGATGTATACCGTAAGTAATGTTTATATCCAAAGCCTATTCCGTGATGTCAAGTAATAATTTCTGGTTGTGATCTTGCTCGTGTTTTATTTTTTTATTTATTTTTTAATTTTTTTAATTTCTTTCTTGTGCAGCTTAGTTTAGCCTGGTGACATAAATTCACTCTTCCACATGTTGCAACTTACTGAAGCAATTGACTTAACTTTTTATGGTGGTGGGGTGGGTAAGAAAACATGCTCTTCTAACATTAGATGACAAGAGTGGCTGTATCAGGAAAGTGAGCCACTAAGTTTGTTGTTGTTTTTTCATATTATTCATTATAAATTTTTTGTAACTTTTAGAAGTTACTTCATTCCCAGAATCGTCTCAATTATTAGTATGTTTACCATCAATTACATGAAAGTACACATGTAGCAGCATATTAGACAAAAAAAAAAAGACTATAAATGTTTGTCTTGAATATTAGCATCCATTTTTATGTTATTTCAATCAGGGTTAGGCATAATATAATATATATTTTATATATTTTCACGTAGTATGTCATCAACGAATATACTATAGTATAATAAATTGTGGTTAGCCAGCATTCTAGATAACTACATTATTAGGCAGCATTTATAATCACAATATTAAAAAAAAAAAATTAACATGCCCACCCAATAAAGTTTTCAGATTTTTTGAGAAATGTCTTGATTGACCTGAAAAACAGTTTCTTTATTACACTATAAGAAAGGTGTGGTATTGTAGTTAGAGTTGTACATATAATAGTTACTATGCACAAAAAATTTGCCAGAACAACATATTGCTATTAATGTTTTGTCAAACATCCTTTCACCAAAAAGGCATTTGAATTAAAATATAAGAATGTATACTTAATATACTGAGTGGAAATATTGTTCAGTCTTAAGATGTTATAAGATGTCAGTGTCTACAAGAATTAGATGATGTTTCAAATATTTCATTAATGTCTTCTTTTTTTTTCTTTTTTTCTTTTTTCTCTCAATATTTGTTGTAATTGAATCTCAGGTACAACTAAGAATCTTAAAATATGTGACCTTTCAAGTTGGACTGAAGACTATCGTAGCTTTTTAACTGACCTGGAGCATGTTTGGCTAAAATTTATTCCTGGACCAAAGAAAATGAGTAATTCACAATGTTGGTATTCGTCTCTAAACTTTGAAGAGAGCTATAATAAATATCTGGAAAATTGGCAAACTTTATTTAGTAAAGGTACAGATTATTATAGCACAAGACTTGTTAATGATTTCAATGTGACTACTTGTACTCACAAAAGTGATATTTGTCCACATTACTTTTGTTTACCTAAGGTAATATTAGGAGGTTTTCCAAAAGCAGGAACTACAACTATGTATAACCTGATTAGTTCACATCCAAGTATAGCCGAACCATTACAGAAGGAGCGCCATTTTTGGAGAGAATATATATGTGATTCACATTATAATGGATTTCATAACGTCGCAGTCTTATCATATTTATTTTATTTTAAGAAATCAGCTATTTTAATGGAAAATAACCCTGGTGTTCGTTTTACTATTGATGGAAGTGCATCTACAGTATTTGCTGGTAGTAATCATGCTAACAAGAGTCACATTATGGATATTGTAAAAAATGCTTGCATGACTCCTCTTCTGCTCTATCGATTATTACCTGAAACAAAATTTATATTCATAGTTCGTAATCCAATAGACCGACTATGGTCAGATTTTTGGTATACTTGTTCGAAACGAATTAAATTTGACGAGTCTAAAAGATTAACAGCTGCAATGCAATATATGTATTTAAATGCGTCCAGTATTTTTCATAACTACACCATTAGTGAAATTAAAAAGTTCAAGAGGTGCATGACTCGGCATAACAGTGGACTAAAATGTGTTATGAAAGCTAACAGTGAAATTGGAAAACTTTCAGCATGCAAAGCAGTGCGACTTGGGTTAAGTATTTATTACCATCACCTGAAAAAATGGTATGAAATATTT
>WLWI01004715.1_pt1 | contig 11479 bp, 17 predicted proteins | sample 6701501 | NCBI WGS metagenome assembly WLWI01 (sample SAMN12718690, study PRJNA515312) | sponge metagenome | isolation source: marine sponge | host: Mycale hentscheli | place: New Zealand: South Island, Marlborough, Capsize Point | collected 2014-11-01
GAAACCGATCACTTTGGGTGGGTGGGGCCAAGTTGATATATCTGTAGTTCATCTTGAAGATGATGTTTTACTCATCATTTTAAGACTTGAAGTATGAAAAAATACACATGGATGACTGAGTTATGACAAAATAAGCAAAACACCCAAAAATGGTTCCGGCCATCCACACTTTTCAGTTGGGTCCATACTGAGCCGGTAAGCACTTTTTAAACATCTAGGCTTTGCAAACCTAGTTATTCTACTCCTTAAAAGTGCATCAGAATAAATTTCGAAACTAAAATTATATATGTAAGTATTTTCAATAGTCAAATTAGCCCCTATGTACATAAAAGGTGAAACATACCTGCATTTTATGGTAACTATTTGTTCAAAATTGGACATGATTTCTTGGTCTATAGCATGCGATAATTGGAGACAGAAGTTACTACATGACAGCACCCAAATATAACAGTGTGTATGCACTTATCATAAATAATGTTTTGCACACTATCGACTGGTTCCAATTATCAACACAATGAGTTGATTTTATTTCCTTGAGTGACTCAAGAAAATTGGTAGTCTAAGGTGTATGGATTGATTGTAGTAGTCACACACCAGTGGCATGTTGCTAGCTCAAGAAAAAATGATTTGAGGTTGTTATTTTCTTTGTTTTGTTTTTTGGCTTCTTTTTTTTTTTCGTTTGGAGAGTGTTTTATAAAAAAAAGAAGGAAGACATATTATTACTTGGTCTAACTAGATAGCAAGAGCTCATCTGAATTTGTACCAATATGTAATATTGCTACACTACATAGAGCTGCAGAAGCTCTCATGGAGAAAAGTCCACCAAGGTAAAATACAGGTGCAAGATTTTTAAGGCAGCTCAATTTCCATTATGATTGGGTGTCAATGGCCTGGTCCGCAAATAATATTTCACAATGCCGTTGATAGTATTTTACTTAACTTTGCTAGTCTTACAACAAATATTTAAAAAAAGTTCAGTGACAGGACAGATCACATTATATTGCTGCCAAAAGATTAAGTCTTCAGTGTAAATGTTTTCAAACTGTTAGTCTGGTTCAGGGTGAATTACATAGCATATGCTACCAGCTAACTCTCAATATTGAAGAAAGCAAATCAACGACCAAAGAAAATAAATAACTAACTTACTTATTGAATCTACAGCTGATGTATATTCTGCATATTGTCTTGAAAGTGGCTCTATATCAAATATATATAAAGATACTCATCAAAATGAAGAGCTAACTTGTCAACAAAATGAAAAAACTCCAAATGCAACTAAATAGACCGATAGCAATGGGAAGCTTATTATAAACTATAATTTAGACTTACTAACAAAATAAATCAAGATGAAACAATTTAGACACAAAGAGATTGATTGTTATTATGTACTAGCTAAGTATTTACCAGAATGTGTAGCAATTGAATGTGACTCATGTTGATCACCAAAAATTCTTTTGCATTTGACCCGTTTTCCTGTCAGATAATAATAATTAGCTTCAATCATTATATTCATTAACATACATATCACCCGTTGAAAATATATATTCACTTGACAATGAATAGCTGCCTAATTTGGCCACTACCTTCCAATTATTTGTGCTTCCTAGTTTCCGTTTCTTTATATGTACATATGTTAATTTGCTATTCAGTTCATGAACTGGAAATTTGCCAGCTCAATAAGTTCTGATCCTTTCTCTTGAATTTTAACATCATGAAGATGTACGATAATTAATCACAAATGATTGATAAATTAATGAAAAAAGTCAATTTGATTCTTATTACAATGCGCAAGATGTCAATTTGGCGAGTGAGTGAGGCACTATAGGGTAGCGAATTGAGAATCAGGGATATTTATTTATATTATGTTTGAACGCGTGTATGTCATATTTGTACTTTCACCCCGGTATTTTTGTGTTAGCTCAGTGGTTAACCCGGTCCCAAACTTCACTGAACAGAGTCTTCTGGATTATTGATCCTCTACCAGTATTTTCAAAGAATTAAATTGTTCACCACTTTGAATTCTTTTGCGGGTGCAGTTATAACTTGCAATCTTACCAGAGTTCTTTTTCTATTAGAATTTACCGGGCTTATAATTTCTTTACTTAACTTGCACTTGGCGAAATTTCCAGAGCTTACCACGAGAAAGATATTATAGAGTAGCTGTGTCAGCAAAGTGTTGGTAAAGGTAAGAGTAAAACAATTTTGCGGTGATATTACTGTGGAGAACCAAGATATTTGAATAATAGATTCCTTTGTCCAGCAGTCCTGAATGTTAGGCAGATATTCAGTACACCGATTGCCATGTTCAGCCCTACGTAATCAAATGATATCTTGCATTTGAACCCTGTTGTGATGGCATACAGGTAAGAGAGTTAGTGATAGTCTAGTTCATCTGTAAACATCAAATTAACAATCATCTGGTTCATTGCACTTTAATGCTCTGCACTTTGGGCAGTGTCAACCTCTATGTCACCATCAGAAATAGCTCCCACATTGCTATCTAGTAAATTCATAGAATCCCAACCAGGGTGTGTTTGACCACACCTATTTTTGATGAAACCACACCCATTTGATTAAAATCCGTCTCGGGTCTAGAATTTGTGACATGAATTGGAAGACTAATGTGTATTGCAATTGAAGGACCTCAATTAACTGCAGTAAACTTTCACCAAATATTAGATATATACAAAAAAAAATTTCAGAATACCATTATAAATCATAGCCACAGAATACCATTAATTAGTAAATATTTTAATTATTTCATGGAATTCTGGGGGGGGGGGGAGGGAGGGAGGAATCCTCTGTATGAAACCCTGCCAACTTTAAAAGATCAGTCTCACTTACAACCAGGTTGTCAAATGCAAAGGTCAGAGCACTGACATGTTCGTTAAAGCTTGCTTTTCTGAAGCTAAGCAACTTTGAAATTAGTAGATGTTTTTAAGTCCATTATTATTATGTAGTCCTCTTAGATTAAATTAGAGAAGGTGCATTCCAGTCTAGACAGTGAACCAATCATGCCATGGGACTACTTCTGCAAAATCCATACGTAGTGTCAGTCGTGCAGATTATATTGGCTATGCCATTCAGAATGGCCTTGGTGAAGTTAGGGCAATTGTGTTAGAAACCAAAATGAAGACCAATTCCAGTCACGTTATAGCTGAGGTAGTTAAATGATGGCAATATATTATATGCTTGAGTATTGTGTTTGTGTGTGTGTGTGTGCAGACTATAAGATGCAACGTTGGTTTCGATTCAGAGTTGGTTCATCCTCCTCTAGTGTTAATACTAACTGAAAAGGATATCACCTTAATTTTTATTTCCCTTTAAAAAGATCAAGATGGTTACCCTCTGATCAATGCCCTGATATTGAAAACAATTGCATTAGGAAGAGGATCCAGTAACAGAGAAGTGTGTCCTCGGATTATAGTATGTTGATTTTATTGTGTATCTAATGACAAAAACTGAAGCAAGATTCACTCTGTTAGAGTCACAACAACAAGATCAAAATTTCAGCATAAATACAAAGGGTCATAATACAGAATTGGAGAGGCAGCTTAAAGAAGGTGTGATGCTGCTGAAAGAAGGGAGGCGCAGCTGAAAAAATTAAGGGAGGAGGAAACTTGGTGAGACAATTTTCTTCAGTAACTTATTATGTTGCTCATTATGGTTGATGAAGATTTCTACATCAATTTTTTGTAATGTCACTGCACAACTTCAATGCACAGTAATTTCATTTTTTCTGGTCAATGCTGTTGTAATGAATGGAATGGTTTTGAGAAACAAGCTATTTTTCTATAGTATTCTTGTCTGTCTATCCTATAGAGTTGAACTGATAAAGTCTGAGTGTAAATCTGAAGATAATATAAAAACCTGTCCTTGATGTTCCACCACTAGAGAAGTACTATAATGCAGCCATTTAAGGTTGTGCATACACATCCAGTACCCTTTAAAACAATATTAATAATTAAGCACAGAATTGCTTTGTAGTTCAGCCATAGCAATCCAATGTGATGAATCTAAGGGCTGGGAGGATATAGCATCTGCACCAAGAAAAACTGAACTGATGTCAGCCGAGCAGCTAGGTGTTCCAATTTCTTGTGTATGTGCAGCAATGTAAAATACGGTACACAAAGAAGAAAGGAAATGCAATGAGAAAATTGTTACTCAATTATCATTCAAAATATACCGTTTTTAGCTCGGCAAGGTCTCCTTTACAAGGGCATGAAGATAGTAAGAGCAATTTCGTCCAATTGCTAAGGTTACAGAATCAAGATCAGCCTGTAAGTCATATAGAAATGTTTAATGGGTTTTAATATTAAATACAAGTAATTATATTATATTGACAAAATTAAATAGTGGTTTGAAAGAAAGCATGGCGACAAGTATACAAGTCCATAAGTGTAGAATGAAATCTTGCAGCTATTGCCCCATGTTATTCTTCGTGAGGTTGCTAAAACCATTCAGAATACCAATTATTTTTCTATAATGGTGGATGAGTGCATTGATTCCAACTGACATTGTGCTTCAGGCATGTTTATGCTGGTTTTAGCATTCATGAACATTTTATTGGTGGGACACTCTTGTTTGAGTTTTAAAAGATGTGTTATGGGCAGTGCCACAACTGTTTGAATTGAAAACAAAAACAAAGTCACCTTATTTGAACATATTATTCTTTGTTATAATCTTTAATTAAGTAGTAGCTGTAATGCACCACACTTTCACACAACTGGACATACCTACACAAGACTTACCTTCATTATTAGTCTAATGGTCAATGAATTTTCAAGTAAATACTGTTGCATAGGGCTTATAACTATGACAAATAGCACTTTAACTTACTACTGCCACTAACTCAAATAGAAATGGAACTCCACTAAGTTTTTAAGTTTTAACTGCACCCGAAAAACAACTCAAAATGGTATACAATTAAATTTTTAGGATGATACGGGTAATGATCGATAAAACAAAGGATTCTATTCAGTGAAGTTCAGGACGGGGTCGACCACCAAACTAACACAAAAAAGCCATGGTCGAAGTACAAAAATGACATACGTATGTCCAAACATATATATGAACGAATATCCCCAATTTTCAATTGTGTTACCCCTGATAGAGTCTTGCTCACTTCACACGCTCGCCAATTATTTTATTTCAAAATTAACCACACATTTTGCTCAATTTTCATGTTATATACTTTGGGGAATTTGAGGCATTATTTTACTTCAATTGTACCTGGCTTGAAGCGAAAACTTTGAAGCAGACCTTCAGAATTTACAGTAGGACCCTCCTCATCTGCTAAAACTTCAATATTGTCAGCTATAGCCACACACAGTAAAAACAGATTGTTATTTTTACAGAAATTTGTAAATGTTACAACAATTTTCAGCATTAATGTTACATCTTCTTTGTAGTTTTTAACGACTATATACTTAACAAAACTTTTTATATCAACTATTTATATCAGTCATTAATACATGCTGATATTATTTTAATAATTATTGTTAAATATACAAGTAATACTGGTTATAATAACATTTTAATACAGTTACTTAAAAATTAGTACTTTTTAACAATTTAATTAATTATATTTACATATGTATTCCTATATTTTACTGCTTGTAAATTATTATAATTCATATGTACTTAAATTATTATCATGACCGCATTATCTTAATTCAATATTTGAAAAAAACCCGAAGTGTTTAAAAATAAGTAGCATTCATTATTAGTTGTAGACCACATTTAACTAAGTCCATATCCACTGACAAAAAAAAAAGTAAGGAATGAAAAAATTTGTTAATTTTTATTTTTTTGTGATTGCATTACATGTCAGGCACAATAATGAATAAACCTAATTCTTCAATATTCTGGTCATGTGATAAAATAATGCTTGAGAATTACAAAAGTGTTTGATGATTTATATGGTTTGTGTAAATGAAGCACTGGAAAAAGTGGTAGAGATGATAAACAAGTTGTAAAATATGATGGAGGAATAAATTTGACACAATATGCACAGTAATGTGAGTCGAAGTACAAAACTTAGCAATAGCATTATGTACAACACCCACTCCTGACAATTTTCAGGAACTAAATCACTAATAATAAGAGGCAGTGTAACTGCAAGAAGCCACGTCTTTGATGCAGACCATCTTATCTTTTGACTAGGATTCTTAAAAAATGTTTTTTCATCAAATTCTGAGGGAATGTCTGACTGTTCTTTTTACCCAAAATCAAATTGCTTAATCCTATCATTTAACATGCGAATAGTGAAATATTTATGATTCACTAAATATGTTATGAGCAACTTCATTTCATATGGAACAACTCCTTCGAACAAGTCATGCATGATGTCAAGAGGAAGATTTTCTGCCACAGGAATTTTTTCTAGTTCTGATGGACGATAGATGCCGTATTCAACTGAAGTTGCATCATTCAGTGACTTCACCTGCTGCATGTGCTCAGTAGCAGTACGCAACTTGAATTGGGACTCCAGAAAAGAGGTTTGAATTTGTGTGGTTGCCATACATGTGCGACAAATTCGGTAAGCGAATGACATAGATTCCTTGAAACCACCTATGAAATGAGCACCAAGATTGTCAGCAAGAAAAGCAAGCAACCCTACCTTGTAATTGCGTTTACCCTCAAAGGAGATGTCAAGACCATTCTTGAAGAGCGATATGATGCTTTCAACAAACCTCAAAAACAAGTTTATCCATGTTTTTAATGGTCACACTATTAGCAGCACAAGCAACAAAAATACTGCTTAATTTGGATCGATATTTGGGCTTTAAATTTCCCAAAGAAAAACATACAACCAAGTTTGTGTTTCCTTTTGGAGCCGAGGGGATTACACAATTCAATTTTGTCAAAATATGTGATAATTTGTAGAGCATTTTTGTCCATTATCGCATATTTTGACAAAATTGAATGATTTTTGAAGACAGAACCATCACACAAGTCCCTTAATACTTCATCATTGGAACCATGAAATGCATCTATTTCATAAGTGACATCTTGGCTCTTTAATAGAGCTTTGAGAGTATCTTCAACTGGAATATAGTGAAACATGTCTGTTTCAAAAACCTTTCTAGCATTGTTTTCAGAGAATTGTTGTGCATAAAAAGAGTGAAAAGTGCCATAAAAGTACCCATAATAAAGTATTAATGTTGAAGAAAAAAGAAAAAAAATTCTATCAGAAAAGACCTTGAAAACCAGTAATAATGGAACCCTGTGGTTACTGTCACCATTTCATGTTTTGCATATTTTTATCCCTCAATGAGGTTTAATGTAAAAAATTGACCCACAAATTTGCTGGTTGATGGCACATAATATCTCTAATAAATACTTCACTAATTTGAATATTTTATATATTAACTTTTGCACATAAGCTAGCTATGTCCTTAATTTCTCAATATTTTTATACTCCACTCTACTCCAATTAACCTGTCCATGTTAACATCAATAAAATCTCTGTAATAAAGTACTCATACTGCTAAAATACCTCATTTTAATTTTCAGTAAAAATGTGCAATGAATTTCTGAAAAGTCATTCTTTAAAGTTTTACTCTAGCAAAGAAATTCATAGAAGCAAAAGAAAAGGTTAATAATTCCTTACTAAACCTAAAAGTATAAAATTTTGCCATAATTTATCTCCAATTAATACATCACACCTCAAACAACAGCAGCCACCAATTCTAATAGATACACTGTTATTGTAGCAGTTTTGCCTGACTTATTGAAGTATTATTTAGCTATTCAAAAAGAATTGAATGAGTGAAAATGGCAAAATTTCTATAGTGTGACTTTCATGGTTCAACTTACAATGCAATCAAATTCTTCTCTATAGAATTATTCTCTAAGATAGGTAGAATGTAATCCCTTGAATGGTGTATCCATGTTAATAAAAAAACTGACTAAGACCAGGAATATCATTTAGATCTATTCCTCCCTTAGAAATGAGATTGTTAGAGATCTAGTAACCTGTATGTATGGGTGTTTTGATAGACCAAATGCTATCATTGTAAATAAAGTAGCAAAACTTCTGGTTGAAAAGTATCCCTTTATGGGAGACTCTCTCATTTCTACTGGGTCTACTGCTCATGTGAGATGTCCTTGTAATTTAAATTTGCTGACTTTTCTATGAATATGTTTAATATTGGGGTTCGTGGGTGTGGGAACACCCACTCAGCCAGATGGAGGTGAGAGGGAGCAAGAGCCAGGCACATGCCTTTGAACTAATTGGACAGTTTGTGTGTTTGTGTGTATTAAGTGTTAATTGGTGTGTGTGTGTCCTTATTTGGTTTTTGTAAGTCATGGTGTCAGTTTTGTTGGCCAATCAGATTTGAGAGTGTGGGTGAGACATAGGTTTTATATACTGTGGCCTGTCTCACCCACCTCAGATTTTGTACAGTGAGGCACTGAATAAAGACATTGATTCCAGTAGAGTCTGGTGAATCTCGGTTGGGGCTTGATTTGGTCACCTGCTGGGGGAATACCAGCTTACTATGGAACGTCCTTCAACAGCCTGTGCATTATCTCTGGTGGCAGCGGGGACGCTACCTGGAGCTCTGAGGATGGAGATTGCAGAGCAATGAATCCCGACGACCCCACAATTGGTGGTAGCGGTGTTGCTGTTAAGCTGTGGAAGAACCTACGCAGATCGAGTCGAGTCAAAGTGGATGTTGACTGGAGACCTTGTAATCGATTTCAGGAGGTCATGCACAACCCCTGGAAAAGAAACATTTTCAAATTTTGTATTTTTAATTTATTTTGGTGTGCGTTATTTTACATGTACATAATATTTTTTGTTCTTGTTATTGCTTGTTGTGAAGGCAGATACCTCTCTGGTCCGGTCTGGACAGTGAGTACGCGGAGCTTTGACAGATGAAGAGGGGTACAGGTAACCACACACTTTGTTCAAAAGAGGTAGATAGTGGAGCCTTGAGAGGATGTTGGAAAGAGAGAGTAGTGTGGCATCAGGTATGTCCAGGATGTCTGAAACTACGGAATCGACTGTTGACTACTTGAGGGGTGGTGCTTGACAATCCAAACCCCAATGTTATGATCAACATGTTACTCACAGTAATGCAGTCAATGCAGGAATGGGAAATTAAGATGGAGGCTGAGAAAAGAAGGATTAGGGAGAAGGGTTTGGCACTGAAGCAGCAGGAGAAGGAAGAGATGTTGGAACAAATGGACAGACAGAGGTTGGAGGATGTGGAAAGAATGAAACAACAAATAGAATCTGAGAGGGTGTGGAAAGAGAGGTTGGCACTGGAAAAAGAGAAAATAGATAAGATCAATCAGGCTCTCAAGACCTTCCCAAAGCAGTGGCTAACGGTTTAGTCCAGATTTTCGGGAGGACAGGGATTCCCTATGTTTTATTGTCAGATAATGGGTCCCAATTTATGGGCGGTCTTATGAAAGAGTTGGTGTTATTATTGGATGTAGAAATCAAACCAACATCTCCCTACCATCCACAAACCAATGGAATGGTAGAGAGAATGCACAGCACTTTAGAGAGCATCTTAAGAAAGGCCACTACTAGCAAGATGGACTGGACAGAGCAGGTCCCTTTTGCTCTTTTTTCCCTCAGGCAAATGCCCTGTAAGACGACAGGGTTTAGCCCCTATAAGCTGATGTCAGGAAGGACCATGAGAACCCCACTTGATTTGGTTTACTGTGGATGGAGGGAGAAAAGTTGCAAGAAGATGAATGTGTGTGTGTGAGTGGGTTGAAAGATTGTCAGAAAAATTGGAACTGATGAGGGATTGTGCGGTGGAAATAGGTGCAGCTGAGAGTGCTAAGAGGAAGTGTGCATATGACCAAGGGAAAGTGAATAGATCTTTAGTTGAAGGAGACAAGATTATGGCAAGGCAAGCAAAATGGAAGATGCTTGGGAGGGGTCCTATGTTATGTTTAAAGAAGTTAGGGGAAGTGAATTATAGAGTAAAGTTGGATGGGAGTAGAAAGACACATACAATCCATGTGAACACAGCTAAAGATTTGTGGAACATGTTAGTGTGAATGGAGTTACTGTACTAGCTGAAGAAGAAGATAGAGAATTTAGTCACGTAAAGTTGGGTGGAGAAGTAATTGAAAGTGTTAAGAAAGAAAATTGATAGTGTGTTAGAAGAGTATCGGGAGTTAATGGATGGGTCTGTTGGAACTTATGTTGGGAAACCTGTCAGTATTGTGCTGAATGAAGGAGCCATGCCTGTCTCCAAAAAGCCTTATCATATTCCGGAGGCCATTAGAGACCAAGTGAAATAAGCAGTGGATGTATTGGTAAAGAATGACTCGGTGGAGCCCATAGAGTCGGCATGGGGTTCTCCTATAGTCCCAGTGAGGAAGCCAGATGGTTCGATTAGGCTGTGCATGAATTATAAGGAGGTAAAAAAATGATTAGACTCACCAGATTCTATTTCCCATTCCCCATTTTGAGGACTTAGTGGGTGAAGTAGAAAAGGCTGAAGTACTCTCCAAGATCGATCTCACTAAAGGTTATTATCATGTGCCACTTGAAGCCGAAAGTAGAGATGTTACTTCTTTCGTGACTCCTTGGGGTTGTTTCAAATTCAAGGTCTTGCCTTTTGGCCTGAAGCACGCCCCAGCAATTTTCCAAAGAATTATGGAGCAAATTTTGAGAGAGTGTAAAGGTTGGTCAGTTGTCTATATTGATGACATTCTTGTATATTCAGACAAGAACGAGGACCATGAGAAACTTGTGCAGTGTGTCTTGGAGGTGATCAGTAGAAGTGGAATGAAATGTGATTGGGCGAAGGAGTTCGTTGAGTTTTTGGGTCATGTTATTGGGCGAGGTCAGATTAGCGTGCCAGAGGCTAGGGTGCAAGCACTTAAAGAGTACAGGAAACCTTGGTCAAGGAGATACTTGAGGGCCTTTTTAGGCACTATAGGTTACTATCGAAAATTTTAAATGGATTTTGCCACGATATCTTCGGTCCTTACCCCTTCGACATCTGTGGAGGCTCCAGGGAAAGTCGTTTGGACCCCAGAGACTCACATTTGATATCTTAAATTGATAAAAGTTAGCGAACACAAAACAGCCAAAGTAACTATAGAAACCAAAAATTTCTGCTAGATTAACTAAGATAGATGCCATATCATGGTTCAATTGCAAGTTAATGTACAGCAAGAGAGAAAAAAAAATTATGCATGCTACAAGTAAAAATATTAGCTACAGGCTTATAAAATTAATTAAATAATGTGCCCTTGATATATATATATTATTCATTTGATACAGGAGAATATCATGAGTTTGTTGGCTTAGTATTTACGCGAGTGCCGCAGGCACGAGCGTAAATACCGCCAATCAGACGAGTGATATTCTCAGGTATCCAATGGATAATAAATTTATTAGGTACTGCTCATGTGCGAATACCTTGGTAACAAGAAATTTACCTAGGGGGACGTAATAACCCAACGTAATAACTATGAACACAGGTGATATGGAAAAATA
>WLWI01004716.1_pt1 | contig 11479 bp, 3 predicted proteins | sample 6701501 | NCBI WGS metagenome assembly WLWI01 (sample SAMN12718690, study PRJNA515312) | sponge metagenome | isolation source: marine sponge | host: Mycale hentscheli | place: New Zealand: South Island, Marlborough, Capsize Point | collected 2014-11-01
CATGCAAACAGTTTAAAGCAAAAGTTGAAACCATCTGTTTTAGCTCAAACTCATCTGTGACAGTTTAAAGAACCACTTAGTTAATACTAAATACCTACCTCAGTTTCACCCAGTATGTGGACTGTATATATCCATCCAGCTCAAAATACACTCCGCTCTTTAGGTTCAAAGTTCTGGGAACAACGTGGGAAATGCGCGTGTGGTGGTGATACTCTCCCTCCATCCGCGTGGTGGTGATACTCTCCCTCCATCCCTGGACGGCATTGCTTAGTTTAGTTGTTGGGGTTTTGGTTTTTTAAATTAATTAATTTTTTGTTGTTGTTATTGAAAAAAAAAAAAAAAAGGTCAAAGGTGAAATTGGCTTCAACTTACGCTGGCAACTAGAGCGCGCGCAGAGATATTCATAGTCGAGTCTTTATAATTGCCTAGACAACGCTAGTCACACCCCCAGGTTGTTCGTTAGTCGTCGGGAAGCCGTCGCGTCGTGGAATATGTCTGACTCGAAATTGAATACTTTGGGCGGCTACAAAAATGAGTTGGTTGATGCGTTTCAAGAGTGTGCATTTTCTCTCCGTGAAATAGCTGAGAAACTCTCGGATAGCCAGATTTTCGATGAATATATAAAGAATATATTCTTCTCCCTGGACTACGACCATTTGGACTTGTCTCTGTGTACCAGGTATTTAGTACAGGAAATAGTGTGCTCTCTAAAAAGAAATGCTGACAGAGAAGAGATAAAATCTGAAGTATGGGATAGGTTTCTAGAGGTTTTAGTGGATTTAGGTGGGAAGGCTAGAACTTTGAGTAGCAAACTGAATGGGGCAGAGGCATTACCACTTGATATTAGTAAAGAAAATAAAATAAATGGATCACTACTTAAAAAAAATGACATTTCTCTGCTTATGGAGGTTATGTCAAAGTACGCTTATAAGTGGGAGGAGTTATGTGTGGCTCTAAGCTTCCCTAAAAACGCAATAGAAGAATGTAGACAAGGTAGTTCTTTTGTTATTAAGATTCATAGAGTACTGCTCAGTTGGATAGTTGATAAAATTTCTCAAGAACCTCCTACACTATTAAACTTGCAATTATTTTTGCAAGGCCCATTACTGAACTGTGCTAATGCTTCAACAGAATTGTATAATAAATTTTACGATAAAAAAAACAAAAGAATGGAATTATTAGAATCATCGGGTTCTTCAATTGGTGGTTTGCTACATCCATCAGAAGATGTTAAGTTTGGTAGCTCAACACTTCTTGAAGTGCAAGTAGATTCTAGCCAACCAGTGTCTTATGAATGGTTGAAGGATGGTGTGAAATTGTACAGTGACCCTAATTGTATAGGGGCTGATCATAGTATATTGTGTGTCAAGAAAGTCACTAAATCTGAAAAATATTCATGTTCTGTATGTATTGGAAATGAAACTTTCATTACTAATACAGCAAAATTGAGTGATATCCCTCCACCTAAAGACCAGTACTTAGTAGACAAATATTCTAAGTTTGAAGAAGTACCTGAGGATTCTTGGCCTCCTGTTAGCACTGGAGCATTTATAAAGCTAGCAATAATTGTTGGTCAGAAGAAATCATGGATGGACACTATCGAACACGATCTGGACGAAATACTTGTTACCAAAGATTTGATTGATTATACTGAAATATTTGGTACATATGATAGTGGAGTAGTTTTGGTAGAGGGGCGTCCTGGTAGTGGGAAGACAACACTAGTCTCTAAAATTACCAGAGATTGGGCCAATACTCACAGAATACTAAGAGGAGCTAGTAAAGTCTATTTCATTCTCTTAAGGATGTTAAATACAACTAACCATGAGAATCTATTTGATATATTGAGACCACTTTATGTAGATGATGAAGACACTAGAGAAGCCTTAAAGGATATAAAAAAATGTAATGGCAAGGGAGTGTGCTTTGTTTTGGATGGATTAGATGAGTATAAGAGAAATAACAAACAGGGCATAATTCATGACATAATAAAGCAGAATATTTTACCACATGCAATGGTTATAGTGGCATCTCGTCCAGTTGGTACTGTTCATTATAGGGAAAAACATGGAGTGACTAAAAGAATCGAAGTATTGGGGTTTACAAAAGAAAATGTTTATAATTACGTAAACAATTACCCATTTGATCATTCTCAAACAGCCTCTGACCTCACAAAATATCTTAAAAAATACATAAATGTACTACACATGTGTTACCTTCCAGTACATGCCTCTATGGTGTGCTACATGTACATAACATTAGGGGACAATATTCCAACTACTGAGACACTATTGTATGACCACTTTACATGTATGACTGTTGTGCGAAAAATGAAAAAAGAAGATGAATTATATTCTGTCTTGAAAACATTGAATTCTTTGACAGGTGAAATAAAAGAACATTTTGTCACTATATGTAAATTGGCTTTTCAAATGGTCCAAAGATCGGTACAAGTTTTATCCAAAAGTGATTTCAGTGCACAACTTGACCATAAGTCAGGATCTGATGACCAATTCCTTGGTTTAGTTGTAGTCGATTCAGTCGCAGAACTTTTAGGATACAAAGAAATGTACTCATTCCTTCATCTTACCTACCAAGAGTTTCTTGCAGCTTGGTATATTTCAAAACTAGATTGGCGTGATCAGTATTTGGTAATTAAGGAGTTATGCCAAAACAAGTTTTACCAAATTCTGAAGTTCTATTTTGGCTTAGTTGATATAAACAAATGTACCTACCAATTAGTAGAAGTAATTAAATCCTATCCATTGGTCCACTGCCTGCAGTGTGCATTTGAATCGCATAATGAGAATGCCTGTAGTATTTTAGAAAACTATATTTATAACAATGAAAAAATTCTTTCCTTACATGATTGCAGTATAATGCCTTTAGACTTTACAGCAATGGGATATTTTATGACAAATTGCTCTAGCCATTTCTCAAGAATACATATAATAAGATGTTACTTTAATATTGAAGGTGTTGAAGCATTTTTATCTGCTGTAAGTGCATATGAACTATGTTTTATTAAACATCTCAAAATTATATTTCTGATGAACCCAGACCAGGCTATCAATATGCTGTTGAATAGTGTGTGCTATTTGGAACATTTAGACCTAGGCACAACTGTATTTTATGATGAAGATATTAGAACTGTCACTAATAACGTAATTCTAAGCCAACTGAGAGTTTTAAAAATGTGTGTATATATCAAAGAAAGAGGTGTGGCAGAGTTATTAAAATTTGGCAGTCAGAAATTTTGTCAACTAGAGGCTTGTTCTCAATTCTATTCAAGAACTTTTACTGATAATAGTACAATCACCGACTTCACTTGGAATTACTTATGTCATTCTTTCAAAAAACAGGTGGTTCCTTTTGGTGAATTTTATTCTCGAGAATTGGTTTTATGCTGCTTACGTTTTAATCAAATACAGTTTGTAAATTTCTTACATTGTATCAGTTTCTGTTTTGTTGATTGCTGTATTGATGATGGAGCTATAGCAACTATTGTCACATGTTTGACAAGGAGACAAAGAGTTACTAATTTGAGATCATTGATATTTGACTTGAATGACATAACTTTAATGGGTGCATTATTTTTAGGATATCTTTTAACAATGAGCCCAGATATTGAGAATTTCTCTGTACTAGGAAATAATATTGACAGTATTGGAGCTGAAGCTATAGCTGTGTCACTGGAGAAATGCAAGCGTTTGGCAAGATGTGATGTTCAGTTAAATAACATAGAAGATTATGGAGCCATTGCAATAGCCAAGGCTACAGCTCACTTTCCACATCTCAAACTGTATCTTTGGAATCATAATATAACCCAATATGGTATAGCTGAGGTATTAAAATGTAAAAAAGGAAATAGTATCAATAGTATACATTTTTCACATGCGCAATATCTACAAATATATCCTCAGTTATTTGATAAATTACTTAAAAATTGCTACACTGTAAGTAAATTTAAAGTAACAGATACTTTGGGATTTTCCCCCTATCAACTCATTACTAATAGTGAGGATTTGATTCCTAAAGTACTTACAGAATTAAAGTGTTTCAAAAATCTGGTACATTTGAATATGGAACGATGTCACATAGGCTCTTCTCAAGCTATGAATTTAGTTAAAGCATTAAAATATATGCCACAATTGAGAATCTTAAATCTCTGTCTCAATAACCTTTGTTCTCCTGGCACTATTGCTATTGCTGGTGGACTCAAGTTTTGTCCTCAGTTGGAAGTATTGGATATTTCTGCGAATGCATTTAGTAGTCCAGACAGCATTTCTGCACTGGCTGAAGGTTTGAAGCATGTTCCAGGTCTAAAAGAACTAGTCCTCAGTGATAACAGACTCTTTTCTATGGCAGGAGATATTATAGCCATTGAATTTCCAAAACTATGCAAACTTAATCTTGCCTGCTGTGAAGTAGATTCACATGGTGCTACTTCTCTGGCAAAGCATATAAATAATTGCCTCAGTTTAAGGGACCTTAACCTCAATGGAAATGACTTAGGTAGTGGTTTAGTAGGTATAGCAAATTCCCTCAAGTACTGTAATTTACAAATTCTTTCTCTAAATTCTGTGAGAATATGTGGTGATGCTGCTAGAGCTCTATCTAGTACTTTTGAATATTGTATAAATTTGGAAGAATTATATTTGCGTGAAAGTCACATGGATCCTACAGCTACTGAATATATAGTTGATGGGTTTAAATTTTGTAAGAAACTCAGAAAATTAGATTGTAGCTACAACAAGGTCACTCCCAGAGCTGCTGCAAGATTATCAAGATGTTTACAACATGGTAACATAGAAAAACTGTGGCTCTCAGGTTGTGGTATTGATGACAGAGGTTGTATTACGCTGGCTGTGGGACTTCACTACTGTAGTCATTTGGAGCTACTGCACCTTGATAAAAATGAAATAGGCTCAGAAGGCACAAAGGCTTTGGCTAATGAAATGAAGTCGTTGACATCCATGAATTTATATATGAATCATAATCCAATCAATGAAGACAGTGCCATTCATTTAGTAAAAGAGCTTAAGGAAACATGTGTAAATTTAACCGATACCGGGTTTTCAGAAGAGATCAGGAAGAAAATACAGGAAATCAATCGGAAAAAAAAAGTGCCTTTTAAATTTTGAGTAAATAAGTTGAATGGAATGATTCTGTGGAAACTGGGAATCATGTTGAAGCCAGGACTCATTGTAATATCAGACACCTTTTTGCCAATTAGAATTGGCTGTTTTCTATTGCTATTTTATTTTGCCTCATGAACAAATCTAAGGATTTTGTGTTGCATAATATTATGGTCAACCCTTCACTTTTTACTACCTTGTGATTGTAACCTTTTTTGTGTTATTAGTTCCATCTGAACATTCTCGGTTGTGGTCGCTTTACAATTTTCTGTATTTTGAAACATGGTGAATCGTGCTGTAGGAAAGTTGAAAGATGTTTCTGGCTACCCTGGAAGTGTCATATCCATTCTGTTTGCCAATCTCTGATGGTGTTACTGATGAAGTGAGGTCATTTTGGAAATTGCTCGGTCACCCTCAATGTACACGTAGAATGTGATACAAACAACTCGTAATAACTAGCAAAGCTTTACTTCTTATGAGTCATGTGACTGAAGGCTCCAGAATCAACAATCCAAGAGGTGTCAGAAATACATCCTCCCCCCTTACTGTCGCCCTCTCATAACCACGTGTCACCTCTAGGTAATAGCACTGAGCAGACGTGGTTGGGTTTGCTACCAAAAAATGAGATTATTATATATCAGATGGATATAGTTAGCCAGCTAGTTAATAGTTTTTTTCTGAATTGAGAGGTACATGAGGACATAGCTATACATACAAATGTTCTTCGATTCGATATCTACGGAAGAACAAACTGCAGGTTTTAAAGAAGTCACTATTGTAACATCTATTTGGCAGCACAATACACAAGCAATATGTTAACCAATAGTTTGCAGTTCACTGTTCAGAGCATTACAACTGTATGAGTTGAAATGGGTAGTAAAAGTTTGGAACAAGCTGTTTCAGTGTGACGTGACTTCAAAGTTTGGAAGACGTGACATTCTCACTATTTTGCAGTCTATATCTAGTGTACATTGCAGTGGCCAACAGACCATAACTCATGGAAGTAGGAAAGTCTCCCTGCATTAGCTGGAGTTAATTTGACTGCTGTGAAGAGGGTGCTGTGTTAGTTGGGACTTGTTAGCTACTTCATTACCAAAAGAGTGATGAAATACTACCAACTGGTTATTCAACTTGGGTTCGGCTGGTGACTGATGTTCGATGTTCTATCTCTGGTACCATATTTGTTGGGCCGGCAAATAACAACCAACCTTGCTGGAATCAGAATATTTATTGCACTGTGGCCCCGAAAGATAACTTTTGATCTCTGAATACCATATATCAACAACCAACGAACGACAGCCAAGGAGCTAAATGCATTGACTAAAATTGTATTGGTCATCTGAGAACCAAACATACGTTTGCAGTTTCATTTTATTCAAAATGCTCAAAAGAATGGACTTATTATTCAAGATCCTGTGGAATATGGACATTGAGTTTTGGACTTCACAGTTATTATTGTTGTGTGGTCGTTTATCATATCCTGTGTCGGTGTTATATATTGTAAATGCTTATTGATAAGAGAGCTTTCTATTACCCGGACTGAGTATTATCTTACATGGTGTCAGAAGTGGGATATAATGATTACAACCCCCTGAGCCCTTTAATTTCAATTGCCTGATGGCTGGTTAAAGTGGAAGCGATGCCTCTTACGACACAAAGATGCCTCTGGGCCGAGCAAGCAACCAGACACAAGGCAAGTCAGTACTCTACTTTATTGCCTGGTTGAGGAAGCTAATGATGTGCTAGCCTTGACAAATATATCTGAAGAAGACAGAAAAAAAATTGACAAAGTCATGGAAAAACTCAATGGGTTTTTTCAAGTGTGTCACAACGTTATCTTTGAACGGGCCAGATTTAACCAGTGCAACCAGCTCCCCAGTTAATCCGCGGAGATATACATAGCAGAACTGTACAGATTAGAAGAAAACTGCAACTACGACAACCTCAAAGATAAGATGGGCTGGTTGCGGGAATTTTAGACCTAAAATATCGCAACAACTACCAATGGATGTGGGCCTTATGGTGGAAAAAGAAGACTATTCGTCAAAAGGAAGCAGTACAGAAATTAGAAAGAAAAAGCAAGGTGGCTCACTTGAGGAGCTGCAAACATTGACTGAAATACAAACATCCATGGATCAATGTGCAACTCTCCAGACAGCCTGATGGTTATCATGGTCCAAGGTTCAGAAAACAAGGTGGAGCTAGTAGTAGAACCAGAACAACTACAGGTTGCACCAGATGTGGGTACAGACAAGACAACAGTGGGGAGAAGTGCCCTGCTGCAGTAGTTTCATGCCACAGAGGTGGCAGGAAAGGCCATTTCAGTAGCAGATGTTTTTCAAAAATTACAGCTTTATCTGTGGTTGATCCCATATTTCAAGAGACCTCCTATCTGGATGCAGTCTATCAGCAATGCTTCTATTTGGATGAGTACTCTAAAGATAAGAGGACTAGGTGTTCAATTTAAGTGGACAACAGGAACAGGAATGACAGCCATACCGGAAGGAACATATATATAGCTCTTCAGAAACCGAAGTTAAGACTCTGTGTGGTGCAGTACAACAAAGTCTAGAGATATTGGGATGTTTCCGCGAACATCTGACGTACCAAGACCATTTTACAAACATGGAGGATAAATGATTTGAAGAACAGCCTCTATAATGGGTCTGCAGTTAATGGAGAAACTCTATGCAACAGAACTCAAGAATACTGCAGTAGGATCAGTTTCCTCAGGTATTTTCAGGGCTGGGAGAGGAGCATAAAATTAACCTAGAAGCAGGTTCCACCCCCCCCCCCCTTTCCAAGAAATGTACCTGTACCTTTGCTACCTAATTGGGAGTGATACGGAAGGTGTCAGAACCCACCCCCTAGTGTGCTGGGATGGTGGTAGTTCCGAAAAGGTCAGGGGCCAATCAGAATATGTGTGGACCTCAAGCCTCTGAATGAATGTATCCCCACAGTGGATGATACCCTAGCTCAGCTTGCTGGAGCAAGAGTATTCAGTAAGCTAGATGCGAACAGTGGCTTCTGGAAAATACTCCTGGCAGAACAAAGTCAGTTATGACTACATTTATAACACCTTTTGGTAGCTTTTGATTTAATAAACTACCATTTGGTATCTCCAGTGCTCCTGAAGTGTACCAAAAATGCATGAACCAGATTTTAGAAGGATTACCAGGGGTTCTGTGTCTGATAGATTATGTTTTAATATCTGTGCAGAATCAAGAGGAATATGATTTGAGGCTGCAGGAGACTTTGATATGACTCCAGCTAGCAGGAGTTACTCTCGATGCTGATAAGTGTGCATTTGGGCAGTGTTCCCTGAAATTCTTGGGACATATTATCGATGAGCTTATTATCGATGATATTATTCAAGCTGATCTGGATAAGACGTCAGCCGTACTGACTATGAGCATATCCAAGTCAGTTACAGATATTAGACGTTTCATGTGAATGGTAAATCAGTTGGGGAAATTTCTCCAAAATTTCTGACCTCAGTTCACCTCTCAGAGCATGTCTTAGTGCAAAGAAAATCTGGAACAAAGATCGTGCCTTTGCTGAAATAAAGAAGGAACTTGCTCAATAGCCATTCTTAGCTCTTTATGACCCAAAGGCTGAAACGAATGTCACAGCTGATGCTTCTCCTTTGGTCTGGGTGCTGTGCTAATGCAGGAGCATGAGGGTGCATGGAAGCTGGTGTCAAGAGCAATGTCCGAGCTGAACGTCGCTATGCCCAAATTGGGAAGGAGGCATTGGCGATGACTTGGGCATGTGAAAAATTCCACTCCTACTTGCTGGGTCTTTCATTCACGCTAGAAACAGACCACAAGCCGCTTGTGCCTTTGCTAGCACCAAACACTTAAATTCATTCCCCCCAAGATTGATTCGCTTCTGTCTATGGTTGTCCAATTCCTGTTATGTAATGCAGCATGTACCAGGGAAACTGCTCTACACAGCTGATACTCTATCCAGAGCTCCTATGATGGCTTGTCGGCTTCCGCAAATTCTGTTATTGAAGAGGTTGAAGAGTTTGTCAGCGTAGTAGTGCAGCTTTGCCGACAAGCCCTCGCCATCTAAAGGACTACTGCAAGGCTCAAAAGCAAGATCCCACATTCCAGGAAATATGGCAATTCTGTCAAACTGGCTGGCCATGCAAAGACAAGGTTGCTCCTCACCTCAAACCCATTGGAGAGTCAAAGAATATTTCTCATTATGTGAATATTGTTCAGCAGTCGTATAGAAATTCCTCAATACTTGCAATGGAAGACTCTGGAAAAGATTCACCAGGGACACCAAGGGATTGAACGTTGTTTGCGAAGGATCTGGTCTTCAGTATGGTGGCCAGGCATCACTAATCAGCTAAAGCAAATGGTACAGCATTGCTACACTTGTGCCAAGCAATCTCAACCAAGGAAGGAACCTCTGATACCCACTGAACTACCTGGATATCGCTCCTTGGCAAGTAGTAGGGACGGATCTTTTTTTAATATAAATGGTAATCATTATCTCCTATTAGTGGACAATTTCTCTTGTCTGCTACCACCTCATTAACAGTAATCTCAGTATTGAAAACATGGACTGCAATATTCTTCACACGAATTTGCTGTGTTTGCAGATTTATTGCTTCCAACACTGCACAAGTAGTCCTCACTTCCCACAGAGCAATGGCCAAGCAGAAAGGACAATCCAGACAGTCGAGAGATTCATGAGCAGCTCATAAGATCTGCCTTTGGCATTGTTGTCATACAGGGCAACACCACTTCCAAGGTGTGAACTTAGTCCAGCAGAGCTCTCCATGGGAAGACAACTTAAAACAACTGTCCCACAGCCCACGAAACACTTTATTCCCAACTGGAAATACCTATCACAGTTCCAACAAAAAGTGTGGAATACAAGAAAAAACAAAAAGCCAATTTTGACCTGTGATATCGCACCAGAAAAGCTTGGGACACATTACCTGGACTGAGTATTATCTTACTGATCCAATACAGTCCTACTGAGAATAGGATGGCTGAATTAATGCATGTTTGTTACATGTACACAAAGTATTGTTTAGTCAGTCTAACCTTTATTTCACAACCTTTCACCTTTTACCAATTTTTATTTGTGCACCTGTTCTTTAAAAATCCATATATTTTGAAAGCCAAGACAGCTAAAATCTATTGAATCTCTAAGCTACTAAGTATAAAGTAGTTAAGCTGTGGGACACAGGAGTATTCAGTGGCAGAGGCAAGGGGGTTCAACAGAAAGTCCAGCTAAATTATTGCTAAAAATATTTCTGCATTAAAAAAATAAAAAATAAATTTAAAAAAGGTTTGATTTAACAATCTTTACCTAATTTATAGTCTTGGTTAGCCACACTCTTTACCACTTCTTACCTGAAAGAAACTATAGCGGGTACAGGGTCTAGCTACGCGAGATGGTTCTACTGCATAATTTTTCGCTCTCCTTTTGGAGAAATTTTGCAAAAATACTTCAGAATGTTCTAGCTGCGATTATGATGTTGAAATTATTGCAGGTGTGTATAAATACTATACTAATAATCTAATGTAGAATAAACAATGTTTGTACCACAATATTAAAAACATTATATTAAAAGCATTGAATTCTATTGTTGTCAAAATCTGCTACAAATAAGAACCCATCTCTGTCTACGTTAACACTCAAGGGTGCACTAAAAGCTCCTTCTTTGTTTCCATAGCCACCAATAGTAGTCACATGACTTCCAGCAATTGTAAACACGGCCACTTCATGTTTAGTCCAACTAGTCACGTATACATGCTGGCCAGACGCACAGAGGCTATTGGGATCAGCCAGAGTCCCAGCTTCTCTACTGCCAAACGAACGCAAGTACATCCCGCTGGCTGCGAAGACTCCTATACAAGAGTTGTCATAATCTGCAGCATAGAGGTTGCCATGGCAATCTGCTGATACAGCCATTATTTCACCTAATCCAATATGTTGGATGCGTCTCAAGTAGTCCAGCAACTTGTTGTAAACTAAAATGGAACCTTTGTTGTTTCTTTCACACACCATCACTTCCTCTCCCACCACAGTGACTCCCCAGTAGCCCGGGCCGTGCTCTTGCTGGACTTCAGTTATTTGAATATTGTCTCCATTCTTGTCACATCTCATGACTCTGTTAGTGTCTCTGTCCACACAATAAATGTCATTAGCAGTAGTTGAGATAGCACGTAAAATAGTTAATCCAGTTTTTGAATGTTCCACAATAACCTCTTTGTTTCCCTTGTGATCGATCTTCACAATATCTCCGTAATACTCACTGACGAACACTTCATTGCTTGAGTTGATTCCAATACCAGACGGCTGTTTAATTTCAT
>WLWI01004717.1_pt1 | contig 11477 bp, 4 predicted proteins | sample 6701501 | NCBI WGS metagenome assembly WLWI01 (sample SAMN12718690, study PRJNA515312) | sponge metagenome | isolation source: marine sponge | host: Mycale hentscheli | place: New Zealand: South Island, Marlborough, Capsize Point | collected 2014-11-01
TAGGGTTTTACATGGCGGCCATCTTAAAACCACAAGATGGATGCTATGACATCATCGGAGGAGGTGGTTCCTACCAAAAATATAAAGCTAAGACTATGAGAAGCTTGTAAAAAAAAATTGGTGCTTTGGTCCGGAGCGTCCATATCCAATTGCTAACCTGCCTCACTAAATGGTAAGTTGAAGATGGCTGTAGTATCAAAATATTGGTCTATTTAAGAGCTATCTAAACTTTTGGTTTAAGCAAAAGCCCACACAGAATTCACTTTACAGTGCTGGTTAGAGAGGGACCTGTAGGATTAACAGGTAGTTTTTGTTTATCTTACTAATCTGTTGAGGAAGGGATGACTACTACATAGTGATAGAAGGAAACATGTTTCTTTTGTCAGACTGCTACAATGGAAGAAATAAAATTATGAGGAGAGAGAAGCTGAGAAGAAGACACTGGAATACAGTCTCATTACAAATATCATGTAGTTGGTATTCACCTGTAGTTATGCAGGACATTAAATGTTTGTTGTTTTTGTTCGTTGGTTTTTTCTAACTTTTTTTTTTCTTTGCATTTTTTTTAATTTGGACCAATTAGCATAGTGATCAAAAGCTGGTTGTTATGGCAGCAGACAGGAGTGGGGTGGGGAATATTGAGAGATGGATGGAATCAATACAGATACATTAGACAGTGTTTATCATCCATCATGGAGTTCTGACTTTGTTGCTGGTCTGAAGTTGCAATCCAAAATGCTTTCCTAATTAGTCCAGTAGTATTAAAAGTAACTTACCTCCATGGCTGGTGGGAGTTGAAGAAAGACATCACATTGAACATTATAGATAGAGGTGGTGACTTGGATCTGTTTCCTGAGAGGTGATCAGTTATACGTGTATTGAATTTCCCTGCTGGCTAGGCCATAAATACACCTCTCTAACTAGTTGTCTGTAACCTGTTGTCTGTAACCTGTTACCTGGGATGCTATCTCTGACATGCTTGGGTGATTGTGAAATGGTTTAAAATTTTCTTTCTTTCTTTTTTTTTGTATCGTGTTTGCACCTGTGCTGTTCTTCAGTATTGTCCACTCCTTACCCACAATGAAAGTTTTGAGTACCTCTCCAGCACTTGTTTAGATCTTGCAATGGCAGTGTGCTAAGCAAATGAGGAAGTAATTGTCTAAATGCACAACTAACGGCTTTTTTTTTTCTTTTTCTTTTTTTCTTTTTTTGCTGCTGCTATGGTTACTATGTAATAGTTAGAGCATACACGCTTAGGTACTGGTGGATTTAGTGCACTGAAGCCCAAGAGGCCCGAGGGCTTTGTACACTAAATCCACCAGTACCTGAGCGCATGCTCTAACTATTTTAGAACCCGTTTACCCAAAGCCCGCCCAGTTTCCACTAGCAACTTGGTTTATCGGTGTCAAGCGAATTTCCGGCCCAAAATTAAAATTCAATTAAAATTCAATTGAAGCGAGCCTGGCAGGTTTACTTTAGCGTTGTAGCTGCCAGCTGTTATCTCCACCCTGGGCTGCTCTGCTCTGCGGTAAACAGTTAAGCAGCTAGCTGTGGTAAATTCCTGTATATGAGCGGTCAGCAGGAGGGAACTAGGGCTGGTCCTGTATAGGTGGGATATGAGAGGGTAGTAGACCCTCACATATCATATCCAGGCCTCACACAGCTTTATCCGGCCTATTCTATTAAACTCAAACTCAAAAATAACAATACCCCAAGGGTGGTTAGTATGCACAGTTTATATACCTAAAGGCAAAAAATAGTGCACACTTACCAAGTTAGTACACCTAGTAACAATATAGCAACGGGTTCTAAAAGCTAATAGTACAGCTGTAAATTTTCTCATTCAAAAAATGTTATTTAATTGAAGTAGCACAGGAAAGTGAAAGTGAAATGGCTGGTAACTAAGTGAAATAGCACGATAGAATAGTCACATGCAGCGCTAGCCTTGGAAACATACTATCCCAAAGTAGTTTGTAGCTGGAAATGTGTCATTTTTAGCGCAGAAGTTTATAATGGAATTAGTCCAACAGGTCTGGAGGAGCCATACTTTGAGAATGAAGTTCTGGAGGAATCTAATCATGAAGTCTAGAACTAGTGAGTGAATGATAAAGTTTAGCTACAGTGCAAATAATAATAATAACAACAATAATAATAATAATAACAAAACTGGCGAGCTAGAAAGTGGTTCCCATTGAAGTCAGCAAAGCGAGCTAGTGGGCTCGGCCAAAAAAGCTATAGCTACAGAATATTGTAAGTTAATGCAATTTTGATATAAGTAGCTGCTACATGTCTTACCTGCTCTACAGTAGCAGATTTTTAAAACATTTATTTATTTATTTATTTATTTATTTTTTAGCTCTTCTTCAAGCCCAGTATTTTCATTTGTCACCTCACCAGTTTTTCTTCTACTGTTTGGGAAGGTCTGTGCTCCTGTATTCTAGCATTTTTACTTCCCTAGCTCCACAGATAGTTCTTTTCTGCTCATCAACAGATACCCCGCCATGAAGTGCTGGTAAATATTGCCAAGGAGCGTAACATGTGCTGGTGCATTAATAGAAAAGGGTACACATACGCCCACGCAAATTGAATTGAGGACATATATATCCCAAGTATGCAGCTTGGCTGAATAACCCTCAGGATATTTGTGATAATTATTTTTTTCCACCTCCGTTAGTCTGATGTTTGCTCAGCAATCAGTGAATGAGGACATGCTGTCTATTGTTCCGGACAAACTTTCATCTTACAACACCTTTTGAACAATACACTATAAATAATGCACAGCAATGAAACTATTGGAACATGAAATGGTGAATTAGAGAAAGTTAAACCCATGTGATTTCAATGGTAGAATAGTTAATTATTATTATTATTATTATTATCATTATTATCATTATTAATGTTTGTATACCTTCTGGTTTTTTAGTTGCCATGGTTTTTAATGATGATGCATACATATGTTTGTTTGTTTTTTTGTCAAACCCCTTCAACTGCTGCAGGCAACACAGCGTGAGAACTAAGTTAATTTTGAGTTGCCATGGTTTTTAATGATGATGCATACATATGTAAAAAAAAATTTATCAAACCCTTCAACTGCTGCGGGCAACACAGCATGAGAACTAAGTTAATTTCTGCAATTTTTTTGTGTGTTGCTTAAGTTTTGTTGTGTTTTTTCTTCTACTTTTTTGTATGCAGGAATAGATTGAAGGCAAAGAATCTGATGTACATTAATCAACTTCTGCAAGTTTTGAGAAGTTTCTTAAAGACTTTACAAGGTAATGATCTAGTGGCTAGCACACACACACACACACACACACACACACACACACACACACTGGCCCTCCAAGATATATGAGAGGCTGGCAAAAAGTTGGCATTTTCTGGCATTAACTATACTCTCTGGTAGTTTTGCATTTGTGTACAGCAAGGCCCCCTACTTCTTAACCATCTCCTACACCTGCTGCATTGGATGTGTATGTGTGTGTGTGTGTGTGTGTGTGTGTGTGTGTGTGTGTGTGTGTGTGTGTGTCTGGTGATTGTGAAATAGTTTGACAGTCAGAGGTAAGAGGTATACCAATGTCATGATACCAACTCTGGTAGGTTGCTTGGTTGTGTTTTGCACATGTCCTATTCTTCAGTATAGGCCACTCCTACCCACACTCTTGGCTGCACACCACAATAAGGTGCATACACTATGGAATGTCCTTCTGGACAAAATTTATAATCGCTGATTGAATGATCGATCGTTGAACAGTCGATCGAGTGATCGACGGTCGATCTAATGATCTATTATCGAACAGTCACTGTAAACTGAATTGCGTACTATTTCGTGATAGGTAAAGGATAGATTCCTGCAAGATGCACTATCTATAAGGGCTGACTGTGGCCGTTATAGCTACGCTAATTAATTAGTAGCTATCGTATCCGAATGCTTACCAATGTTTACAAAGTAATGTAAGAAAACTTCACAATTTTCAAGCTGCAATGTAGCTAGCTAGCTATTTTTTAACCACAAAGTTTTAATGTTCCAGCTGTTTGTTTATTTGTTTGTTTGTTGTTGTTGTTTTTTTGTTTGCTGGTGTCGTCATCAAACAGCTAGATATAGCTATCAGTCAAAGAAAAAATAGCTAGCTAGCTAAACAATGCTACCTGTTACTAGTTTAAGTAACAAAAGAGAGACTGGTTATAATAGCTAATAAGAAAACGTGCATAGCTAAGAATTGTTTCCTGGTAAGATTATGCTACATGAAACTTTTGAGCCCATTCATAATTTCAGGCAGAAATCTAGCTAAGTTACTAACTGTCTACTATGACTACAACAGCTAGCTAACTGTCCTTAATGTACAAACAATTAGCTAATTCAGAATAAATGGAGATAGATAGACCATAACTATAACTGCTTCCAATTTGTTGACTTAGCTACTTTGCCGATTAGTAGATAAGTAGCTATACAATTAATTCAATGTGACCAGGACACACTGCATCTATCATTTTACAATGTTAACTAGTTAGCCACTATCAAACCAGTGGAGACGTTAGCTATCTCACATAACAACAATGTTTCATCATGTTGATTACAATGGCATTGGAGACACTAAAGGGAGAGAGCTATTGCATATGGTATTAGTCACAGAAATGACCTGATAAACATTAGCTATTAATGGAAACATCTTCAGTGGCTAGTTGACAAATTGAGACTAAAATTTTCAAATGATAAAAAATTGTAGAATCACTATAGTTAGCTAGCTAGCTAGGAGATGTCTGGGCCACTTACTCACTAAATGACTGGGTTTGTCTGAATTGATGTATTTGCTAGCTGCACAGGGATTAGCTAGCTATTTAGTTATTTTTTTATTTTTTTGTTTTTTATTAGCTACTTACTTTATTGTAATAACTAGTTACAGCAGTGTTTGGGTTAATTGTGAAAACATTTGAAAAATTATTTCTTATGAACCTCCAGTACAACTTGTTTTCTACATGCAACTGGCCTTCTAAGCCTGTTCTTATACACCAAAGTATTTTAAAAAAAGGTCACGTCTATGTTTTAGTTGTGCGTGTGTAAAGAGTTGCAGCAGCACACCACACTGGAAAAGAGATAAGCCCTTGTACATTTTAACACATTCCTCTGCAATACTACAAGAATGCTTACGACACCAGTCCGTTCCATCTTTCCCAAGACGACAACACCTAAAGGTAAATGGTCGTTACTGGCCTATGCCTAAGTTCTAAGTGCAACACCGTCGAACTTTACGACCGTAAAGGGTCAGGTTATGAAAATCACTCCCTGAGGAGAAGGAGTATGGAGCTTAATTTGTGTCATAATTGAAATTTACTGTCATTTTGATCTGCACTGTTACGCGACCAGCGTTCTACTCGGCAACGGAAATTCGATAGGGATTTTGATCGGAAATAAGTTCAACCTTATTAAACCATATTTTGCAGGAAATCGTTTGGTGATTCAAGAACTGTATTTAGAAAGATTCGCTATCTGCTCATTTTCCGTAGCATACCCCGTATACTGACTTGGGTTTTAACACTCGTGGGGCAAAATATTGACGACACTTAACCAAATTGTTTCCTATTTCAGATGAAGTAAGGCGAAGTCTTTTCTTTGGCGACTCAATTCACTTAACCCAACTCTCAACAATTACTAATGAAAAAAATGTGTAATATAAATTACACATACATGCTTTTTTTTTTTAACAGATACAGTCCTTGCAATGTTTCATTAGCAAGATGAATGAGTTTGGAGGAATAATGAAGAAAAAGAGGGGAAAAACACATCGAATACATCCCAATCCACCATGATTTTTCATAGCATAAGCCATTCTTTCATGGAATTTTGTAGCATTGTTGAAATACTGATGGTAGAGTGAGTTCCAAGGCACATGTTGAAGCCATTGGGAATACATTATGAGAGTTGAATTGGAGAGAAAGAGGAGAATCAAAACCCAATGGAGGAATAGACTCAGCACCAGTTGAGAATGACAAAAAAATTCTAAGCTCACATTGATATCAGACTCTCCTGCAAAAGCAAAGAATTGACACATATAGTTTTAAGATCTTCAGCAAACCAATAAAATAATTATGAAGAATCAATGTGCTGTACTATTGTGGGCAAGAGATAGTTATTGTAGCAATGTAGAATTGGTAAATGCTATTGATTTAATTGTTGTACATGTATGGACTGGAAAGCATACAGAAGACTAATATGTAGCTATACGAGAAGAAACATTCTGATATTTAAAATGTGAAGGTTTTTCTCTAGGAAAACAGATGCCAACCATTGCCTCCAAGCCATAAAATGCAGCCCTGCATAGTGGATCCTGGCATATCTGAACACACTGAGAAACAGTCAGATTTGAAAATTTTGGAAATGCAAAATGCACTTCTTCAGAGAGAGAGAGAGAGGGAGGGAGACTTCAAATAGTATCAATAGATAGTTTCAGACTACTGGGCTACCATCATACAGACATCAGCTTTACTCAAACCCACCAAGTATGCAATCTATGTCACAATGACACTTTTTAAAATTATTCGTAGACTCCAGATAAATACAGCCTACACATGCAAGAGTCCACTAAAGTTCACATTTCATACTTCTGCATGTGTGAAACAAATTTATTACTTGTTCGCAATCTTTGTAAGTTGAGCAAAAAACAACAACAACAACAACAAGTAGTTTGAATGTACAAGCATTTGCATGGGGTGATGCCAGCAAGAGTGCAATACATACCTATACTTGGGTCATTGGTTACTTTTTCACAACCATCCAAGAAGTCCAGAAAAAGCATGTATGTAGCTTCTTCTTTTACTATATCAGAGGAACCTTTAGGTGAGAAGTGAATACATTGGAACAGATCTTCCATTATTTCTAGATAGACATAATGTCACCACAATACAAAGAAGGATATACTAGATTAAAAACTATTGAAGAATCTCACAAATTTGACTGTTGCTGGTCTAAAACAGGCTGCAAGTGGTGCTACTATTTGAAGAACACTTATACAGGTTCTGGAGTAGTGATTGGTTGTCTGCCAAGAAGCTAAAGCTTAATTTACAAATACAATTGTATTTTAGCAAGAAAATCTTTTATTTTAATTATTCAGTGTGAGCTGAACATTTCAGGTACGTACTAAATGAGCTCATAGCTAATTGCTGCTAAAAATAGCTGCTGGTACACTCTCTTACATAAATTTGCTGAATATAATTGGTATTTTTTTAAATTGTGATAACTGCCCAGTTTTTATTATACCAAGACTCACACCATTCGAGGGGTAAAGAAATCATGCAGGCAGTATTTCCAACTATATACAAGTATGAATATGATTAAAGATTAAATCACCTGCTGTAAGTAGTGAAGAGTTTTCTGCAATAAAGAGAGGCTTCATGATATCTGGATACTTCACCAATGCTTGTGATAAGCCATTCACTGACATGCCCTCTTTCAGTTGGTCAGTTTCACCAAGGGTCTTCAAAAGAGTATAATGAAGCTTCAAAGTACCCATAAGGTCCTTCTTTTCACCAATAGTTATGGCAGTAACAGGCTTGTTGTACCCAGCATCCATTATCAAATCTATACCTTCCATTGTGCAGGCTTGCAACTCTTTCTCACCAGTAGCCATGTTTATCTAGTGGAATTTGTTCAATTTGTATACAAATAAACATTAATAGCTAGCTGCAATGTTCAAACCTGGTCAAGTAGCTAGCTGCAATGTTCAGCCGTGGTCAAGTAGCTAGCTGCAATGTTCAGACGTGGTCAAGTAGCTAGCTGCAATGTTCAGACCTGGTCAAGTAGCTAGCTGCAATGTTCAGACCTGGTCAAGTAGCTAGCTGCAATGTTCAAACCTGGTCAAGTAGCTAGCTGCAATGTTCAGACCTGGTCAAGTAGCTAGCTGCAATGTTCAGACCTGGTCAAGTAGCTAGCTGCAATGTTCAGACCTGGTCAAGTAGCTAGCTGCAATGTTCAGACCTGGTCAAGTAGCTAGCTGCAATGTTCAAACCTGGTCAACTAGATCCTGTCCAGTACATAAATCTCAGATATATCAGTCCCACAGGATAGGTGTATAAGCTAGTGGCAAAGAAACAGAAGCCACTAGCCCCTTGAGCTATACCCATAGCCATTAACACCCCAACATCACGGAATTTCTTCTCCTACAAATATAGGAATCAATTAAAAAGTCTTGAAGTGTGTTCTACGAGCATCATGTAACAACTGCCATGTGTTTTTCAATAATTAGTCTACAAATACTTTACCAGAAGCTTATTTATTACATGATTACATTTAGTGAATACCTTTAAAACTTACCTGTAAACCAGGTGAGTCATGTCTTAACACTCTTGTTTGACCAAAACCTTCAAACAAATTTGAGCTATAGATTTTGATAGAAGATTCCAAAATTCTCTGCTTGGACCACCACCATCTTCAGCACATTCATTCAAGAAAGCTATCTAAATGAACACAGAATTAATGATTTGAGGACGGAAATTTTACTTTGGAAACTACCTTGAGTCTTTTCATGTGTGAGAATGAGGACCGCTTCACTGCTCATAGAGCATCAGTCAGAACGTGGTCTCGTCTCACTACAACTTGTAAATTTTGATTTTCAGGTCCACGAGCAATAAAATCACTTCTCTCAGGGTGGGAATTAAGATAGGTTGCTCTTCACTGCAAGTATTATTTCAAATTCAAATAGCTATGCACTGGTGAGTAGAAAAAATTGCAACAGAAAAGTTTTTTGTACATGACACTTCATAAAAAGAAATCAAATGTGTGAACCATTTGTGCTGCAAGCTGTACACTAAAAACACTAGTCTCACGAGGTAAGAATTGGCTCGACATCTATCAATAAGGAACCACTGCTTGGCCTGGGTGCATAGCATATTTTGGAGAAAGCCTGTTCAGCCAATACTTGCTGAGTTGAATCACTTATTGATATAACCATGTTGTTGTTTTTTTCAAAACTACATATCTAGAATTCTATTAGCCCAAAACTCATATTTAGCAGTAAATAGCTATTTATTTTTCTTTTTTGTCTATTTTAGTACATCTTCGCCTTCTTCCTGAGCATTTGCTCTCATTGAATAAAATGGGTTGCCAGTATAGCTAGCACTCACACTTGCGTTCTAAGCTTGGGAGTTGTGGGTTGCTGCAGCTCTGAACCCAGAGCACCTGTGGTGCCAACCCAGAGCACCTGTGGTGCCAACCCAGAGCACCTGTGGTGCCAACCCAGAGCACCTGTGGTGCCTTAGCTGGAGTCCTGTTCAAATTCCTGGGGACAACCAATGTTTTACTTTAGTGAGATTTTCACAACGGATAGAACAAAAAAAGTTCAAATTGCCTACACTTTGCAATGCTGCAATTACTATACAATTTTAATATTCTTCTGATGCATATTGTTGTTTGTGGTTGCTGAAGCTATAATTAGTATTCCAACTAGACTAATCACTACCAACCTCAAGCTATTGGACATAGCATGTTCCACCATGAGATGTTCTACTTCGGTCCTTTCCTACATTATAAAAAGATATTAAATTTTTAATTAAAAAACAAAAAACAAAAAAACTTTACAACAGCAGTACATATTCCCGGAAATATAGGCCAGTTTTGGAGGAAGGGTCTGGTATTATTGTCCTTTTTTGAACTCTCCATTTTTAGGACGCTTTTCAGCTCGGAGCTCATAGAAGAACAAGTGCAGAGGTTCATAAGTTAATAGTTTGTCAAATGTTTTCACAATTAACCCAAACACTGCTGTAACTAGTTATTTCAATAAAGTAAGTAGCTAATAAAAAACAAAAAAACAAAAAACTAAATAGCTAGCTACTCCCTGTGCAGCTAGCTAATACATCAATTCAGACAAACCCAGTCATTTAGTGAGTAAGTGGCCCAGACATCTCCTAGCTAGCTAGCTAACTAGAGTGATTCTACAATTTTTTATCATTTGAAAATTTTAGTCTCAATTTGTCAATTAGCCACTGAAGACGTTTCTATTAATAGGTAATGTTTATCAGGTCATTTCTGTGGCTAATACCATATGCAATAGCTCTCTCCCTTTAGTGTCTCCAATGCCATTGTAATCAACATGATGAAACATTGTTATGTGAGATAGCTAACGTCTCCACTGGTTTGATAGTAGCTAACATTGTAAAATGATAGATGCAGTGTGTCCTGGTCACATTGAATTAATTGTATAGCTACTTATCTACTAATCGGCAAAGTAGCTAAGTCAACAAATTGGAAGCAGTTATAGTTATGGTCTATCTATCTCCATTTATTCTGAATTAGCTAATCGTTTGTACATTAGGGACAGTTAGCTAGCTGTTGTAGTCATAGTAGACAGTTAGCAACTTAGCTAGATTTCTGCCTGAAATTATGAATGGGCTCAAAAGTTTCATGTAGCATAATCTTACCAGGAAACAATTCTTAGCTATGCACTTTTTCTTATTAGCTATTATAACCAGTCTCTCTTTTGTTACTTTAAACTAGTAACAGGTAGTATTGTTTAGCTAGCTAGCTATTTTTTCTTTGACTGATAGCTATATCTAGCTGTTTGATGACACCAGCAAAACCTTCAGCAAAAAACAACAACAACAAACAAACAAATAAACAAACAGCTGGAACATTAAAACTTTGTGGTTAAAAAATAGCTAGCTAGCTACATTGCAGCTTGAAAATTGTGAAGTTTTCTTACATTACTTTGTAAACATTGGTAAGCATTCGGATATGATAGCTACTAATTAATTAGCGTAGCTATAACGGCCACAGTCAGCCCTTATTGATAGTGCATCTTGCAGGAATCTATCCTTTACCTATCACGAAATAGTACCAATTCAGTTTACAGTGACTGTTCGATAATAGATCATTAGATCGACCGTCGATCACTCGATCGACTGTTCAACAATCGATCATTCAATCAGCGATTATAAATTTTGTCCAGAACGGCGTTCCATAGACTTCTGCCTTCCTTCCAGCTTTCTGCCGTGGCTGGTGCATCACGGAACCTTCACTATATGTCTTGTACCACACTACCACTCCTTCCTCTTGTGCCATCTCGTACCACTTGCCAACTGGGATCCCTACTTCCTTCATGTCCCTATTCAACACATCTCTCCATCTCTTTCTGGTGCCATGGCATGGGCGAGGTTGTGGCAGCCAGCTAAAGAGGACAATCCTCAGTGAGTGGTGGTTCAATGGCCCAGCCATTCCAGGGTGCACTTCTGGATCTTGGTTGCTATTCTCTCTGTATCACCCCATCTCTCTCATACCTCCTCTGAGGAAATATGTTCTTCCCACTGCTGCCTGTCAGTGTGAATGCATCTATGGTGGAATGCACCCAGTACATGAATCTGTTGTGGAATGCACCCAGTACATGCATCTATGGGGGAATGCACCCAGTACATGCATCTATGGGGGAATGCACCCAGTACATGCATCTATGGGGGAATGCACCCAGTACATGCATCTATGGGGGAATGCACCC
>WLWI01004718.1_pt1 | contig 11476 bp, 8 predicted proteins | sample 6701501 | NCBI WGS metagenome assembly WLWI01 (sample SAMN12718690, study PRJNA515312) | sponge metagenome | isolation source: marine sponge | host: Mycale hentscheli | place: New Zealand: South Island, Marlborough, Capsize Point | collected 2014-11-01
TTTCTCGCCGGGCTGGAAGGCGTTGAAATGATCGAGACCGAAACCAGCCTGCCATTCCAGGGTGCCACTACTAAACACGAAAATATTGCCGTTAAGGACAAAGTGGCCTTTGATGGCCGTTTCATGATTGAGCATTTTCGATTTCTCCAAGAAGTCAGTAATGTCACTGCAAAGATGTGCATACCGGCACCGTCAGTATTACATTTTCGGGGTGGTAGAGAATCGATTAGCAAGGATGTCTATCCGGACTGGGATAATTTCTATGCCGATACTGCAGAGGCCTATGCAAAGGCTGTTCGGGCTTTTTATGATGCAGGCTGTCGCTATTTACAATTTGACGATACGGTTTGGGCCTACCTTTGCTCTGAAAAAGAACGAGCTGCTGCCCGTGAACGAGGCCTCGATCCAGAAGCATTACCGGAAGCCTACAAGGATATGATCAATCACGCACTGGCAGCCAAACCAGACGACATGATTATGACAACGCACATGTATCGGGGTAATTTCAAATCCACATGGATATCCGAAGGCGGCTATGAACCCGTTGCGGAGATATTATTCGGTGAAACAAACTACAACGGATACTTTCTTGAATACGATAGTGACAGGGCTGGCGGCTTTGAACCTCTACGCTTTTTACCCAAAGGCGATAAACGCGTTGTTCTGGGTCTGGTTACATCCAAGTCCGGCGAACTGGAAGACACAAGTCAAATTAAACAAAGAATTGAGGAGGCAACAAAATATGCCGATCTCAATCAATTCTGCCTTAGCCCCCAGTGCGGCTTTGCCTCTACTGAAGAAGGGAATGTCCTGAGCGAAGAACAACAGTGGGCGAAGTTAAAAATGATTGTCGAATTAGCTAAAGAAGTATGGGGAGAAATATAAATCTTCAGTTATTAATCTACGTCAATAAGCAATCAAACAATTGGAGAACACTTCCATGAGTGACAACGAATCCGGACTCGAGTTATATCATTCACTCGAATCTATTTGTTCTGAACGAGTCAGAATGACCTTGCATGAAAAGAATATTCAAGACTGGATCGATCACCCAATACTATTGTTTAAAAATGAACAATTTGATCCTGAATACCTCACGCTCAATCCAAAGGCACAAGTGCCAACCCTTGTGCATAATGGCCATGTTGTGCGTGAATCTTCGATAATATGCAACTATATTGATGAGGTATTTCCCGAGCCTACCTTAAAACCTGATTCCCCACAGGACAAAGCGCGCATGCAGGAGTGGATTAAGGCAAGCGATGAAGCACTCTATCAGTCTGTATCTTCTTTATGCTTTAGCATGGTATTTCGAGAGCGCCTGAATGCGATGGGTGAAGATGCGCTGGAAGCCCATTTTTCTAAACAAACAGATCTTGAACGGACGCACAGACAACGATCTTGTGTTGTCAATGGCACTCGTTCTCCATATGTACTTCGTGCAGTAGTTGCCTGGGAAAAAATGTTAAAGGAAATTGAAGTCACATTGGAAAATGGTGGGCCATGGATCATGGGCAAGGAATTTTCTCTTGTGGAAATTGCCTTGGGTCCGTTTGTCACACGCCTGCACGATCTGCATATTCTAAGTATCTGGATGGAGGATTGCCCTTTTGTGGCTGAGTGGTGGGGCAGAGTTCAACAGAGACCCAGCTTTTTAGAGGCTGATGTCAGCGCCGGTGCAGACCTGGCTGATGCATACCGCGAAGCGGGAAATAAATATTATTCCGACATCGAAGAATTACGGGCCTGGTACCTGAAAGACCCTATCGAATGTGGGCGCGCGTATCAAACAGTTTAAAATCTTCTAGACTTTTTTAGAGCTGGATTGAGTTTATCCAATTCGGCTTGTACAGCTTCACAACTTTGTTCATATACTATTTCTCTGCCCATAACACTACCTACATAGGCTTGTTTAGATCTTGTAGGAGTCATGTCGCAGGGGACACTATGAACACCCTCACCGATAACTACCTGAATACTCTCAGCGCGTTTATGGACAACGACAACATCCATTGTTTTGCCTGATTCAGTCATTTTGACTTTTATTTTTTCACTTTCCATATTTGTTATTCACCTTTATGAAATTGCTTGCAGAAAATCAACCTTCGCCCTTTCTTATTTCGACTGGGCTTTTTATATGAATATCACGTTGAGGATAAGGTATCTCAATTTCGTGCTCATGGAATTTCTCCCAGACATTTAGCAATATCTGGCTTTTTATATTTGACAAGCCATTATGAGGATCGCTAATCCAAAGTCGTACTTCAAGATCAACCGAGTTATCTCCAAAGCCGCTAAGTAAGCAAACAGGGGCTGGTTTATCCAGTACCCTCTCAACTTCATTCGCTGCAAGCTCGCATAGTTCCATTGCCTGTTTTACGTCTGCATCGTAATGAATCCCAACTGGTATTTTTATCCTGACTCTATTATGACTATGCGACCAGTTTTCGACCCTGGTAACAATCAGCTCTTCGTTTGGGATTAAATGCTCTATTCCATCCCGTGTATCGAGCGAAACATACCTTGCATTCAAAGAGCTTACCCAACCGTAAGTTTCGCCTATAGATATGACATCTCCCGGCTTTATTGACTTGTCCAGTAGCAAGATGATTCCACTGATGAAATTTGACACCACTTTTTGCAGGCCAAAACCAAGTCCAACGCCCAATGCACCACCAAAAAAAGTGAATATAGAAAGATCTATACCGACAGTGGAGATTGCAATCAGGAATGCTGCAGTTACAAGCGTGATACGTACAAGCTTAGCAGTCAATACTTTAATAGAAGGTGATAGTGATATGGACGATTTCAGGTTATTGTCTATCAACTTCGAAATTAATAGGGCCGCCCACAAAAACACAGCGAAATAAATCAAGCCATTAACTATTTTCAGCAGGGATATATTTAGAGTGCCAATATTAAAAGAGAGGCTTCCAAGTAATGCACGAGTCGCATCCAACAGACCAAGAATATTCAAGGCTGCAATTGTCCAGGCGACGATCGCAACCGATTTGGTTAAAAAAGGATTTCTCATTAATGTTGCTGAGAGTCGAATTACAATCCAGGCGATAAGAAGACTGGTGCTTATTCGCAATACAGAGTCCGGCCAGGCAATTTGTCCGGCAAGTAAAGTGACTAGCCATAACATTAGCAACCAAAGAACAGGTAAGATCAGTACATTGGTTGCATTTCTAAGAGTACCGGGTACGAGAGGCTTACCCTTTTTTTCTACCCATTCGCGATGTTGATTACGTAAAGGTTTTGCAAGCAACCAGGCAAAAAGCCAGGTTGATAAGATGACTAGTAGTTGGGTGAAATTGCTTGAAACAAATACGTGCTCTAAAACCCACGTCTGTGATTGGATAAAATATTGCTTGAAGTCGATATTACCCATAGAGGATTCTACTTATTGACTGACTCATGCTTAATTCAATTTAAATCGCATTATTTACTCAAGTCCTCATAAAGCCACTTTCCCAGCATAAATAGTCGTCTCTGTCATAAGAGATTGAAACAGAAGCTAGCCAGTTTTCATATTCTACATGTCTAACTATATTAAAGGTTTTCTGATTTGAGTCGATAAATATTCTGAATGGGATTCTGTACCCCCCAACCCGTTCAGCACAATTATTAAGCCGGGTATCCTCCCATCCCGGCTTAGTTTTTTTATTCTTCAAGCGAGGCTCTAATTGGTTGCATACTTATCACCTGCCGAAAACCACGTGGTAGCATATTACCCCGGCGTCCACGTTCTCCGTAATATGTATCTATAGTGTCAGGTTTCAGCGTTAACTTTCTTTTGCCAGAATTCAGGAGTAAAGACTCTCCTTCACTAAATGTGGTAATAGCGCTTACATATTCTTCCCTTGTTTTTAGCTTGGCTGGAGGGATCTGCATTATCTTTAATCCTTTGCCCTTAGCTAAAAGTGGGAACTCATTAATATTCATTACCAAAAAGCGCCCTATGGAACTAACGGCAGCAATAAAGTCTTCTTCCTGATTAATAACAACCGCTGGAGATAGTACGCCGGCACCCTTTGGAACACTCAATATACTTTTACCACTCTTATTCTTTACAAACATATCTTCCAGTTTAACCATGAAGCCATACCCGGCATCACTGCTTAGCAGATAGACTTCTTCTGCAGCTCCCGCCATTACACCTTCAAATGTGGCGCCATCTGGTGGAGTCACTCGACTAGCTATGGGTTCGCCATTACCTCGTGCGGAGGGTAATGAATGTGCCGGTATTGAATAACACCGACCAGTCGAATCGAGGAATACAGCCAGAAGATTGCTGCGCCCCCTCGCTGCTTGTTTAAAGCCATCGCCAGCACGGTAATTTATTGATTCTGGATCTATTTCATGTCCTTTTGCCGCTCGAACCCAGCCCTTCTCCGATAAAATAATTGTAAGAGGCTCAGTTGGTAACAATTCATTGACATCAATTGCTCGTGCCTCATCACGGGCAACTATAGGGGAGCGACGTTCATCGCCAAATTCTTCTGCATCGGCTGTAATTTCCTTTTTAACCAGACTTTTCAAGCGTTGCTTGGAACCAAGGGTTTGGGTCAATCTCTGTCTCTCTGCGTTCAGTTCATCCAACTCCCCCTGAATTTTTATTTCCTCCAACTTGGCCAGCTTACGTAATTTCAATTCCAGCACAGCTTCGGCTTGTTCGTCATATAACTTAAAGCGCTTCATTAATACAGGCTTGGGTTTATCTTCCTGGCGAATTATGGCGATAACTTCATCAATATTTAGATAGGCAATCATCAGACCTTCAAGCATATGGATCTGCTTTTCTACTTTGTCGAGCCGATATTGCAAGCGGCGACGTACAGTTTCGATTCTAAAAGACAGCCATTCCTTGATTATTACTTTCAGGTCTTTTACTTCTGGTTTGCCATCGATGCCGATCATATTCAAATTTACGCGAAAGCTTTTTTCCAGATCGGTCGTTGCGAACAAGTGCATCATTAATTCATTCCCATCAACCCGATTGGAACGTGGTACGAGGACCAATCGCGTAGGAGACTCATGATCTGACTCATCACGAAGGTCTTCAAGCATAGGCAATTTCTTCGCATTCATTTGCGCCGCAATTTGCTCTAGCACTTTATTGCCCGAACATTGATACGGCAAAGCCGTAACAATGAAGTTACCGTCCTCTTTTTCCCAGATCGCACGCATTTTTATAGATCCGTTACCAGTCTTATACATCTCAAGAATATCTTCTTGAGGTGTGATAATTTCTGCCGCAACCGGATAGTCAGGACCTTTGATATGTTTACATAAGCCTTCTACTGTTATCTTGGGTTCATCCAATACTCGTAAACATGCTGTCGCGACTTCGCGCAAATTATGAGGGGGGATGTCTGTTGCCATTCCAACAGCTATACCTGTGGTTCCATTTAAGAGCACGTTTGGCAATCTTGCAGGAAGATTTTTTGGCTCACTTAAAGTGCCATCGAAATTGGGGACCCAGTCAACAGTCCCCAAACCGGTCTCGCTCAGCAACACTTCTGAATAGGGTCTCAACTTGGCCTCGGTATAACGCATAGCAGCAAAGGATTTGGGATCATCCATGGAACCCCAGTTTCCCTGACCATGAACCAGTGGGTATCGATAACTAAAATCCTGTGCCATTAGAACCATAGCTTCATAACAGGCCGAATCACCATGAGGATGAAATTTTCCGATGACGTCACCAATCGTCCTCGCTGATTTTTTAAATTTAGAAGCCGCTTTCAAGCCTAGCTCTGACATGGCGTAGATTATTCGTCGTTGCACAGGCTTCAAACCATCACCTATATGAGGCAATGCCCGATCGAGAATGACATACATGGAATAGTCCAGATAGGCCTGCTCAGTAAAGTCCTGAATAGGACGTTGTTCGTTTTGCTCAAAATCAAAGGTCAGGTTATCGGACATATAATTTGCTCATTTTATTTCAGTTATTACTTATTTCTAATCTTCAATGTGGAATATAAGCACGGTGATTTTCATCTTCGGGTTTTATTGATTCTCTTGTTAATAAAACTCAATACCAAATAAATAATATTATAGAGGGCTTAGTCGTAGTAATTTTCCTTTCGTGCTATCGCTCAATAAATATATCAGGCCATCAGGGCCGGCCACTACATCTCGGATACGGCCATATTTATTATCCAATAGACGCTCTTCACTGATAATAGTCTCATCCCTGACTTCCATACGAAGTAATAAACCGAACTTTAGAGATCCAACAAACAAGTTACCTCGCCAACGAGGGAATTTATCACCCATATAAAAAGTCATCCCGGACGGCGCTATTGATGGCACCCATTTATGTACAGGTTGCAACATTCCGGCCTTATGGCTGCCCTCTCCTATTTTTGTGCCAATGCCATAATTCACGCCATAGGTGATTACAGGCCAGCCATAATTCCCTCCCGGCTTTATGACATTCACTTCATCCCCACCTTGCGGACCATGTTCATGCGTCCAGACTTTGCTTGTCAACGAATGTGTGGCCATTCCCTGTATGTTTCGATGGCCATAACTAAAAATTTCCGGTTTGACGCCTTTCTTATTAACGAACGGGTTATTCGATGGGATGCTGCCATCGTCATTAACTCTTATCAGGGATCCGCGATGATCATTTAGATCTTGCGCGAACTTTTTCCTGCCACGCTCTCCCAGGGAAATATACAGGCTATTGTCAGTTGCAAAGTTCAGCCGTGAGCCAAAGTGTCTGCCTCCGCTAGATTTGGCTTCGGCTCTAAATATGACCGAAACTTCAATCAGCTCATTTCCAACAAGTTTCCCACGAGCCACTTCAGTCCCGTATCCACCTTTGCCCTTTGCCGTATATGACAGGTAAACCCATTTGTTAGTGGCGAACAAGGGATGAAGTGCGATTCCCAACAAACCACCCTGACCTTTTTCTTTCACATCGGGGAGACCTTTTATAGGGGGACTGATTTCCCCTGCACGGGTGACACGACGTAATCTACCAGGTCGCTCAGTGACCAGTAGGTCACCATCGGGTAAAAAAGCCATTCCCCATGGGTTCTCTAGCTTTTCTGTAAGAACGGCAATCTCGAAGCGATGTTTCTGAGAAGCGAAAGCCTCAAGCGAAAAGGTCTTGACCGGGATCGCGAAAACAAACAAAAGAAATGCAATATGGGGAAAACTAATAACACTAACTTTCATGGCAACTCCTCACCGCTGTCTTCGCTTTGCAGAACATTGTTATCGTGTTGAAAATCATTTTTGCGCAGTCAAATCCCACTTTGTCTGATTACCCCCGTACATCCATTGCTACAGTTACAAGGCCCAATTAGATGACAGCCATATTGCCTTTATTTTCAAGCCAGCTTTTCCTGTCTCCAGCCCGCTTTTTTGCCAGCAACATATCCAACATGTTCTCAGCCTTTTTCTGTTCAGACACTGTCAGTTGTACAAGGCGTCTGGTTTCCTTAGCCATAGTTGTCTCACGTAACTGTAAAGGATTCATTTCACCCAGGCCCTTAAAGCGTTGTACATTTACATTTCCACGGATCTTTTCTGCAACGATCCTGTCCAAAACACCTTCCTTCTCGGAATCATCCAGGGCATAAAACACCTCTTTACCTACATCAATTCGGTATAGTGGAGGCATGGCGACATAAATGTGGCCGTTCTCTACAAGCGTAAGAAAATGTTTAAGAAACAGGGCACAGAGTAATGTTGCTATGTGGAGACCATCTGAATCAGCATCTGCCAATATACAAATCTTGCCATAGCGCAGGCCTGCCAGATTTGTTGATCCTGGATCAACGCCAATGGCAACAGAAATATCATGAACTTCTTTTGATGCCAACACTTGGGCCGAGTCCACTTCCCAGGTATTTAGTATTTTTCCTCGTAAAGGCATTACCGCCTGGTATTGCCGATCTCTCGCTTGCTTGGCCGAACCTCCAGCAGAATCACCTTCCACCAGAAATAATTCACTGACATTTGAATCCTGCATGGCGCAATCTGCCAATTTCCCCGGTAAGGCGGGACCACCTGTCACCTTTTTGCGTACTACATTTTTACTGGCCTTAAGCCTGCGTTGTGCATGATTTATCGCCAGTTCCGCAATACGTGTACCCATTTCAACATGCTGGTGTAACCACTGGCTGAACGCGTCATGCACAACGCCAGAGACAAAGGTAGTACACTCGCGAGAAGACAATCTTTCTTTGGTTTGACCGGCGAATTGCGGCTCATCCATTTTCACAGACAAAAGATAGGCGCATCTTTCCCAAACATCTTCGGCCGAAAGTTTGATCCCACGAGGAAGCAAATTACGCGATTCACAAAACTCTCGAATTGCTTCCAATAGCCCGAGTCTCAGGCCGTTAACGTGTGTCCCACCTTGCAAAGTCGGTACAAGATTAACGTAACTCTCTGCTACTAATTCGCCATCATCCGGTAGCCAATGTACAGCCCAATCCACAGCTTCGTGATTACCCTGCATGGAACCCATGAACGGTTCATCAGGTAATAGTTCAAAACCTGCCAGGGCATCTGCAAGATAACTACTGATACCGTCTTCATAGCACCACTGTTCCTTGTCCTTTCCAGCTTCATCGTTAAGACGCACCAATAGTCCCGGACACAATACGGCCTTTGCCCGCAACACATGTTTGAGTTTGCTAATGGATATTTTTGTGCTGTCAAAATACTTCGAATCAGGCCAAAACCGAATAGTTGTTCCTGTGTTTCGTTTTCCTACATCACCTACCACTTCCAGTTTTGACGTCTTCTCGCCACCGGCAAATGACATGTTGTATTCTTTGGCGTTGCGTTTCACCCAAACTTCCAGGTTTTTAGATAGTGCGTTCACAACTGAAACGCCTACACCGTGGAGGCCACCTGAGAATTTATAATTCTTATTGGAAAACTTACCCCCGGAATGCAATCTTGTAAGGATCACCTCTACGCCAGATATTTTTTCTCCCGGGTGCTTATCTACAGGCATTCCTCTTCCGTCATCACTGACAGAGATGGAACCATCTTTATGTAATTGTATTTCTATCTTGGAGGCATGACCTGAAATAGCTTCATCGACACTGTTATCAACTACTTCCTGAATCAGATGATTGGGTCGAGTAGTATCCGTGTACATACCCGGACGTTTACGGACCGGCTCAAGTCCGGTCAGAACTTCAATGTCTGCTGCGTCGTAACTATTGCTCAACTATTAATACCTCTAAAATAATATTACCGGGCACCACAAAATTGTGTCTATTCTGGACAAAACCATGTCACGCGCAAGTGTTGGGACAGGCGTATTAAGATAACAGTATATGGCAGGATTTAAAAACCAAAAATCGAACTGTATTCGGCCTTCAAACTATGGTGAAACTGATAATATATATTGCTCTAATGTACTACAAAAAACTCAATCAAGATCATTAACCAGGGACTCCTGGATATTCACGGGGATCGGTGATAACTCATAATTGTAGGCATCATGATTAATGCCTGCTGAAATGGAAGCACCCTGTTTAAGGTCATCAATCATTTCTGGTTGCAATTCGAATCGAAGAAAATGCACAGAGGATGTCTTATTTTCTGTTTCTCGCTCCAGATCTTCGTTACTAAAAGGCACGACAAGTTCATTCTCCCCAATTTTCATCCACACCGCTTTATCAATACCCAGCATGAGGGACAGTTGTCGCCTACGTTCTTCTTCCTCTGCATATTCAAGCATGAATGTGGCTTTCCAGTTTTGCCCATCAGGAATAAGAGGGTTATAGGTAGTCAACTCCTCTTCAATACCTACTGCCTCAAAGATCTTCTCAATTCGTAACATCTCCTGTATTTGATACTGTATTGTCATTCTATCTTCAAAATAGAGTGTCGCATTCGGGCCTATAGCAAGCCTTCGATTTTGCTTATGAGCCATCGCTTCTGAGCGAAAAGCCTCACGGTTTTCCGCGTATTGCTCCAGCGAATAAAGTTGTGACCTATCCAGTTTTTTCATCTCAATCCAAACCGTATGTATAGCATAGTAAAGTAAATGGTGATTCTGCATGACTGCCATCGTTCAGGCCGTTCTGAATCTGATCACCTGCCATGGGACAATCACTAATATAGTGATCTACTTGTGCCTGCTTAACCTTATTCACCACAGGTCGGCAGATCTTCATGGAAATATCATGGTATTCGCTTTTCACCGCGTATGTACCATCGTGACCTGAACAACGTTCAATCACATCAATTGTGGTATCAGGAACTAAGGCCAACACTTCTTTGGTCTTCATTCCGATCTTTTGCACGCGCTGGTGACAAGGTACATGATAGGAAACCTTACCGAGCTTATTCTTGAAATCAGTAGATAGCTTGCCGGCCTTATGCCTTAACATCAGATATTCAAATGGATCAAAAAAAGCATTTTGTACCTTTTTGACCTGCTCATCATCAGGAAAAAGTAAAGGTAACTCTTGCTTGAACATCAATACGCAAGAAGGTATCGGCGCAATAATATCCCAGCCAGCATCGACCATCTTCGCCAACTGAGGAATATTAAACTCCTTTGAACGTTCAACGGCTTCCAGATCGCCAAGCTCCATTTTGGGCATACCGCAGCATTGCTCTTGCTCCACCAGAGTGACTTCTATGCCATTGTGTTGCAGCAAACGAATTAAATCTTCACCTATGTTCGGCGTATTGCGGTTGCAATAACAAGTTGCAAATAAGGCCACTTTACCGCTGGTTTTTTCACACGCTTCGACATTGACTTCTTTAGGTTGATATTTCTTTACACGCTTACGCAGTGTATTACTGTGATATTCAGGGACGATAGCATCTGGGTGTACGCCTAGTGTTTTATCCAGAACAGTCCGCGCCAGCCTGTTTTTATTCACAGTATTGACGACATCGGCTACTACTGGAATGCCTGCCAGATTACCGACCGTGTCTGTGGACGTAAGAATGCGATCACGCAGTTTACTGTTGCCCTTCTTGTGCTCAACCGCTTTCGCCTGCAGCATTAAATGAGGAAAATCCACATTCCATTCATGTGGTGGCACATAGGGGCATTTTGTCAGGTAACAAAGATCGCAAAGATAACAGTGGTCAACCACCTTGCTATAATCATTTTTGTCTACGCCATCGACTTCCATAGTCTCCGACTCATCGACCAGGTCAAACAGGGTGGGGAAAGAGTTGCATAAGCTAACGCAGCGTCGACATCCATGACAGATATCAAATACTCGCTCCATCTCTTTAAATAATTTTTCTTCGTCGTAGAACTCAGGATCTTTCCAGTTAATCGGATGTCGGGTTGGTGCCTCGAGGCTGCCCTCTCGATATTCAGATGTACTCATCTAGGTATTCCTGCATTTTAGAAAAACTATTGGCTTATAAGATTAGGCTATCGTGCCCCGAAAACAAGAAACCGGGCAGCGCCCGGTTTGCATGGTAGAACTTGAAAATGAGTTTACGAGTCCAGACCGTC
>WLWI01004719.1_pt1 | contig 11472 bp, 10 predicted proteins | sample 6701501 | NCBI WGS metagenome assembly WLWI01 (sample SAMN12718690, study PRJNA515312) | sponge metagenome | isolation source: marine sponge | host: Mycale hentscheli | place: New Zealand: South Island, Marlborough, Capsize Point | collected 2014-11-01
GTTTTGCATGACGTTGATTGACGCCACGCCAAGCAATACTGTATTTACAAGTAACAAAGGAACGAACATTGCAACTTTTTCGTGCAAATTCGGTTGAAATTTCTCCAGGGTTTTCTCGATAAGCAGGGTGGTTGTTGTAAGGACGATTACGAATATAAGAAGTTGCAGGAAATTCAGATCGAATGGCCTTAGAACGTAGGTATCGAACGCATAGGTAAGCAGACTGGTAACAGGCAGAATTACCAGCATCGCCAATGAAATTCCAAGAGCCGCTTCGATTTTGCGCGAAATGGCAAATACCGGGCTGACTCCAATCAGATAATCTAAAACTAGATTATTTGTCAGGCAAGCGGCAATGAAAACCAGAAATAATTCAGTCACTGGATGATGATCCGGCTATATGAATTCCTAGTATGAAATGAAATGAATGGGGCGACAAGCACAATTCCGTGTGTACTAATGTGCCAGGCTTATTTAATGCGCATTCCAGGTTCTGCTCCATCATCCGGAGCTAAAATGAATATCTCACTACCTCCGGGACCTGCCGCCAACACCATCCCTTCAGATAATCCAAATCGCATTTTTCGTGGTGCCAGGTTTGCTACCATAACAGTTAGTCGACCTTCAAGAGATGAGGGCTCGTAAGCAGCTTTAATACCAGCAAAAACATTACGCTGTTCGCCGCCAATATCCAAAGTTAGTTGTAATAATTTATCTGCGCCTTCAACCTGTTCCGCCTTGACTATACGCGCCACGCGCAAGTCCACTTTGGAAAAATCGTCAATGCTAATTTCCTCCGCGATCGGATTGTCCGATAAAGGGCCACTTGGCTTGTCGTTTACTCCATCGGCGGAGCTTGATTCGAGGTTTTCTTTGCTGTCTTCAACCATGGCGTCTATATGATCCATTTCAATTCTTGTCATAAGGGGTGTAAATTTATTTATTCTATGATCCAGCAATGGCTCAACAAGACTTTCCCAGTTCAGCGCATCAATATTTAAAAACTTTTCCGCTTTTACAGCAGTAACAGGAAGTACCGGTTTCAGATAAACTATCAGTAAGCGAAAGAGATTAAGTCCCATAGTGCAAACATCCTGCACCTCTTTCTCACGACCTTCTTCCTTAATCAGAACCCAGGGCTTATTTTCGTCAATATACTGATTGGCCTCATCAGCAAGTAACATAATTTCACGCATGGCCTTACTGTATTCTCGTGATTCATATAATTCAGCGATGTCGGCACTCGCAATTTTTTTGAACAGTTCGGGTTTGCTCAACGTTGATGAAAGTTGCCCATCAAATCGCTTGTTAATAAATCCGGCACAACGGCTGGCAATATTCACAACTTTTCCAACCAGATCTGAGTTTACTCTTAGTGAGAAATCGTCCAGGTTCATGTCAATATCTTCCACCTTATTACTCAATTTAGCGGCGAAGTAATACCGCAGGTATTCCGGGTTCAGGTGATTCAGATAAGTGCGGGCATTAATGAAAGTACCGCGACTCTTCGACATTTTTTTTCCGTTGACCGTCAGGAAGCCATGAATAAAGACATTTGTCGGCGTACGAAAACCAGCACCCTCAAGTATTGCCGGCCAGAACAGGGTGTGGAAATACATAATATCTTTACCAATAAAATGGTACATCTCCGCATCGCTACCAGGCTTGGTAAAAGCATCAAAATCGAGTTCCATTTTCTCGCAAAGCTTCTTGAAACTGGCTAGATAGCCAATGGGTGCATCCAGCCAGACATAGAAATATTTACCGGGTTGATCCGGGATTTCAAAGCCGAAATAAGGTGCATCACGGGAGATATCCCATTCCTGTAGTCCTGCTTCAAACCATTCGTTTAATTTATTCGCAGTTTCACTTTGAAGGTTACTCGAGGTCCAGCCTTTCAGCATTTGTTCAAAATCAGGTAGCTTGAAAAAGAAATGTTCGGATTCCTTTTCCACAGGTGTTGCACCAGAAATAGCTGAGAAAGGATTTATGAGATCAGTGGGCGCATAAGTACGGTCACAGTTTTCGCAACTGTCCCCATATTGGTCATTGGCATGACAAAAAGGGCACTCACCTCGTATAAACCTGTCAGGAAGAAACATTTCCTTTTCCGGATCATAAAATTGTTTGATGGTTCGACGACTGATGTGGCCCTTGTCTCGCAATCGTGTATAAATCAAATTGCTTAAAGCCTGATTTTCATCAGAATGGGTAGAATGATAATTGTCGAAGCTAATTGAAAAATCCGTGAAGTCCTGTTCATGTTCTTTTCGTGCTTTGCTGATCAATTCTTCGGGCGTTATGCCGTTCTGTTCTGCGCTCAACATTATGGGTGAGCCGTGTGCGTCGTCCGCACAGACAAAGTAACACTCGTGGCCGCGCATCTTCTGGAAGCGAACCCAGATGTCAGTCTGAATATACTCCACCAGATGGCCAATATGGATAGAGCCATTGGCATAAGGAAGAGCGCTGGAAACCAGCATTTGTCTCGATTTAAGCGTCATTCTTTAAACTAGTTCTAAAAAGGCGGCTAACTTAGCATTAATAAGTTTCAGCGTGAACTGGCAATTGTTATTTGCATCCATTAATTAGTCGATTCGGGCTGTTTGTCATCAACAGAAAGGTCGAAAATAATGTACTATAGCCGACCCAATCAGACTATGAATGAGTGAGATATGCCCGACATTAGTAAAGAACAGATAGAACAGGCCCTTTCAGAAGTACAGGACGAATATGTGCAACAAGATCTCGTCAGCGCAGGTGCCGTCAAAAATATTGAAATCGATGGGACAAAAGTAGACCTCAAACTGGAACTGGGCTATCCGGCCAATGGTTACAAGGAAGATTTGAGTGCCGCAGTTAAATCACGGCTAGAGGATATTGATGGCGCAGTCGATGTGAATATAAATATCTCCTTTAACATAGTTTCTCATTCGGTCCAGAAGGGTGTGAAGCCGCTGAAGAATATCAAAAACACGATTGCTGTCGCGTCTGGCAAGGGTGGCGTAGGAAAATCTACCACTTCTGTGAACCTCGCACTGGCTCTGCAAGCGGAAGGCGCCAAAGTTGGCATTCTTGATGCTGATATTTACGGTCCGAGCCAGCCTCGTATGCTCGGTTGTCAGGCGAAGCCTGACAGTCCCGATGGTAAGACCATAGAACCCAACATCAGTTACGGTATTCAATCCATGTCAATCGGTTATCTTGTGAATGAAGAAACCCCGATGATCTGGCGTGGCCCCATGGTGACCTCAGCGCTTGAACAATTACTCGGCGATACAAACTGGAGTGAACTTGATTACCTGGTCATCGATTTACCGCCGGGCACAGGTGATATTCAGTTAACGCTTTGTCAGAAGATACCGGTTAGTGGCGCAATGATCGTTACAACTCCTCAGGACATTGCCTTGCTTGATGCACGAAAGGCTTTAAAGATGTTTGAAAAAGTAGAAGTGCCCGTTTTCGGCGTAGTGGAAAACATGAGCACCCATATTTGTAGTGAGTGCGGACATGAGGAGCACATATTTGGCAGTGGTGGTGGAGCACAAATGTCGGAGCAATATGGTGTGGATTTACTCGGCGCCTTACCACTGGATATGAGTATTCGAGAAGGTGCCGACAATGGCAGGCCTACAGTTGCAATGGATGCGGACTCAAAACTAACGTCCTTATACAGAGAAATTGCGCGAAAGACTGCGGCCAAGCTCTCCTTGCAGGCAAAAGATTACAGTAACAAGTTTCCCAAAATAGTCGTCGAAAACGCCTAAGTCATGAGCATCAAATCTGACAAATGGATAAAACTGAAAGCCGAGCAGGACGGCTTGATTGAACCCTACGAACCGGGGCAGATCAAACAGAATCAGACAGGTCGAATTGTAAGCTATGGCACTAGCAGTTATGGCTATGATGTACGCTGTGCACCCGAGTTTAAGGTCTTTACGAATATCAACTCAGCGATTGTTGACCCCAAGGCCTTTGATTCAAACAGTTTTGTATCTGTGAACGAAGATGTTTGTATCATACCGCCAAATTCCTTCGCATTGGCTCGTACTGTAGAGTACTTTCGCATTCCTCGTAATGTCCTGACAATTTGTCTGGGTAAATCCACTTATGCCCGTTGCGGTATCATAGTTAACGTGACGCCCCTGGAGCCCGAATGGGAGGGTCATGTGACTCTGGAGTTTTCCAATACAACAACATTGCCTGCAAAAATCTATGCCAATGAAGGTGTAGCACAAATGTTGTTTTTTGAGTCAGACGAAGTCTGTGAGACCTCATATAAAGACCGGGGTGGTAAATACCAGGGTCAGACAGGTGTTACACTTCCCAAAACCTGAGTACTGTCAATTGCCGGCCCCAAGGCCAGGTAACCACAATGCAATTTCCGGGAAGACAATCAATAACATCAGCAAAATTGCTGCGCAGGCCATAAAGGGAATAGCAGCTAACCATATGTCCTGCAGACGCGTCCCTGGTGGTGCCACGCCTTTCATAACGAATAACAATAAACCCATTGGCGGCATTGTCAGACTCATTTCAAGCGCCAGCAATACAATCACGCCAAACCAGATCAGATCGAAACCATAGAAATGTGCCAGCGGTACAAATATTGGCAAGGTTAGCATCATCATCGACAGTTGTTCCATAAATGCGCCGAGCACTAGCATGATAAAAAACATGGTTAATAAGGCTGCCATTGGCGCCAATGTCAGGGTACTTACCCAGTCTACGAGGCCGGTCGTAGCGCCGGAAAACGCGAGGACCTTACTGAAGGTTGAAGCGCCCAGAATAATCATGAACATCATTACAGTAACCCGTGTTGCGCCAAGGAATGATTTAATAATGACCTCAAGGCTAAGACACCTGAAACAGGCGGCGAGAACTATAACTCCGGCAACGCCACAGGCAGCCGACTCCGTAGGGGTTGCCCAGCCGAGGATGATCATGCCGACGACCAGAAAAACAATGAATCCCATTGGCAATACGTCGCGGAGTAGCAGCATCAATTTTTCTTTTAGGGTTACTTCCTCTACGTCGTAGGCTGGTGCTGAATCTGGATCAATACGGATGCTAATGACAATGTAGACCGCGTAAAGCGTAGCAAGTAGCAATCCCGGAATAATGCCGGCAATCAGTAATTTCCCAATATCAATATGCGCAAGACTGCCAAGTAAGACAGCCAACGCTGACGGTGGTATCAGGATTGCGAGACCGCCGACACCAAGAATGGGGCCAATGGACAGACGGTTTTTATATCCGCGTTTGGACATTTCCGGCACCATCAGAGTCCCCAGCAAAGCTGTGGAGGCCATACTTGAACCGGATAATGCGGCAAACATGGTGCCACCACCGACCGTAACAAACGACAGGCGCCCTGGTAGTCGCCCTAACATTTTGTCTAATGCATTGAAGGCGCGAAAGCCAAGACCGGTGTGGAAGAATAATTCGCCCATTATTAAAAATAGTGGTACCGGAACCAGTGCAAATTTAGTTAGTGCATTAGCGGCAGTTCTCACCAGTTGCGCCAGGCCAGCCTCACCACCCATAAATAAGATCACACCCACTAAGTCAGCAGTAAGAAAGGCAAATGCGACCGGCAAACCGAGTGCGATTAGAAAAATAGTAATGCAGAGCATGAGGAAGAATGCAGCAAACCAGACGATATACATGCTAAATACCCTTGTTAAATTCGATGCTATTCATGAACACCCAGCTCGCCATCGTACATGTCGTCAAAGCCAAACAGATAACGGGAAAACTCAATAGTAAGCAGGAAAAATGACAAGGGCATAACTGCAAAGATCAACCAGCGTGGCATGTCAAAGGAACGCACTTCATGGTCACCACGTATAAATGTTTCGACAGTGACGAGACCAGAGTAATAACAAATCAGCGAACAGGTAATTACGCAGAGCAGGTAACTTAAGCGTGATACCCAGGGACGAATGACTGCAGGTACAGTCGCGGTAATCAATTGCATATAAATATGATGTTTTCTGCGAACCAGCCAGGGTGCGCCGAGCAGGGTAGTGTAGTAAAGGCCGTACTCTGTTAATGCGAGAGTATGCGTAAAGGTAGCAAAACCAGCGTTTCTGGCGATAACATCATATAAAATAAACAGGGTTATCAGGGCAAGAATAAAGGCGCCAGAGCAGAACAGGGTAAACAAAATGTGCTCGAACCCGCCCTGTGGTTTCTCATTCATGTATCATTTCTTCCTGGTAAAATTTAGCGCGTAGTTCTGCATAATATTCTGGTGAACGTTTTTCCAGACGTTGCCATATAACGTCGCTGGCAAGTTGCCTATATTTTTGCTGGCCCTTTTCGCTTAGTGTAAGAATTTCCATCCCCTGCGCTCGCATCCGTGTGTCAAGGTTGTGGGTGAGATCCAGGAATCGTTGATAGCTTTCTGACTCATAATTGACCGCTTCCTTATCCAGAATGATTTGCACATCGTCAGGCAGCGTATCCCATTTTTCTTTATTGAATATGATGCCGACATCACTCGAAAAAACGCCGGGGTCAATACGGTATTTCAGATGTTGACTCCAGGACGCGTCTTCCAGGCCAATTATCGGCCAGCCCACACCCTGGATCATATTGCGCTCAAGGGCCATATAGACGTCAGGAGCCGCAACATTGGCGAAATCAGCGCCTAAACTGGTGATAAAGTCTCGCCAAACAGGCCCACCACGTATCAGTTTCGAGTTGAGGTTTGGAATTCCATCTGCGTTCAATTGCGGTTGTTCACGGGTGAAGAGGTGAAACTCAATAAACAGGCTGCGTGCAAGGTATTTAACGTTCAGTTTTTGTTGATGAATCTTATCCATCAAGGCGATCCCGCCATTGCTTCTGGTTTGTGCAGGTGTGAGTTTACTGGCAAATAAGGCTTCTACTTCCGGTAAAAGACCAATGTAGTAAGTTGCCGGTCCGAATACCATATGTACGACGCCAGTCCTTACAGCGTCAGCCTGTTCAAAAGTAGGAATGGCCTCAGGGCCACCTACAAAGATTATTTTGAATTGCCCTTCTGCGCGACTATTAACCTCCTTTATCCATTGTTCAAAGTCTCTGGTGTAGTCAGTTTGTCTTGGCAGCATGCTGATAGCACGGATTATTTCGATATCTGATTGTTGGCTACAGGACGATAGTATTAACATAGCCGCAAGGAGTAGCAGTTTGCTAATATAGCTGACTATGGAAAGATATGGCATTGTCGAAAGTGGGCACAGCCTGGATGAAATGACAGCTTATAAACTCCTATACTTTATAGCAATGGTGTTAACATTAGATTAGTTTTGACCAGTTATTTCACTATAACATACGAAATTTTAGAACCTTTGTTCCAAAAACGAAGCAAATGAATCTGCCCCTTAGACTGGATGGCCATAACCAGCCGGATTTACCTCCGCAATATTATCTGGATAATCGTATTTATACAGATCAGCACGTCTTCGAGCTGGAGAACGAAAAGATTCTCGCTGGCACCTGGCGATTCATGTGCCATGCGTCCGAGTTGAAAGAAACATTTGATTATCGTCTGGTGCAACTTGGTGGTCATGAATTGATACTGCTGCGAGACGAGGACGGCGCATTACAGGGGTTTTATAACAGTTGTGCTCATCGCGGGGCACGTATCCTGCGACAGCCTGCAGGGAAGCTGGATGAGGGGCGTATGACCTGTTTTTATCATCTCTGGAGTTACGATTACCGTGGACGATGTACTACTGTTTCTCAACCTGCAGGTTATCAACACTCCACAGTGAAAAAAGAAAATACCAGTCTCAAATCTGTTCGCGTTGAGTCAATTTTCGATCTTGTGTTCGTCTGTCTTAATGACGACGCTGAGCCCTTAGAGGACTTTCTTGGAGAGAGTACCATTGAAGCTATGCGCGTCCCCTTCGGTACAGCAGAACTTGAAGTCTTTCATATTCACCAAACTGAAATTGAATGTAATTGGAAGTTGTTTGTCGAGACTAATTGCGAGGGATACCACGAGCTCTTACATCTGCTAAATCGTACAACAGCCGTAGCTCAGCAAGCGTATCGCTCACGTCAGTGGCGTATGCATCGGAACGGACATCTTAGTTTTGATGTGGCGAAGATAGAATATGAAGATCTAAACTATGCAAAACGAGGAGCAAATGTATTACCGGGTATGGAAACAAATGGACACGTCGTAGTTAATTTATTTCCGGATATGATGCTCAATTGTCGTTCAACTGTAGTGCGCCTCGATTCACTCATTCCCGTGTCCAGTGATAAAACAATATTGGAATGTCGTGGTCTTGGCCTTGCAGGTGATTCAGATGCCGTGCGTGCCATGCGTATTAATCATCACAATCAGGTATGGGGGCCGACTGGCGTCAACCTGGCTGAAGACCTTTGGGCCGTGCAGTCACAAATGCAGAATATGCTTAATGGTAATAGCCGTTACAGTGTTATTGCCCGCGAGGAAGAGGGGCCGATGAGTGATGCCTCTTTACGAAACTTCTATAGCGAATGGAGTCGTCTGACTGGCATTCAAGCGCATCAGCCGGTTTGAATAGAGTCCTGTTTCGAAGAGACTAATGAAATTGGAGATTCAAGCTAAACTCATCAGTCAGGTACATTTGTCGGCACGTCATTTGGATGACCACAGGTATACAGAGTTTTTGCAGTTATTTGCAGAGGAAGGTGAATACAGCATCACCACCCTTGCACCTGAATTGCCTGAGAAAATGATCTGGATGCAAAGTAGTCGGCAAGAGCTTGCGGTACGTGTCGACACAATGAACGAACACGAATGGGAAATCGCTCGTGTTATGCAGACCCGTATTGTTTCAGTGGACACGATTTCTGTTACAGAAAAGGCCGCCAACACTTCAACGAGTTTTTCGCTTTTCCATACTCTTGATGATGGTAGTAGCGAGCTCTACGTCCTTGGACGTTACGAAGATGAATGGTTAAACCTGGATGGACTCTGGCTTATTTCTAACAGAGAAGTGGCATTGCGAACCCGTAAGCTGAAACTCTTGTCTCCTCTTCCTATTTAGTGTGACTCCCGAAAATGAAATGCGCGGCGTAGCTCATCGATTTCCAGCCGACAGACGTCGGGAAGGCGCAGGTACCCATATTACGCGGTGGTTTGTACCCACGGATTACACATTGACCAACCCCTTCCTGCTTTTTGATGAAACAAAGAGTGACAAAATAGAGGAATATGCGGGCGGCTTTCCGGAACACCCGCATCGCGGATTTGAAGCTTTGACCTATATGATTGCTGGCACGCTTCGTCACAAAGATAGTGCCGGTTTCACAGGCTATGTGGGGCCGCAGGGTGCACAGTGGCTATGCAATGCCAGTGGTCTTACCCACGATGAAGTGCCTGATCAAACAGACGGTCTGTTTTGGTGTATGCAACTCTGGATAAACCTGCCAGCCGATTATAAAGCGGACACACCTTTCTATGATGAATCTACTGCTGATAATGTTCCTGTAATAAAACAGGCAAAGGGTGCAGAGGTGCGTATCATCGCGGGTGATTTTGAAAATAGCAGTGGTCCATTGCCTCCTATACCCAGGCCATCCTTGCCCGTGTATCTGGATGTTATCATGGAGCCAGATGCTGAGTTTGCATATGCACCTCCTGAGGGGTTCACGGTAGTACTCTTTGTGGTGAAAGGAGAAATAAATATTGCTTCCGATAATCAGGCGAAGGCCTCAGAAGTATTGCTATTGGAAAAAGTTGGCGAGGTAATTGTGCAAGCGAAGGCATCAGCACGTTTTCTACTGATGGCGGGCATGCCAATAAATGAAGAGATCGCCTGGCATGGCCCATTCGTAATGAACAAGGAAGAGGAATTAGAGCAGGCCTTTTCTGATTTCGATCAGTTTGGCCCCTTTCGGGCAGATGCTGGCACCGGACAGCACAATGATTAATAAGTCTGAGTGTTGGTCATTGTCCAATAAGGTTCTATTTTGACTCTGGATACATGGCGATCACCCTTGCCGGTGCGCCGCTCACACCAATAATTCTGGAGGCACCAACGATCAAAGTGCCTTTACCCTGGGGCATGCCTTGAAGCTGATCAAGGTTGGCAGCGTTCTCCACCAATTTCCAGCCGCGCTGTAATCCAATTGCATGAAGATAAGGGCCGTTAATTCTGGCTGGTTGCTCGTCAACACTTCCATCTTTGCCTAACAGGCTTTCACCTGACTCAATTGCAATATTGTCGGCAACCAGGCCGTTAATACGGAAGCCTTTTTCGTCTTCGAGTGCTATCAACCAGTCAACTACTTCTGGTGTTACTCCAGGGTGATTCAAGCCGTTGTTATAGGGATGGTACCAGCCATTTTCCGGGCCTTCACCGAAGTAGGTGTGTTCCCAGCCGGTATTGAAAACGATGTAGCAGCCTTCGCAAATGTGGCTTTCTACTTTTTTGATGTCGTCGAGGCGCACAGTGGCTTCGCTGCTATTACTGAAGTCGGTTAGCTTGATATCAGGTGATGGTTGGCCACCATTTTTATTTAATTCTTTAGTGACACGCTCACTGATATCGACGTAAATAAGAGGTCCAATGAGATCATCGAGTGTAAATTCATGGGCGTATCTTCGATCAGGCTCACTGATTCTCAAGGCGGGATCGGTGGTGACAAAATGACACTGTGAATCTATGTGTGTCGCAAAGTGTTCATCCATACTAAATAGACCCCACTGAAAGTAACCAGCTGCTGCCTGGAAGTCTGGTTTAGGTAGACGAGTGCCTAGTCCATGTCCACAAACCGCTACACTATCGACAAGAGGTTTTGACAGATCTGGTCGAGTCAGATCATTGTCGATAGGTTCGAACATGGGTGCAGCATGAGTTAAGTCGAAATACTTCATATCGCATCTCTCGAATGATATTACCGCATTTTGTAAAAACTATTATGCAATAAAAAATGGAAGGCACAAAAAAAGGGTCTGCAAATTTATGCAGACCCTTCAAACTGTATAAAGACCTTTTTAAGTCTATATTTGGTGATACTCGTCAATAACTAGTATCGATATTCACCCGTCAAATACCACTGACGCTCACGGGCAACATGATCAAGCTGAGTCGCAGATGAAGGAGATTGATCCGTGTAGTTAAGGTATAACTTATCAAAGATGTTATTGACACGGAAGTCGAGTGAAAATCTGTCATCCGCACTATCCCAGCCGAGGCTGGCATTCATCAAACCATAGGAGCCCTGCACATTGTTAGGATTGTTGTCCGGGCTAAAACGTGTTTTGGTGCGATAAGAATAATCCACGCGAGGTGTAAGTGAACCATTATCACCAAGATTAATTTCCTTGATAACAGCTATGGCACCTGACCATTTAGAGATATGGGGAAATACATCACCCGCCACCGGACCACCACTTAGTGTTGCATTGGGATCAGCTTCAGTAATTTCCGTATCCAGAAAGCCCAAAGCCGTTTCCACAAACCAGGTGTCCACAGGTGA
>WLWI01004721.1_pt1 | contig 11471 bp, 6 predicted proteins | sample 6701501 | NCBI WGS metagenome assembly WLWI01 (sample SAMN12718690, study PRJNA515312) | sponge metagenome | isolation source: marine sponge | host: Mycale hentscheli | place: New Zealand: South Island, Marlborough, Capsize Point | collected 2014-11-01
CACATAACTAACACAAAAACGCGAGGGTCAAAGTACAAAATGACATACGTACGTCCAAACATATATACAAATAAACATCCCCGATTTTCGATTGTGTTACCCCTGTAAGTGTCTCGCTCGCTACGCTTGCTCGCCAATAAACATCCCCGATTTTCGATTGTGTTACCCCTGTAAGTGTCTCGCTCGCTACGCTTGCTCGCCAATAAACATCCCCGATTTTCGATTGTGTTACCCCTGTAAGTGTCTCGCTCGCTACGCTCGCTCGCCAATAAACTGACATCCCCGATTTTCGATTGTGTAAGTGTCTCGCTCGCTACGCTCGCTCGCCAATTAATGAGCAGGTGAAAAAATTATAAATAAAAGAACGAATGCTTTGAAAAAGTGGGGGTGCAACTAAAAAAGTAGAGGTGCACTTGCACCCCCTGTTCCTACCCCTCTGCTTGTTACCTAGCAAACCTGCTGCAACTCCAACGCAATTCACAGTTATTCCTGATTGCGCCTGCGTGGGAGCGAGAAGAATCTTACCGCGAATATTGGAATCGAATGACAGTTTATTCTCTGGACAGATCTCAGATAAGTAAGTATAGCTATAGACTTATCTTAAACAGGTGATCTGAACATTGATGGTCTCACCCGCGAGACTAGAGGGCATTATGGAATAGCATTATTTTCAGTGTAGCATTTATAGGTGGTGTAATCACAAAGTTTCTGTTGTAGCAATAGTGAAATGGTGGAGAACACAGGCAAGTGATAGATCATTCAGAGTTTGGTATTCAATACAACAATCACATACTAAATTGCACAACTTATAAGGTGATACATAATGATATTCATAAGTGATAAAAACCACAAGTGTCAGTACCACTTGGCCACATCAACTAAAGGTGATTAGCGATTGTCACATGGTACGTGTCTGTTTGAAGAATGTGTCTTTCTCTGTGGGTACTGTCACCTGCTTTACTGACAAACTCTTCCTTGACAAACTCTTGGAAGAAGGTTCCTCTCTTTTCTGTCATCTTGAGAGATGATTGACATGACAGTTTTGGGTGTTAGTGGGAGAAGCAAATGATCTGTTTGACATTGTTACTTCTCAAAATAGTAGATCTGTGTAGCAAAAATAATGTGCACTTTGTGATAAAAGCATAAAACTTGGTACAGAGTTTCTTTAACCTATGAGGATTTCTTCTTTTTTTTCAGATGTGGAGCCGGCCATCTTGGATTTGACCTTTGGTGACCTTTAGTTGTTAATTAATTGGCAATCTACCTAATTATATCACTAATTATTTATCTAAAGTTCTACATTACTATCATATGAAAGGTCTTAGCTTAAGCAATAATAATATGTTTGAATTATGTTCATATCTTGTTCAGTTCCAAAGTTATGATAATTATTTTTGTAATAAACCACAACACATAATTATAAGTACAGTTAGCACATACACAGCCACATGGTAAGTTAACTCAATGATAAAGTGTATGTTTGTCATTATAGTTGTTATCCTATTTGTAACTATACCAGCTTTCTTGATCTTGTTAGCCCTTTGGTGGTCCTAGAAACCCCACTAGAGCAAAGCTATGTGGTTTTCGTTTCTGATATGGCTAAGCGCTACGCACTTGTGGATGCTTCTAAACCTGCACCAAAAAAAAACCAGCTGTAATGTCAAATTGGGACATGTATGTACTTTGCCAGGAGCACACCAAAATGGTCTTAGTATGTCCAGCTAAGGCAACAAAAGTATCTGTTGGTAGCGGCTACAAGACTCTAATAGAACACCTAGTTTGAGACAATTGGGTACATGCCAATGGACATTAATATTGTAAGGCTGGAGGATGGAGATGAATTGAGGTCACGATGATGAGACTCCAAGCTTGCTGGCATAAAAGTTGCCGTCTGAAGTTTTACCAAACCAAGCTTGAACAGCTACAAAAGAGATCTAGTCAAGAGAAAGATGATACTGATAAGTCACCAATTGAGGCATGGTACACCTGTAGTTGACTCTAAAAACATCAGATGTTTGTTTTGTGGTGAACTAGCAGGCTGTGATGGTATTCACAATGCTTCAACACATGACATAGACTGGAAAGTTCATAAAAAATGTGCACTTGATCTTCAAGACACTTCTCTCTTAGCCTAGCATTCCTCTGGTGATATGGTAGCCATTGAAGCACAATACCACAGGAGATGCCTGGCATACATATGTCCTCTATGTATGGTAGCATACATACAGTACTTACGTACAGAGAATAGTATTGCCCCAGTTTTCAAGTTGGCAATCTAGCACATTTATACCAGAAGCGTCTTGAACAATTAGGAGTTGCAACTGAAAGCCGCATTCACACTACAAGACTAAAGCTGACATTGTTGTCTTTTTTTCCAGATCTTATAGGGCACACATGCAGGGAAGTAATGTCAATCAAGACTATAGGCATGCTCACCAGGTAACTGCTGCAAGCATGCATATTCCACTGCATCAAGACTAGGCATGCTCACCAGGCAACTGCTGCAAACATGCATATTCCACTGCATCAAGACTAGGCATGCTCACCAGGCAACTGCTGCAAACATGCATATTCCACTGCATCAAGACTAGGCATGCTCACCAGGCAACTGCTGCAAGTATGCATATTCCACTGCATCAAGACTAGGCATGCTCACCAGGCAACTGCTGCAAACATGCATATTCCACTGCATCTAGCATATGCTGAGTACAAAGCTGACATGGCTGCTGAAAGTGAAGTGTGACGGTGGAGCAATGATGTCAGCAGATAGCACAACAGAATGTTCATTTTGACTATTGGATGAAAACTATCTCTGGAAATCCTCATGCTACTCTATGTCAGATCTCTTCGTGAAGGCAACTTTCAGCTCTATTTTGGAATCACTGTCAACAATTGTACCCTGGATGTTCACTTTAGATCATATTCATTATTCACTTGGCTACCTGTTCACATTCGTGATATGAGTTCACTTTCTGAAAAGCATCCTGATATCTTGGATTATTTCCAAGAACAGATTGCCACTATTTAAGCACACATCAGCCAAATCCATTTCAAAGCAAAGTTTGCAAGTTCCATTTGAAAAACGACTGCAATCTCATTTTGCGTTTCTTGTCAAACACGATCACAAGATTTAGATGCTTTCTTTGCTCATGAGAATCAAGCCTCTCCACCATCCCTGTCACTACAGAATAAGCTTTGGCCTGGTACCAAGGCTGAAATTCTCGACTGTCTAGAGTTAGAGGACAAGCCATCCACAACCACACCAGTGGTCAATGTCAAATTGCGTGATGGTGCAGCAGTATTCCAGATGATGAATCCAGGAATGGCACAAACTTTCCAACAATATGCAGATGTGGTGTTTCTACCTTATGTGTCTCAGCAGCTTGCAACTGCTCAGAGAGTGGACAGATATGCTTCCTGGGACTACCGCTGGTCATTCCTCTTCTTTCAGAGATGCCACTTCAAATAGTTAGCTATATTTTTAGTTATGATTAAAAAATAATTTTAGTTTTAGTTTTTATTCATCCGCTCTATGACTTATAGTTTTAGTTATTATCATCCTATGTGAAATTTAGTTCTAGTTAGTTTACTAAAATGTTTTAGGTGTAACTAAAATTAATTTTGGTCTTAGTTTTAGTTAACCAAAACATCACTACTTTTAAGTATACTCCCCTCTGCTTTTGTTCTGGGAATGATTTTTATGCCATAAAATAATTTTTTGAATAGAATGAGATATGATCATTCTTTAGTACCATCTTACTACTTACAATGCAACCTTTAATTAGATACCAATGATACACATTTTTGGTTCACAACGAATTACGTATTTAATAAATTGTTAATTTTTAACATTAAATTTTCCTGTAGAGGTCACTAAAGGTCAAATCTCCGATAGTGCCACATCTGAAAAAAAAAAGAAAGTAAGATATGTACCAAGTGTACCAAGTTCGATGCTTTTATCACAAAGTGCACATTATCCTAGATTAAGTTAGCTGAACAGCTCTACTAAAATATACACCAATTCATTAGATATATAAATAGAAAATGTTGAACTGCTACACTGTATGAATATGGAGCTAACTTTTGCAGTACAACTTCTACAACAGCTGTAGGTCCAGGTTTGAAATTACTTTCTCTCCCCCTTGAAATTCAATTTTGACTTGTCATCACGGGGTTTCTATTGACTTAATAGACTGTACAATATTTCAGCTAATCCATTCGAGGGTGGATAATTGGGGGAGTAGTGAATGTGTTTGACATCATTATCCCCCCAAATTCAATAGATACTGTAAATATATTGAGGACATATTATGTGGGAACAATCTGATTTGAAGTTTCACAACAAGCAAACTATCACTGCCTGAAAAGTGTCCATAACAAAATCGTATATTGTGTATAATGTGTTGATAACTAGTTTGTTAACCTCTATTGCCTTTTAAATTTTTTTGTTAACTTAACTAATTTATCAAGGCAGTTTACGGATTTTGTTATGGTTGTAAATAGACATTTTCTCCCTGTGTATGATCTCAGCACTTCAACTGTCTGATCTGTAGTACTCGAGTTCAAAACACCGTCTATTCCTTATGTAATCTTTGACTCTATAGCACCCAGTCTCTTTCAAGTGCTAGCAACATATTAAAATTATCTTCAAATCTTTAAAAAGAAATGTTGTTTTTTTACTTACTCAAAACGCTGCTAATTCCTTATTTAATCTTTCACTCTTTAGCATCCAGTCTCTTTCAAGTGCTTCAAATCTTTAAAAAATGTTATTTTTTAAATGTTACAACGTAAAAATCTTTTGATAAAACTAAAGTCTACGAGGAACTATGTTATTCTTTCTCATATAGTCAGTCAGTTGACTCGGAACTTCAGCCAACACAGCACTTAGCTAGAGTCCGAGGAGTAGCCTGGAAATAAATACAACAAAAACACATCAATAACTAACTAGACCTTCCTACTGTATCACTAACTAGACCATCCTACTATATCACTAATTAGACCATCCTACTGTATAACTAACTAGACCATCCTACTGTATCACTAACTAGACTATCCTGCTGTGAAAAGTTCTAGTAAGGTGTTATCGGCATGTTCAGACCTGCTGCTACTCAACCTGCACATAATGAGAGGTAAAGTTAGTTCATATAAATGGAATAGAATACACTCAAACTCCCCTAATACAGGCACCTAGGGACAATGTAATCATTATCAATCACTTCCTTCAGGCTCCAGTATAAACTTTTTACTCAAATTTTCTTTGGAAACTTTTTCAAATTGACTTTTTTATTTCAGTGTTGATTCATTTTTTAATAGAATCGCTGAACAGGTATCTTCATAACAACGTTTTTTATTAGATTGAGTTGAAGCTTCCTTGTACAACTTCAGTCGATCAACATTAACATGATTAGCCATGATTGTCTTGGTTTTCAGGTTTTGTAACTGAACAATCTTATCTGTCAAGCTAACAATTTCATATGGGCCCAACCATTTTGGAACCATTTTATCTCCTTTCCTAGTGTCACGCTTCGAATTGCGCAATAATACACAAGAACCAACAGCGTAGTCCTAAGACATAAAAAGTATAAAGCTTACTTTGTAATAAAAAACAAACAAACATACATTTTTCAGTTTTCTCTTTCTATCATAATCCTTCTTGTACCTCTCTTGAGCTGAAAGGAAGCTGACCTTAGCTTCCCTAAATATTGCTTTCTTAATTTCCAACAGTTTATTCATTTTACTCTCTATACCCTTCTTCCAGATCTTCTTTAACTGGATCTCGTACTGAAGATTCAATTTCTAATTCCATTGGCAGAGTTGCTTTTCTAGTATAAAAAGAAAGAGTATTGCTAGAACCACAAAGGATGACTACAGACCGTACCTCTTAAACATCATTACAAATGGAGTATAGCCAGTTGACTTATGCTTTGATGTTCTAGTCGAAAACAAAATGGGATCCAGAAAAGTATCCCAGTTGCTTTGATGTTCATACTACCTTCAGCAAACAACTTTGAGTGGAATGATTAAAACTTTCCACTAAGCCATTGGTTTGTGGGTAATATGGAGATGTCATTCTATGATGTGTTCCCAGCAACACTTGCAACTCAGAATTAACACTATTAATAAACTCTCGACCTTGATCAGATACTGAAATAATCTGCCATTGTTTGATGTGTTTATTGCCATTCTGTGTCACTGGTAATGGTCCTATAAGATCAATCCCAACCTATAAAATCAAAACATAACATTACAGAGTGACCTCTCTTCCCGTCGATTACACATAGTCATTGTATATGCAGTTACATGTGCTGAGCGCAGATGGTAATTTAAGGTTGAGATAAACCAACTTTATGTATAACTGATAAAAAGCTTAGCTACTGTCATCTATAAAATGCCTAGCTATGGCCTTAAATGATACAAGCTACCTTTGTGTACAAGTTATGATCATAAGTATTTGCTTGATCAGAGGATAATGTCACACAGGTGTAACTTAACTAAAATAGTAGTATTATAGAAACTCCAATAGAATAAATGTTGTCTTCACTTATCCAAACATTTTCAGCTCACTATGCAGTGGTAAAAAAAAAACCACCTCCATTAAAGTTAACATCATCTGAAAGTAATGCTCAGACCCTCTGGGCTCTATCTCCTGTACAAATCTATTCAAACTATAAAGCAGAACATTGTGTTTGCTACTATAGCAATTTCAAATAACATTTGTTTAAATAAAGTGAATAGCTGTTATGAAAACATGACAAAGTTTAGGGAATCTAACTGCCTGACTATTGAAAATACTTTAAGGTTATATGTAACATTTAACAAGACCATTTTCCTTCATCTGAGAAGGCTATCTACGAGGGTAAACCATGTATACTTACTGGTTATACATGTACTTATAATTTATTATTTGAGGAAAAAGGAAGAGAACTATTGGCTATCTATTTTGATTTAGAGTCACTATTAAAAGTAAAGCTGAAATTGTATCTCAAAGTTAGTAAAGTGATAGAATGGTAAGTTATTGGGCCATACTTAAGAATCTGCTATGAAATAACACTTACCTGGTGCCATATTTCAGGTTCTACTGGTATAGGACACAGTGCAGCAGATGGCTTAGTAAACTTGTCATTTACTCTCTGACAAACATCACAGGTTTCAACAAATTCTTTTATGTCTTCTGTCGTGTGTGATATCCAATAAAATCTTAAACAGATTTATGTATGGTCTTGTCCCGACCTAAATGACCTCCTTTATTATACAAATAATTAAGTTGTCAACTTCTTAACTCAAGTACATTCTTACCAACCATAAAAAATACTTCATCACACTTAGTAGCAATATGACCCCCTCATATAAACAGTATTAATAATTTTATAAGTATTTTTGTTGGCACATTCACAGTAATTCGGTTCACGCACATTATCATAGTTTATCTGTTTATCTTATGTTGCATTGCACATGCTCATTTTAAATAATTTTTTTGTTTTTACCAACCCCAGTTGCAATTGTAGCCTAACATCTTTACAATAAACTTTATAGTTGGACCTAGTAATGACTCATATAGACTCCCAAGTACCCTTCATTTTCAGAGAATCTTGTTCAGATTAATTCTTTCCATAATATCTCGGTCTATACATGAGGTCTCCAAATGAATTGAAAAAAAAAGTAGACTGAAGTGACTTGTGAAAAACACAAATGAGGAAAACTATAGATTCAGTAACAGAAGTGTTAATTGTTAAGTTATTGTAAAGGTCAATGACTGTAAGGCAGACTAAGCTTGCGAGGAATAAGAGGGAAGAGAATGAAAAAGGAACGTAATAAAATAACTAAATGAACAAATAAAATAAAAAGATATAATATGTAAATACATTGCTTCAGGCGAGGGTCGTTTGAGCTCATAGACCCTCGCCTGAAGCCATTTGTATCCTTTTATTTTATTTTATTTGTTTATTAAGCTTTCCTTCTTTATTTTCTTCTCTCTTACCAGATGTTTTCTCTGATATTATGGAAAGAATTAATCTGAACAAGATTCTCTGAAAATTAAGGAACCTGGGAGTGTATTGGTCCAACTATAAAACCTGACACAGCATCTCTACAAACAATGGTGGCAGTCTATTTCCTCCAGTATTCTGTCTGACCACACACTTTACAATCATTTTTGTTCCCTCATTTGCAGTAAAAGGTCTGATGTGCAAACTAAAGGTGGTGCAATAATAGTACACCTGTCCAAAACTTTAGATAAATAATTTGACGTATTTTGTTGTGAAATCTTTGTTATATTGAACTATGAAAATAGTGTCATTTTGGTGGAAGCATAATTATATTTATTAGTAATTCTATTACAGTGTAAAACTTTAAAATCTGCATAGCTAGTTACTGAATCTAGCTACTGTAATTAGTAAAAGCATACCTTTCGAAGAAAATTTCGCTTCTGCTCTCTGGTCAATTCCTGAAGATAAGTACCCTCTGTCAAGAACTTAAATAAGGCCGAGAACTCTTCCTCCATCATTTGTCCACGTGGAGTCACAATATACGGGAGGAGCCACCAATTCCCAGGATAACGTGACTAGTATACTAGTATATACTGACCCCCAGTCACGTATTTCTGAGGGGTCACTATATCCTCCAACACCAGATAACATTATTGTACGTGAGTCAACAGTATCAAAAGTAATGGGATACAAACTTCAGTTTCAACCAAAGCTACTAAAGTTGTTACGGTAAATAGTTTGACTTGTAAATTGTTTGTATTTTTGTGACATGTATATGCACCCCAGGAAAAAATTAGGATAAAACAGTCTGGTAATAGGACAAGTTATTATTTGCAACAATTTTGTTACTGGCATGTTCCATTTGTATTGCATGTATTTGGCATGTAGAATGGGTATAATAAGTGTTCATCTATTCACAAGCAATTGCAATATGATGCTCTGTGATCTTTTATACTAAATTAATAATAATGAATTAATTACCCAAATAACCCAACACTTTTTAGGGTATGTGCACTACTGCAACACAGCGTTTCCTGCAATAGAAAACATCTGATTGGTATTACTTACATTTTGGTATGCTTACTTTTTGTATTTTAGCTACTTCGACTCTTCTGGTTTGCCCATTTTTCTGACTTCTCATAGCTATATACAAAGAACGGAATATATAAAAGTTGTAAGCTAGTTGAGCCCAAGCTGCTGTTTATTAGAGTTCAAGTAGTTACATTCACCAAATTAAAGTTAGCTAATATTATTATTTACAAAGCAATACAATATGTCCAAAGAATTGAGTTTAACAGAACAGACTAACAGAATACACTGACTATATGACACAAAACTTATGACTGTATCGAAATGTTACGATACATAGCAACTGAAACCTATTGAGCTAAACAGCAGCAACTTTTTCAGTTACCTAGAGCTTTGATTATTGTAAGTGTTTTTGGAAAGTCATATATTTTAGTTTTTCTTTGAATGTCTTTAGTAATTTTGTGAGTATTAGATAATTTAAACTATACTTCCACAATCCTTCCATTATTACAAATAGTAACTAGAACAATTAATTTTTTTTATTAATTCCATAATATTAATTTAGTTGTTATAAAACTGCCTGTGAAGTGGTTAAGTATAGTTTAACTATATTACCCTTTTCAAATAATTCAGAGGTTTAATTAACAAGAAACGCAACTAATTAGCTAGTATTTTTGTTATATGACTTTAATTTATAAAAATAACACTCTGAATAGCAAAGTACAATCTTTATCTATTTTGTTGATATTGCCAAATCTATTAAATATATTACTCCTTTATTTGTGATTATTTTTTAGCTATTCCTAATTCTTTACAACTGTGTACTTAATATTATTATAGATTCGAAAGTATACAGCAAAAATGGAGGAAACACTGAAATGTGGAGACTGGCTGACAGATAAACACATTCACTTGCACAAGAGCTGCTCCAAAGAGATTACCCACACCTCCCAATACTCTCGCAGCGTTACCCATTGATGATGCATTGCCCCAATCCCCTCCTCTTCTCTGTGCGACTGAGATAACAGATAAGAAACAACTAGAGAGAACTAGGTGCAGGGAAAACAGGTCTGTTAGACCCACCACCTGTTGCCATGGAGGTGCACTAGCACCGGCAGCAATGAGTGCCGCCAACACACACAAGCTCCGTCCAATCAGATCCACCACTTACTTACAAGGTGGACAGTCCATACTCTCAAAACAGTCTGTAAAAAGTTAGTGTGTCAGACTACTCATTAGCACTTCATGTGATCAATAGAAACAGTAATTATAATATTACCAATGTGTGGATGGGTGGGCCTATAATAATGGTGGTACTATGTGTGTGATGGTGGTGTATAAGTGTGTGATGGTGGTGCATATGTGTGTGATGGTGGTACATATGTGTGTAATGGTACATTGAACAGTTTATTATTGTACAGTAAAACTTCTATTAATGACCTCTCCAAGGAGCGACTGGAGAGACCAAATCAATATAGTGCATTTAGAACCTCCGAGAAGCAACCACCTCTTATCTCAGACCAGCAACCAACTTCTCGGTCCCATCTTGCTCAAAATAACTACATTTGACCCTCTACAAGCAGCCAAAGAACATACCTATTGAAAATTTGAGAGATTGAGGTCACGCAAAATATATACACTAGCTACTCTTACAATAATCAATTTTGTCTGGAATAAAAGGTTTTCGCTAAATGCTCGCTGAAAGTTTGATGCTTCAATTTAATCTCCATCTGAACAAAAAATGCAGGAATAATATCCACAGGACAGCAAGTGCCTCTCGGAAAATCTGGCGTGGTTTGTTGTAAATACCGCCTCAAACAATCCCCCTTGTTCTGGAAAGTATTTTATTTTTTTTGTTTTTTTTACATAAAATGGCACCTCCAGTGGCAGCACATCCTATCCGAAAGTAGTGGAGAAATAGCTGAGTTAGCTACCAGTAGCCACAAGAAGGCAATTGAGACTTCAGAAGAAAAAAATTCTTGTAAGATGCTTGTCATAGGACACCATTCTGATAACCACAATAAGACATGCATCAATTATTAAAATGTATTTTTAATTCAATTTTCACTAACTCTGGCGGTATTTGTAATGAATGCCACGCCACAAATATTTACAAAAGAACCTCTGAGAAGGGACCAACTTCTGAGAAGAGACCAAAAGTGCCGTCCCTTATGTGGTCATTATTTGGAGGTTTTACTGTATCTCACTTATTGAAAATTGATCTTTTTATTAAAAAAAAATAACAAACTGAATGTATTGTGATAAGATTCTAGGTGAAGTGTCTCTTCTAAATGATGAGTATGTAGTTTTCCTTTTAAAATAAATGTTTAAAATGAATGTCCTCATTGTAGTGTTGAATTCTTCCACACACAATTCAATCCACCATTCTATTACACAAACAATACCAATTATAATAATAACAATATTACAATAAAAACCAAATGCTTACTAGAGCCG
>WLWI01004722.1_pt1 | contig 11470 bp, 7 predicted proteins | sample 6701501 | NCBI WGS metagenome assembly WLWI01 (sample SAMN12718690, study PRJNA515312) | sponge metagenome | isolation source: marine sponge | host: Mycale hentscheli | place: New Zealand: South Island, Marlborough, Capsize Point | collected 2014-11-01
GTCTTGGATTACAAGTGCTAACATTTACTGCCCTTTTTGTTATTTACCGTCGGCATGCATGCATGATAGGGTTATAGCAGTGGTCCTGTCTATTTGTCACACTCTAATTTACGAGATAGCTGACAATTAATTGTTGATTAGGCATGAACTTACACAAACAATGATTTAAGCCTTTCGTTGTGCTAGCGGGCTGATTTTTGAAGGAAAAAAAAAAAAAGAGAGAACCAATCTAGAACTCCATAAAGATTGCGGCATAAACCAAAACTACCACGAGCAGCAATAAATTATCTGCTCGCATGATTACGATGTGACATGGGGGCACTAACCACAGTGCAAAGCTCACGAACGATCGCATGACCAAAAATGACTAGCTTTACACAAGGCCACCGTCTTCAAGATGTACTGTGTGTGACTGACTGATGGTCCCTCTCACACTTGCATGCTAAAGGTTAAATACCCACTATTAATATAATACAAAGCCTAAAAATATCACTGTTCGTTAGTAGATTAGATATTGTTGATTTTCTGACTAAATATAGTTGGCTTATGTGCAGATAGCTTGCATTGAGAAAACCAATTAGAGAACCTGAATGTGAAGCATATTGATGTTGTATTACATGACTATCTTAAGGGTGCCCTGCCACCGGGACCTGTGGTCGTTTAATCATTCAGTATAATACCGCAGAACCGCCCGTAACCCAACCCCCGCATGCAATCTATTCACGCGAGGCCAGCTCTGAATTTCTACGCGGATCAATTAACTTTGGCGCCAAAAAAATCTACCGGTTACCGCGAAGCAGGAGGACAAACGGGTCCCGAGCTATACCTGTATAACTGTAGTGTACTAGTCTGAAACAGTCACCTCAAATAACATCCTTCTATTATACTTTCAGGGTACGGAATGAGGTTGTACTTGTGAAGCCATTGGAGCAGCTTAAAACTCTGTCTCAACGGTGACTAACTCCATTCTGACTGGTACCAGCTCCTACTATTCCACCAACCTTGTATTCAGTTGGCTGCGTATAGACTCCGTCATCATCACTTCAGTTCTTTCTGTCGAGATTGCTACTGCTATATTCTTCAGCCCTATCACCTACAAGTCTGAAATTTGTGATGAACTACCCCGCTCTCACTAATGAGCAACCAACTCCAAGCAACATTGGGAATACGCTGTCACTTCTGCTCCGGGGACTAACCTTTTCCAAAGTTACAACGGCCATCTCACGGCTCATTATTGTATTTCTTATACAAATGGGCTCTTTTTAGAGTTACCACAAGTCAATTGATTATGCTCTTACCAATAAATTGCGCGTTCGCAGCTCAACGTTATGGGGGCGGGGTAAAATAGCGAATCAGTAGTCAACTTGAAAATATAAATCGATATTTCGTGGAATTGTATCATTGAATTGAATCCAAATTTTGCGCACAAGCAGCATACCCCCCTTAGAATAAAGTATAGAGAGATTATTCTAGAATAACGCAGGAGTAAAACGGCACGAAAATTTTACTATTTACAAAAAAAGAATATAGATATTAGAAATATGGCTCTGTAATGTTGTGAAGAAGCCCGCTAGCTACCTCTGGAAAAAAAATGAGCACTCTAGTTCCTTCAGCCGCTTTGAAATAACACCAAATAGTAACAGGTGTGCAGAACTGTATCGCGGTCCCAGACGGGTCTTCATTCTTCAAATTTGGCTTGCTGGAGTCCTCTATTGGTGCTCATTCCATCTGTAACAACAAAGTAAGCCTACAGTACACAGAAAAAGAAATAAAAAGACATAGCAAAAACAGTCAATTTGCGGTTACACGCCTCGGTTTCCGGTGGCAGGGCATCCTTAACAAGTATATACTGTTGGAGTTTACTGGAAGTTTGTTTAGCCACTCAAGTTTAAGTATCAGGTTAGACATCAAATTTTATTTGTAGACAAAAACTAATTTTCTACTAATGCAGATAGTTCCTATCTCTTGTGTATAGGTGACGTTGTAATTGAAACTATTGGCTTAAGGATGAATCTAAACAAACAAACAAACAAACAAACAAACAAATATAAAAAAAGAAAAAGAAAAGGAAACTAGTAATAAAACATTTAAAAAGTAAAAAATAGAGATTTAGAGCTAGAAACGAGAGAAGTCGTCGTAGTTTCCTCTCTTTTGTAGAATAATATTGTTCATGTACATTAAAGTGTATTTAAAATATAGAGCTGCATCTCTGTACAAAGTTTAAAGCCATTCTGATACTTTATAATATATTGAGATATCATGCCTAATAGGTTCAGGAATAGAAGCACTGCTACCGGAAACCTCGCAAATGAAGTTACTACTGTTGAACACATAAAATTCTTTAATTTTCAGCTCATAACAAAAATGGCTTTGTTCTAATTTTTTAATGTTTTTTTTTTTGCGTGAATGATGACAAAGAGACCATTATAACCCTGATACACATGCGCGCAGAGTATTTACAGAGGCACAAATTGGGGGCTGTGACTTTACAATTGATGGGTCCAAAAGCAGAAGTAGCAGCATACAATGGTGCTAGAAAGCTGGTTGCTTCTAGTGGGAGTGGCAGTAGTTCAGAACCAGATACAAGACCTGTAGGCTAACAGGACTAAAAGACACTACCAGTAGTAATTTAAACAGAAAGAACTGCGAGTGATAACGATAGGCTGTAGAGACAGGGTTACTTATGCACTCCAGTAGAGTACACCTTCATTTTCATTCTCTTACCCTTTAGTTATTTTAGAAAGATATATTTTTGAAGAGACTGTTTCAGAGTTGCGCTAAAGCCATTGGTAGTGGGACGTGGTAAACTAGTAGATATTTTTGGGAAAAGTGAATTAAGGTGTGTACAAATTGAGAGCTCACCTCACACCAACAGATATTGACGTACATGCGGTTCTGCAGTATTATATTGAATAGTTTAATGGCCACAGGTTCTAGTGGCAGGCCACCCCTAAGATCTAGAAAACAAGTAGAGTCAGGAAAATCTTTTGTGATTAGTGAGGCTTTTGAAAGAATTCAAATAAAAAAGAGTCTAACAGAAGATGAGAAAGTGTGACAAAGCTAGTGGAGACATTTACCTGCAATAAAGTATTATAGTCAACGAAGGGCTGACTATATCTCATTCCTCTATCAATGCCACAAAGGTGTCTATTGTTCTCCTTTCATGACAAAGTCAATCATGATTAAATCCCAACGAAACCAGGTTCTTCTTGACCTGGTCAGACTGATAACCTGATGTTCCCACTGCTCTTGTTGGCAGTGCCTTCTGGGTAAACTATGAATTGAAATGTTTAACATACATCATGCAAACAGAGGATGTTGAGAAATTTGCTCCAGAACTAAAGGTGCCCCTAACACAAAATAACAGATCTATTAACTTTATGTTGACAAGGAGCATAGTCTTCATTCTACCCTTCATTCTTTCGTCAAATCTCAATCCCTATTTTCTGTGTATTAATAAAATTTGGCTGGAGTAGAAATATTTCTACTGACTTACAGATTGAGATTTATGTAAGGATATTTATTTATTTATGATTTTTTTTAATCATCCCTACTTACCGTACTCAGACGCTAAAAAGCTTTCTCGAAGCTTTCAGGGCACTTTGTTCAAAGGAAGGCTTCAGTGGAGTCTAAATACTTGGACAGGAGGCTACCCCACCTTCAGTTAGTTAGGTAAACCTTAATGGCGGTTCATTTAGGTTTATTTCTGGGCACTCTACACTTTATTGCATCGTAGAGGTAGTGAATTCTCTCCTGAACTTTCCAAACAGTAGTTCTGGAACTGTCAGAGTAGACAAACCTAAATAACATTTGCTTTATGGGACAGTTTAGTGGTGTTTTTAGAGCCGTTTCATCACTACCCAATTCACAATACCACTTTATTTCAACTCTGTGGAGTGAACTGTGTTCACAAGGCAACTTGTGTTTCATTTTCTTCTGTTATAGGCATTATTAGCTGGAACAACTTGTGTTAATTTAACCACAATTATCTTGAAAGTAGAACCATCAATCTGCTAAAATCGTAGCTTGTTCTCACTATTTCTTTTTTTACAGTGACGATCTTATATCATCTGAAAGTTCTTTTCTACTCTTTAAAGTGACTTTGTCAAATAAAATTATCTTTTTTTGTGGTTAACTTATTCATGTGTTTTCCTTCAAATTTTCATCAAAAAACGACTATTTTTGACCCCCCCCCCCCCAAAAAAAAATAATATAGAACCCCCCCCTCAAACCACTTCCTAAACAAATTATCAAGGACTGTATGTGTGTGACGTTTAATCTTAAAGTAGGAGTGGTTTAGTTGCACAGGGGTAGGTAAGGGTTTTTTTTATGTTAACGTCTTTGAATTTCAGTGGGTATGGTCTTCTTCCCATATTTTTAGCTCATTTTGAAGAGCTTCAGATGGGCAATAGCTTAAGCCGTAAAGTGAAAAAATATACACCCATAGTATAGTTATGGCAAAAAATGTAAAACCATAATTGTATTGTGACGGCCCCCTTAATAGTTCATAAAAAAATATGTAGTCCCATTATTTCTTTATTGATGAAGTGGGAAAGAATGTTTACAGCTCATTCAAGGCTGATTAAACATTGTATATAATTGCGGAACTTGTGCAGCAAGCTGCAACATTGTCTTTTCTATTCTCTTGATACAGCCACATCAAATCTTAAACACTGTAGCAGCAGTCATTAGATGTGATGTTAACAGCAAGAAGGAAAGGAGATCATTTACTAGTGGTGTGCCTGAGCACAAATGGCGAGCGAGCCTAAAACTTAAATGATTGATTTTAACTTCGAACACTCACGCTACTAAATATAGTGGAGTTTTAAATTACGTACGTACGGTAAAGACATTCAATGCCATAGTAACCATTCTCGGAACTGTTAAAAGAAGCAACAAAATCAAGTCACGTTATTTAAACTTTTTCTTTGTGATATTCTTAGTAGTAGCTGTAATGCACAATAATTTCACACAACTGAAAATACCTAGGCAAGATTAACCTAGTGGACAATGAATTTTCAAGTAAATACTGTTGGGTAGGGCTTGTAACTATGACAAATAGTATATGAACTTACCACCGCTACTAACTCGAGTAAAAATGGAGCTTCCATAAGTTTTTGAGTTTTAACTGCACCCGCATAAGAATTCAAAGCGGTAAACAATTCAATTTCTAGGGTGATACGGGTACTGATCGATAAACCAGAGGATTCTGTTTAGTGAAGTTTGGGATGGGGTTGAAAACAGAGCGAACATAAAAATACGTGAGTGTCAAAGTACAAAATGACATATGTACGTCCACATATAAATATAAACAAACAAACATCCCCGATTTTCAATTGTGTTACCCCTGAGAGTGTCTCGGTCACTATGCTCGCTCGCCAATTAGCAAACTCAGGAAACTTCTGGATAGGATCACATAATGATATGCTGCACATTAGCAGCAGTGTCTCCTCATTTAGCCAAGTATTTTAGTAGTTGGCCTTACAAATTGTTAGGATGCTTTATTATATTATGCAAAGAAAGATGTACAGGCATTAAAAAGTTTATCTCTTACTTAAGTACATGTCAGTATTTTCAAAAGTCATAACATTAGAGGTGTTTGTGTGGAAAAGTCAGCAGACAGTACAGGCCTTTTGACCTGTGAATCCAAATACGCTGTCCGCAAAACTTATAAATTATTAGTAATTAACCCTCAGCGCGCATGCGCCCGGAGGGTTACAGTAGTCATCCTGTCTGTGTGTCATTCATTCATTCTTCAACAAAGGATCTCGAAGACGACGGCCTTCTAGGCTCTGAAACGATGTAGAGATAGAGAAATTTACAAAGTAAGTCCCTTTAATATGCTAGAATTTTTTGTTTCGACTTAGTTTTCAAGAAAAAGCTAGTCGATTGTAGCCGTTCGTCGTACGATTGTTGTGCTAGTGCAGTGCGCTACCAGTAATGCCCCTTTACCGCACGTTATAATCACGTGAGCTGAAAATTGCAGCTAAGAGAATGGCTGGTTGGCTTGTAGTACTACTGCAGTTGCAATTGTCGCGCTTCATGCGTGTAAGGGGGCTCTAGAGTCGAGTTATATACCGCGGAGCTGATCTATTTTAACCTAGAGGCGTTCCCTTCGCTCTGTTATTTGCTTCTTTCTTTGTATCGCCGTAAGTAGTAACTGTCTGTGTCTAAATGCTAAAGGTTTGAAATAATTTTTAACAGACGTTCGCTTCTACTGCTGATCTCTGGTGGACATACGCTGAGGGTTCGCACCTCCTGGTGCTTCATTATAATCATTAGGTATTACAATGAGTAGTTCATTTCTGAACAATTATGATCGAGGTCATTTTAGAACCAAACTTGAGAGGGTTCAAATCAACCTCTTTCGAAATTTCAGGGGGCTTTTAATTTCCCTGAAATATTTGTGGCAAATGTTACCATGAAGCATAATAATATTCAGGAGGGGGGAGGGAGCAAAACCATTCTCGGGTGGGGCAAAATGCCGGCTAAAAAATCTCTTCTGTGAAATGTGGTACATAGTAGGGTGAACCTATTCTCATGTATTTGACTCCACATAAGCATGTGTTGCAATATTTTATTAGCTACCAAAATTACAAGGCATAATGCTCAGTAAAATGTCCAAAATGAGAAAAAATGTATGTAATGTTGCATTTTTGTCTCACTTTTTTGACCTTAAATCTAAACACGTCTTCTTTTTTTTCCCACATAAGTGGCTGAAAAAACAGGAATGATAAGTGCAGTTAAAAATTACATGCAATGTACTAATACTATTTGAAGCCATCTATGTTCTATATGCTAACTGCACTTACATCAACTCACCTCTTTCAACATTATTATTATGTAAAGTGGAAAGTTTCTTATTTTAGTTCAGAAATGTGGTTGATTTTGATGCCAGTGTGTAAAGTAAAACGATATCATTAACTGTGCATTAATCAAGATATCGCTACCTTAATTAGATTCATCCAATGCACACTACTCACCATAAGCTCTTCATTCATGGAATGGAATCAGATAAAGTTGGATGATGTTTCCTACCAATCTTAAATGATCTTAATTTTTTTAGGTATATTGACAACTTCTTACCTCATTGCCAATCCCATCATCTACATGTCCAGTTAAACATGAAGCTTTGTCAGTTAAGGTGCCATAACGCTATTTAAGCACGAAAAACCAGTGGAATAGGTCATGGTTGCTAGGGTGTGTTAAACTTACACCTACTTTTGCCTGAGCGATTCATTGTTGCAGGCCAGAAAATACTACTAGGAGAAAGTACCTACTAAAAAAAAAATATATATATATATATCATTTACTTATTCTTGTGTCTGTGCCACAACAATGAGTTTTTGTTGAATTCGAATTTACTTTTCTATTGTGGACAATTTCTGTAAAAGTTTATATCTTTATAAAAAATATCATCACATCCTAGTAGCATTTTTAATGGGTTATACTAGACCTAGCTTGCTGAATTATGTAGCTATGGAAGATTTTCTATATAAAAATAAGCAGTGTACTGACGAAAAAGCTTAGCTGTTTTTTTTTTTAATGTTTTAGTAAAGAACTTTGACCTTTTAGACAAATTGGTAATATACAGTAAAAAAAAACTACTGTTTAAGGATTACAGTACAGAATCCAGAACTTTTTTTGGGCCTACTATACTTTCCCTTCTTAAGTAATACTGTTATATAGAGTTGCTCCAATTGTCAACGAAGAACAGAGAAAAGCTAGTGAAGCCTCATAACCAAAAAGAAGCTACAGTGCAAGAGGCTTAAAAAGTAGAATTTTGTTGTTGTCCTTTTCTTAACTTTTGTTATTATCTTTCAAAGTACAGGTTCTACTGGTTCCAAACTTGGTACAGACTTAAAGACAGTACTACTCACCAACTATATGGTTTTAAATTTTTTTCCGATGAACTTTAACTTTATTTCCAATGAACAGGTAAGAAGTACAGTAGTTAAAAAATGAGGGCTCATTCTGAAAACAAAAAAAAACAAAAAAAAAGAGGGGGGGGGAATGGGTTCATACATGAGCTGTTCTGTGTATGAGTTGAGTGTGTAGGTGGTGTGCGAGCAACCTTTACCTTCTCACCGGCAGATACAATTCTGTAATTATTTTTATTTTTTATATGAACAATGTTTAAAAATAAATGTAAAATCAGGAGTTCAAAAAAGTACCCAGCAACCATATATACCGTGAAAATACATGTAGTGTTCAACATTTTTGGTCAAATTTGGTTACCTAGCAACAAACCACGAAGTGGTTATTGTGACCACAATGTAACTATATCATAGCAATGTGATCTGTATGTGTTCCAGTGCAATATTAGCAATTGTTTGTGCACGATTAGATATTTATTTACTGTTATAATAGAGTTATCTCAGCGAGCAATGCTGTTGCTCACTGATGATATCAGGAGAGGCGTGACTGATAGCTGGGCAAAAGAACATCAAGAATAAAAGAATACTTCGCTAACAATTCCTGTCCTCTGCACACACTCACACCTCCCTTTATCAATTTTCTTACTCATACTCCTCATTTTTCATCCATTCATTACTTTGTTAACCTTTCTTGCTTTCAACATAATCAGTAATACCATCATCTCAATATTCTCACCTTGCAGCAGTAAAGACATCATCATTTGAATGAATAGAGAAGGCCAAAGTAATTCAGAGCAGCAAAGGTAGATCAGTCAAATCATTACTCATTGCTGGGAGTTTAAAAAAAGTTTACAGCTGTGACTAAATTAGCGCCATATTCCTGGGAAAGCGATTAGGCATAATAAAACTTAACACCATGTTCCCAGGAAAACTCTTTACTATTTCCTTGAATATACTGCGTAAATAGCTGTTTTTCTTACCTGGAATATCAAGGTCCATTTCCTCTTCGACATAGCTGCTGGTATGTTCGCTAACTACAGTGCTCTAGTAGCTCTCAAGTTGAAAACTAGTAGTTTCCTCAACCGGCAACGAAATGACAGCTTTAGCGAGCAAGTCCAACACTCTATCCTCGACAGTAGTACCTCTGCGGTAGCTGTATAGCTCCTGTACCCTTTCCCTCTCACGTTTGCAGTTGAAAACGTCGTCGCAGACAAGATCCACTGCCTCAGTTGCAGACAAATTTATCGCCATTTTTTGAACTAACGTCAAGTTTATTTTAGCCCGACTACCTTAGTTACTGTACGTAGTAGCTATTTCTATTCTAAAAATACATGTAATAGAATAACACATTAGCCATGCGCTATGGGGATAGTGCAAAACAACTCATACAAAAATCCAACTTTCTCCAATAAAGCTTGTTGACCCAAAGTTCTGACGAGCTTCTGCTAGCTACCATTGGACCTCCAGCAGTAAAAAAATAGGGCCCTAACATCGAGAAAACATCATCAGTACTATGCTGGGGTTAAACTAACAATTCTCCATGAAACAACTTGGAATTGGACAGCTTCAATTTTTAGCCCGAAAATTTCGCACTAGGAGCCCGTAAACAAGAAATCAAAAAGTTATACTGGATAAACATTTTGTTATATTTCTTGGAGTGAGGCTTGCAGTAAGCGGGAAAGATAACAACGGTAATGTGATTAAACTGAACGCCGTTCTCTTTTACCAAATGGCATAGTGTATCCTCCCCATTTTTAAAATAGTGTGATGGCCATTCTACGGAACGGAATCCAGAAGTTTATTTTGGCGCCTACTGTAACTACTTTCATAAGCCTTAGTAAATTACTTTCATTATTTCTATTGAACAGTTCCATTTTCTTACATTTTTAATTTTTTTTTCTTCCTGAATCTTTAATAAACTTCTGGACAATCACATTATAACACTAATTATTGTATGAATAACTAAATATTAGAATAATCTTTTATTATGAAATACAATATAGCCAACACTTTTCCATAAGTATCTACGCGTATATCCATCGTGAAGAAAAGTTCACATTAAAAATAACAACCTAGATTCACCCATATTACATAATATAAATATACATTTTTTTTTCCTTCTTTAGTTAGGCTAGTTCTTGAATTTCAACTACACTTTAGACTAATATTAATTTCAACAAAATCTTAACTATAACTACTATTGGCTCAGCTTGTTAGGTCTACTACATCAATTAAGCACATAAATGAAGGAGTCAGAGTGAAATTCTTAAACTGCAATTAACCAATTATCGTCTAAAATTAAATTCGCGATTACGTGCGCGTACTCCGAAATTGTTTACAAGAAATTGTGACCGTCACTTCGAGGCTTGAACACCTGAGCTTTTTCTTGTCTAGAGGCAATACGCTTCGAAGTAACCGACGGCGATGTATTAACATATTAAGTTTTGTTTAGTTTCTACGTGTTTGAAGCATATGAAGTGTGCACTCATTGGAAACTACAAGCTTCAAGGTAAGTATGCCATTGTTAGCATCAGTATTGTAAAAGTTTAGGCTAACAACTCATGTTTCATAGCTATATATATATTGTTGTTTTAAATGTTCGCAAGCCACTTGTTTTGAAATAATTCAGTAACTGTTGACTTTGACTGTTTATTTATTTATTGTTTTTTGTGTGAGCCATATACTAGGATAATATAAAATATAACATAACAAGCAATTGTATAGACTACTGTGTTTGCAATTCTAGGATTTTTTCTGATGATACTATGAAGCAGTCAGATTGAACTCCATGGTGAAAAGCCACACCCCATAATCACCACTGTACCGTACCCATGATGTGTCTGTTTTTACTGTTCTTGACATAGAATGCACATTCTTCTCTTCATACCAGAGAAACTTTCTCCTAAGAAGTCCATTTTATGGGCATCTTCAAGTAGAGGAGAACTGGGAGAAAGAAAGTCTGTATCCTGATGCAATAATAACTTGACCTTTTTGTGGTTGGTGTTGTTGAAAATCTATACAATAACCCTCTGTGTATGAACAAACGAAGCTAAAATAGCTTTCCTTTTTCAATCTTTATTTCTTCCAGGTCATCAAATTCTTCATTGCTGCCCTCCATGAAGATTTCTTGGCCACGGACCTCTACACCTGAGAAGTCTTCTGCCTTCTTCTATATCCATTTCTTTGAGATCATCAAATTCTATGAAGACTTCTTGGCAATCTTTAAAATTTACTGACAACTTTATATCATATTAATTGATATATATTTTTGTCTATTAGTTATATGTATATATATATGTTATACTTTGAATACTGCAAAATATCACGAGTCTGTCGGGATGTATTGGGACAAGTGCCAATACCCCGATCAGACGAGTGATATTTCGCGTATTCAAGTATAACATATTTATCATGTATGCATGCGCAAACTTAATCTTAGCAACGACAATTTTTCCGGAGCTAAACAAGTAAGCTAACGTTGTTATGGCTGAAGATATTTCATTACAGGATTTTTTTGATGACGAAGTTCTTGAAATGATTGAGAAACAATCTGAATATCTACAGAAACTCCCTATAGAACCAACTGTTGCTAA
>WLWI01004723.1_pt1 | contig 11470 bp, 10 predicted proteins | sample 6701501 | NCBI WGS metagenome assembly WLWI01 (sample SAMN12718690, study PRJNA515312) | sponge metagenome | isolation source: marine sponge | host: Mycale hentscheli | place: New Zealand: South Island, Marlborough, Capsize Point | collected 2014-11-01
ACTGCCTCCAGCTGCATTCCCCTATTCATTGCAAAGATCATGCAAGTCAAGTGTGCACCTTCAAGTTATACCAAACTCCTCAAGAAGAACTCCATGTTTAGAAACTGTTGCAAGTTCACTTGTTGAATAATCAAATAACTGACACTTATTGGTGGAAGAAGGTTGAGACTGAAGTGTTGAGTATTTCAATTACGTAAATTATATTATTGGGTTGGATATCTATATTCAGAATTTGCTTGTTAAATTTATTTTCAACAAAAAGTCAATCGTTTTCAGCTAAATTATAGTGTATGTACTGCAGTATTTTTCTAAGTACTGTCATTCACTGTGTTTTTTTATTTTTATTATTTTTACTAAATACAATTGAAACGTTAGGATTTAAAATATAGTTACTGTATGGTTTGGCTGTAAATACAGTTATACAAAGTACTTTATCTACTATTACATTATTTATATACAGTATAGGTTTTATGTTTAAAAGGCCTTTTCCTTCTTGGTTATGAATTTGCTGAGGCATTTATAGCTGCAACATAGCATTTGCCAGCTGACATGAGGTGGTTAAACTAGGTCTTAATAATCAATTCTCAGCATGCATGCGCGAGAGGGTTATGGTACTCAGTTTATCAGCCAGTCAGTCATTCTGGCACACAAGAAATAGCAGATCTTGAAAATGGTGGCCTCCCTAAAATTTGAAATACGCTTCAAAATGTGGCTTTGACATATTTTTAAGTCCCTCTAATGTGCCCAAATTTTCTGTTTTGACTTATAAAAAAATAGTGTTATTTTTTGGCTGTACGATCGTGGTTGCTGGTAACTCCGCCTATTGTCACGCCATACTCATGTGAGCAAGTAATTTCTTGTTGCCTGCAGTAATTTTGTATTGGAGTTCCTCATTGAAACTACCTGGTGTAGGTGAGTGTCTCATATTTATTTTGAAGACAGCTTTAGTGTCTACCATTTCATTGCACAGGCTACATATCGACTTGCATGAGCTACAATGGACGTATTGATACTACGCGAAGTAAATTATTCCTTGGGTTTTTGTAATAACTAGCTAGCTACTTTTAAGTAACGCTAAGGGTTTGCACCTTTGATGTTATTGCAACTTATAGCAAGTAATTCAGGTTTTTTTCGTTCTCAATGAACTAATGTACATAACGATAAGATCAACGACATATTCCTGTCATACTCTTGTTGCTTCCCTTGAATAATACCTATAAAATTTACATTTTTTTTCCAGGATGAATAATTCTAAGTAATTACATTCATAGTCTCCTTTTGTTATTGACTGGAGTATAAATAGTGAACACAAAGTTTTATTATAAAAAAGAAATACAAAGTCTGTGACATTAACAGAAAATAAAACTCATGAACTATACATTTTTAACATAAACTAAATTGGATATATATATAAATTATTAACGGTGACATTAAAGTAAAGCTAGAACATCAATTTAAATCTATAAAATTGGTTTTGATGTTGATTTAAATGTGGCAATGTAGGATTTAAAGTTTTTGCAGTCAATTTTCATCATGGCTATTCCAACCATGCTCTGTACTAACACAGCGCCAAAAAGCGAAGTTTACAAATTGCAAACTAGCCCGTTCTAGTTCGCGCGTAGCTAGTTACCGAGCGGTTAACAAATTTTGGAACTCAGTTGTTGACGTCTGGAACGGACACGTTAACAAGCTAGTTTACAAACCTTGCAAACCTGGCTGAAAACTCATTGTTAACTACGTTGACAAGTCTGTAACTTTCTGGAAACCACTTGACAAAGTCTGCAACTTTTCTGGAAACTACCTTGACAAATCTGTAACTGTTTGGTAACCACCTTGACAAGTCTGTAACTTTCCAGCAAACCACCTGGACAAATCTGTAACTTTCTAGCAAACCACCTTGATAAGGCTGCAACTTTCTTGGGAACTAATTTAGTATGTCTGGAACCTTTATGTTAACCCTCTTTGACAACCATGGATAACCATATTGAAAACTTCTTGTTAATTCATTTTGATATAATAAAAAAATATTTTAATATTAATTTAATACTACAAGGTAATGTTAAAATGAAATGAATTAGAACTTGAATTGTCTGAAATTAATAAAAAATTCAATTGTCTGTTTCCTTGAATGTTAACTCGATCACTCCATCTACAATACACAAACAATGTCAATAATAAATGATACAAAACAGTACTTTAAAAGACAAAAAATACGGTGCATTCTTATTCGTTCAAACCCTCTAAAATTATTCATTTGAAGTATAGAAAAGTTCAGATGTGAAATGCATAGAAGTACAATATATAATAACAAATATAATTACTTTCACTCTGAATGTTAAAGTAGTTCATATAATAATGAGGATGCACCATAATACTTATAGTTACACATAAATCCTAACTAATTTCACCATTAAAAATTCCATTATAAGTATTTTAAAAAGCATAATGCATGCATGTAAACATTTTTCTTAAACTTGAAATTTTGATCAACACCCAAAAAGATTCAAAACTACACTTCAACTGTGTCTATTAGAAATAACTACCCTATACAGATGAAAACACGACAGAAAAAATAAAAGTGTGAAGTCAGCAGTATGCACTCTGTGCCTGTGGCTTCATCAGCTAGTTCATGCTGTCCTTTACCAAATCAGTGATAAATTACCTTACCAAATACGTGGTATCTCTTACTAAACATGGTATCTCTTACTAAACATGGTATCCCTTACCTAATCAATAATAACACGCTCAATCTTTAAACTAAATTCATAACATTTACCAATACTAGCCAACTCCTCAGAATCTAAATGTGTGATTGGCCACATCCATTAATTGAATAACAAAAAAAAAAGATCACAAAGACAAATTTCTCAATGGCTGCCAATTAACCTCAAAATTGTATTATTGAATGCTCTACTATTAAATATTACTTTTTAATAGTGCAAAAAACTGGATTAAGCTTAAATAGTCCACAATAGAACAGGGTAAACTTCAGAAAAAAAATAAATTAAGAGAATCTCAGTAAAACTGGGTTGGTTGGCAACTATATTCAATCCATCATATTTCCAGTTTATTCACTGTATTTCCAGTTTATTCACTGTATCATACACAGTGAATAAACTGGAAATATGATGGATTGAATATAGTTGCCAACCAACCCAGTTTTACTGAGATTCTCTTGAAACATACAGTATGTTTTCTCCTAAATAATGCTTCACTCTTTATAATTATAATATAAAATATACCCAATTCAATTTTCACCTTATTCATGGTATACCCATTCAAAGGTATATCCCTTTCACAATCTATGATATAGCATACTCACATTTTACATAGTCCACACTCTCGCTTTACCCAGTCCACACTCTCGCTTTACCCAGTCCACACTATCGCTTTACCCAGTCCACACCCTACCTTTACCCAATCCATACTCTCCCTTTACCCAATCCATACTCTCGCTTTACATAGTCCATACTCTCGCTTTACATAGTCCACAATCTCGCTTTACCCTATCCACAGTCTCGCTATACCCTGTCCATACTCTCCCTTTATACTCTCCCTTTACCCAGTCCATACTCTCGCTTTACCCAGTCCATACTCTTGCTTTGCCCAGTCCACACTATAATCCATACTCTTGCTTTACCCTATCCATATTCTTGCTTTACCCTATCCATAGTCTCCCTTTACCCTATCCATATTCTCCCTTTACCCTATCCATATTCTCCCTTTACCCAATCCATACTCTTGCTTTACCCAGTGCACACTCTCTGTCTACCCAGTCTATACTCTCCCTCTACCCAGTCTATACTCTCCCTTTACCCAATCCATATTCTTGCTTTACACAGTGCACTCTCCCTTTACACAGTCCATAGTCTCCCTTTACAGTCCATAGTCTCCCTTTACACAGTCCATAGTCTCCCTTTACACAGTCCATAGTCTCCCCTACCCAATCCATAGTCTCCCTTTATACTCTCCCTTTACCCAATCCATACTCTCGCTTTACACAGTCCACACTTTCGCTTTGCCCAGTCCACTCTCTCTTTACCCTATCCATACTCTCCCTTTACACAGTTCATACTCTCCCTTTACCCAGTCCAACTCTCACTTCACCCAGTCCATACTCTCGCTTTACCCAGTCCACACTCTCGCTTTACCCAGTCCGCACTCTCCCTTTACCCAATCCATACTCTCCCTTTAGACAGTCCATACTCTCGCTTTGCCAAGTTCACAATCACCCTAATCCATACTCTCCCTATACACAGTCCATACTCTCCCTATACATAGTCCATACTCTCCCTATACACAGTCCATACACTCCCTATACACAGTCCATACTCTCCCTATACCCAGTCCATACTCTCCCTATACCCAGTCCATACTCTCCCTATACCGAGTCCATACTCTCCTTATACAGAGTCCATACTCTCCCTACACCCAGTCCATACTCTCCCTATACACAGTCCATACTCTCCCTATACCCAGTCCATACTCTCCCTATACACAGTCCATACTCTCCCTATACACAGTCCATACTCTCCCTATACACAGTCCATACTCACCCTTTACCCAGTCCATACTCTCCCTATAGACAGTCCATACTTTCCCTTTACCCAAACCATACTCCCGCTTTGCCAAGTTCACAACTTCCCTTTACCCAATCCATACTCCCGCTTTGCCAAGTTCACAACCTCCCTTTACCCAATCCATACTCCCACTTTGCCAAGTCCACAATCTCCCTTTACCCAGTCCACAATCTCTCTTTACCCTATCCACACTCTTGCTTTACCCAATCCATACTCTCGCTTTACCCAGCTTTACCCAGTCTAAACTCTCGCTTTACCCAGTCCAAACTCTCGCTTTACCCAGTCCATACTCTCCCTTTACCCAATCCACACTTTCCTTTTAGACAGTCTATACTCTCGCTTTACCCAGTCCATACTCTCGCTTCACATACATACTCTCACTTCACCCAGTCCATACTCTAGCCTTACCCAGTCCACACTCTTGCTTTACCGAATCCATACTCACTCTCGCTTTACCCAGTCCACATTCTTGCTTTACCCAATCCATACTCTTGCTTTACCAGTCCATACTCTCGCTTTACACAGTCCATACTCTCGCTTTACCAAGTCCATACACTCCCTTTACCCAGTCCATACTCTCCCTTTAGACAGTCCATACTCTCCCTTTAGACTGTCCATACTCTCCCTTTACCCAGTCCATACTCTCCCTTTAGACAGTCCATACTCTCGCTTTAGACAGTCCATACTCTCCCTTTAGACAGTCCATACTCTCCCTTTAGACAGTCCATACTCTCCCTTTAGACAGTCTATACTCTCGCTTTACCCAGTCCATAGTCTCCCTTTACCCAGTCCATACTCTCCCTTTAGACAGTCCATACTCTCCCTTTAGACAGTCCATACTCTCGCTTTACCCAGTCCATACTCTCCCTTTAGACAGTCCATACTCTCCCTTTACCCAGTCCATACTCTCCCTTTACCCAGTCCATACTCTCCCTTTAGACAGTCCATACTCTCCCTTTACCCAGAGTTGGATCATTATATTGATGGCTTAAATACCTTTCAGTTGCTGGCCAAAATCAAGTCAAATTCTGAGCTATGGAAACCTTTCTTTGTATACAAATCTAATGATTTAACACCAGGTAAATAATTTGTTTAGTTTTTATTATTATTATTATTATTATTATTGAGGAATAATTTTTTTTCCCTTACAATCTCTCAAATCCTGTTTTCAGTGAAATTTTCAACTAAAGGCAGTATATTTCTATCCAAAGAGGATCAAACGTACATGTTCTTTGTGGATTTTTTTGACAATTGTTATGGTAAGACTTTTTTTGTTTGCCAGTAAAATTTCATCATATGGGAATGGTATTTTTAGATGGTGACACAGAATGCTCTCTGAGTGAATTATTAGTATTTTTCTCTGGTACAAATCGTGTCCCCCCAACAGGATTTGTTGAGCAGCCAGCACTAATTTTTGTCCATCAGGGTGCTGCAAAGTTTCCAACTGCTTCAACCTGCGACCGGCATCTAAGACTCCTGCCAGCTACACGCATTATTCTGATTTTGAAGACGCCATGTTGTTGGGGATTAAAGGCAATGATGGATTTGGGGGCATATGAGCTGCATGGAATTGTGTGTGTGTGTTTGTTAAATAAACAATTCTTTTTTGCTTTACACTAGTTCAATGATTTGTGATCGAGATATCTTGATGGTTAGTTGATCTCATGGTTTTTGTATCAATTTATTCAATAACGACTTTCACTTTAATCATCATTTCTGATATTATTGGCAATAAACTGGGTGAATGTGTTCCTAGAAATCATTGTTTATTATGTAAGAATCTAACCGAGTAATACTGTGACTATGAGTTAATAACTAGAATTTTAAGTTATTTTGCTGTAGCTAACTACTACCCTGTGAAGTCAAGTTGACATATATTTTTGCAATAACAAACTGGCTCAACATTTCCTGTTGGGAATGAGTGACACTGAAGAATAATAGCAAATCATGAAGCTGAACCTGTTGTACTGCATTAAGGAGTACTGGAAGTCCATCCACTACAACTGTATCTTCTCCTTCAATTGATATGGGTCCTTCCAAATCAATTCCCAATGGAATTCCAGTTGTTCTGGAAATAGTAACACGAACATTTAGGACATAATAACTCTACTGTAAATATATAGCAAACTGCTAACTTATTTACAAGTAGAAAGAAGGTCAGTTGAGATTGATTAAGAGTCATTATTCAAGAAAAGTTGCAATGTGACACACATTAAAAATATAATTGATAATGAAGCCACACAAAGAGAACAGTTTGTAAAAAGCAAACTAATGTTAATGACACATATTATAACAATAAGGAATAGTTTCAATTCTATATGCTATACTAGACATTCGTAGCTAAACAAGACACTTTTGTTAACTCCTTACCCTACTAAGCCACTAAATTTATGTTCAACACCCTTCTTCACTAGCTACAGGACATTATCCTAACTTTAATACCAACATACCTCTAGGCCTGTGAGAGCTTCATCATCTTCACCAACACAAGAAAAGCCTTGAATCCACAATTGTGTGGGTGTTCTGCTGTTCTCAGTTCTCAACTTGTGATGAGCCCACCCATTTCTGAATGTGTTCAAATGATGCTGGATAATTGGTACAAAAACAAAATGAAGAGCATATATGTATTAACATCCAACAGTCCCAAATTCTCAAGAGAATAAAAGAACGAATAAAAAAAAGGAAATGCAACCAGTGAAAAGGTCCCTCTATGCGCTGATTATGTGTGCTCTGATCAGTTATCGCACTCCCTCGTCCAGGCCCTCGTTCTGGATGTTCCAACATATAAGTAGCAACACCTCTGTTCTCCCCACCCATGTCCATTCTCTTACACGAGAAGGCAAACCAAACTCAGTAACAGCATCAAGAAAAGCATTTAGGACAGTGTCTGATCTGTTGTTTGCTGCTACTTTGAGATACGTAATCAGTCAGCTATAACCATCTATAGCACTGTGAATCACAAAATGCCATCTTATCAGTTTGTGATACCCATCTACATGTCATAACGCATTTGATGAAGATACATTGTATTTACGACAATGTAAAATACTTCGGCAACGCTCAAATACACCATATGGATCCACTCTTCGCAAAGATTGCCTGACACGCTCACGTTGAATTAAAATTCCTCGGCTTCTAAGTTTTCCACTTATACTTTTTTCTCCAATTCTTGGAAATAATGATACAACCTCAGAAACAATAGAATCTAATTCATCATCACTCATTAGACTGTAATTTCTAAGTATAATGCCAAATTTTCTTGTTCTTCTTAGAATAGTCCTTTTAGAACAACAAAACATCGCTCCCATATCCCCAGCACTAAATCCTTGTTCCACAAGATAGCGCAATTGCTCTTGATTGATACTGAATTCAGGCCTATCTCTTCTTACCACATTACTTTGTAGTGAACTACTCTATGATTATCATTATCAACACATTACATCATCATTACGTCACTTCGCAATCTTTACTTTTTGTATCACCTCATGCAGTGTGCGTTTTCTAGAATAATATAATAATTCTCTGACTCCACAATAATAGTAGCGTCTGTAGTACTCCGAAAGTACTCGGTTCTCATCGACTCAGGACAACCGCCTATCACCCTCAAGCCAATGGACTCATCGAGAGGTTTCACCGGCAATTGAAGGGCGCTCTGAAGTGTCATGTTCCCCAAGACCAGTGGACCGATGCACTTCCCTGGGTGTTGCTTGGCATCAGATCAGCAGTAAAGGAAGACAGCAAGTGCACAGCTGCAGAGTTAGTCTATGGCAGTGCTCTCCGAGTGCCAGGGGAATTCATCGCACCTCAGCCTGCAGAGGTGGTCACAGACTCCACAGTCTTCGCCAACCGTCTTCGATCTTGCATGGCTACTGCAAGTCCTGCCACTACTCGCAAGCCTCGACATACGCCCACCTATTTTCCAGCAAAGTTGCAATCTTACACACATGTGTTCGTACGTCGTGACTCCGTCAAGAAACCCCTGCAGCCACCCTACGACGGTCCCTTCAAGGTCATTCGCAGAACTGACAAATATTACCAACTCCACATGAGGGGACGAACAGACACAATTTCAGTTGATCACTTGAAACCAGCTCATTGTGATTCAACATCTCCAAAGTCTTCACATCCAATGCCCATAGCCACACCAGCTGAACGCTCTGAGGTCCCAGCGCAAATAGCTGCACATCCTCAACATCCAGCCACGTCCACTACGGTTCAACCACCAGCCGAGCCAGCCTCGTCCACTGTGGATTCATCCTCTACAGCTTCACACTTCACTACAGACACTTACCGTCCTGTACCAGCTGTCACTAGGGCTGGTCGTTGAGTGAAATTCCCTGAACATTTCGAACACTATATGACGTTAGCACTGGCGGGGGAGTAATGTAGTGAACTACTCTATGAATATCATTATCAACACATTACATCATCATTACGTCACTTTGCAATCTTTACTTTTTGTATCACCTCATGCAGTGTGCGTTATCTAGAATAATATAATAATTCTCTGACTCCACAATAATAGTAGCGTCTGTAGTACTCCGTTCAGAACGGTGGCTAGCTAGTAGCTAACAAGGAGTACCCACAAGGCTAACGCTACAACTTCTATTTTCTCTGCTGAAAATAAGTGCTGCCAATAACTCTCCTAAATTTTGAAATAAGGGCTCAAACGTGTTGTCCACAATTAACATAAAGTATTGAAGAACATCGCCAAACAGATCAATGAGGTCATCCAGAACTTCCTCACTACAGTTAGGATATACTTCTTTCAAGTATTCAATACAACTTTGAATGAGAGAAATGTTCAGAGGCCATCAGATTAGGAGGAAGTTTACTCAGCAGTATAGAAGACCTATGAGAAGACTTAGCTGGCGGTCATGAGGTAAAGTACGTAGGCATGCTTAACAAATTAGGTAAAGCGTCGTTATCTTTGGAAATCCACAGTTTTGATCGCTTTTGAAAAGTCATGCTTAATCGATTTAGAAATCGTTTTGCTAATCGATTTAGAAATTTTTTTGCTAATAGATTTAGAAATCGTTTATCAAACCGATTACAAAATCGATTTCATAAAATCGTTTTGCTAATCCATTTCTAAAAATCGAATTTCATCATCATTTTGGACCTGGGTTTTGCTCGTTTTGGGTAAAATAAAGTCTACGAATTTTGTCATCGTTGGCGTTCCATACAGTACCAGCAAAAATACTTGTCGCAAATTCACCCTCTTTGCAGGAGGCCGCGAACTGCGGCTGGGTCAAAACGCGTGAAACTATAACGCCCCTCGGCGGCCCGGATGTTGCATTTTTGCGCCCCGCCCACCAAAGGTGCGCTCAGCTTCAGCTGCTTTTTAGTGAGAAGAATCACCTACGGCTACGGTGCTGTTGAAGAAGCACCCAGCTTGTTAGATTTCGATACTAAGCTGGGAGCGGGTCCTGCAGTGGATTTATACAGTACCCCGTTCAGGCGATACTAGCACGTCTGCCTTACCGACGCACAGGTAAGCGAATTAGCTAGCAGTGTAAGGATTTGAAGAAATAACCCACTCATTATGTGTGCGAACATTTTAGGTGAAACCTTCTGTGAGGTAGTGGCTCTGAAAAGAGCCCGGTTGGAAAAAAGGACTTATTTTCTTTGGCTGTATTTGAAGTGCTTGGACAGCTTCTCCTGGAGGGATTTGCTGTTAATTCCTCTATCCTTCAGAATTCGTACAAATTCTTCTCAGTCCTTGCATTCAGATTTGAGCAGTTCTAAGTCTCCATAGCTCAATCCAACACTGTCAAGTTTCTTTGCCTGAGCGGAAGTGATGTTGTGCTTGCCCAAGGATCTTATCAGGCTTGTTGTGCGCTGGAAACATCTTTTCTGCTGGATCCACAAATCTCCCTTCTTCCTTGGAGAACGGATTACAAGATGAGACAAGCAATATACAAGGAGTGGATGAGTGACCACAGCTTCCAATGCTTCAACATCTGGTAAAGCCCTATGGGCTCCTATAAATCATATTGAGAATCATCAGCTATACCCTAGAACTTTGATAATTGTTACCTTCTATGTCAGTCCCCAAAAAATGTTTGTGGAGACTTCCGATGCCAAGTGCTTTCATCTAGGACGATTAAAAAAATCATCTTGTGTTGCAGAACCTTTCGTAGCAGTGGTAAAGTGTCGCTGAAATGGATATTTTGGTCCTCGAAGACAAAGAGCCAACTGCTTCGGACGTCGCTCAACTTCTGCCAGCATTAATGGAAAATCAAATGAGAAGCCATTGTGGGCTACCAAGACTACAAAAAAATGTAAGTGTAAAATAATTATTACATTTATTATTATTTGCAGTAATTGCATACCTGGATAATGTACAGTATCTGTGCAGTCACTGACATACTCCGTTGTTGACTGTATTGAAGTAACAATGGCAAAACTTCTGATAGGGGCTTCTCATTTCTCAGCATTGTTGCTGTTATTCCCGTCACTTTGGATACTGAATCCCACAAATAATAATACAAGCATATGTACATGTGTATGTACTTACTGCACGAATAAATACATATATACTCATTAATGCCTTACATACATCCATACATGCATGGTATTCAGAATGAATTTCGAGGTAATAAAATTTCAAGGGGGGAGGAGTTGTCATACCCATGAAATTGATGAAAATTAGGGGACAAATGCTTTCATGAATGCCATAATAATTTTTTTAAAAAGAAGGAGGGGGGGGGATGCAAATGCCCCTTCATTTATATAAATATATATATATATATATATATATATATATATATACATATATAATACTTATAGCACGAGTCAGAGTACAATATGGGAAAATATTTTACGAGCACGCAAAATATTTTCACGAGCCAAAGGCGAGTGAAAATGTGGCGTGAGAGTAAAATATC
>WLWI01004724.1_pt1 | contig 11468 bp, 4 predicted proteins | sample 6701501 | NCBI WGS metagenome assembly WLWI01 (sample SAMN12718690, study PRJNA515312) | sponge metagenome | isolation source: marine sponge | host: Mycale hentscheli | place: New Zealand: South Island, Marlborough, Capsize Point | collected 2014-11-01
TCCAATGCATTGGGCACCTGTGTATGCAATCTGAAGGTTCTAGCTATAAAGTAACTATTTTTAAAAATTCGGAGAAGTCAATCGGTCTTCACCCGCTTTAAAGCGGGATTGGGAACGAAAGGGTTAATATTAAACAACAAAAAAAACGAATGCAATTTTACAATATCCCGGTTAAAAAAATATTTAAAGCATGTTTTATACATACAAAGTAAATTCAAGGGACATTTTTCTATAATAATATTTCTTCTAATTATTAAAAAAAGGTCTATCATCAATAAAACTGTTAGTTTGTTGAGTTTTTATCACATGTTTGGTAAAATGTGCATTACATACACACACTTTGAAAGAGTCAGCCATTTTGAAAGATTAGATCCTTAGTCCTAATAAGCTACTTTGTGACAGGTCCATCACACTTTTTGGATACTACAAACACCGATGTAACTGAAAATCAAAATTAGAATTATTCCCCCATTTGATACTCAAATTCAAAATTTTGGTGATTGGCTCATGGACCATATCTCGCTTGCTCCGCTCGATTGACAATAATTTTTCAATTATTGCCAATTTACCCAAAAAAATTTATAAAGTATTTCATGACAAGCAGAGGTTTATGGTGATGCATAACATGTTTTATTTGTAATTCAAATGTCTTATATCAAAACATAGCTACATCGTATATAACTAATTATCAAATGTAATGTATTAATTGTGTTACAAATAGTGTTTGTTATCGTACATAGAAACGAATTATTAAAAAAAATTTGTTGTTCAGGTTATCTTTGATGCTGCAACACAATTAGTAAAGAAGACATTTATTTTCAATAAAGCTGGACATCGAGCAGCTACAATGTTTAAGAACAAAGCTCAGTTTACAATGGCAGATCTACTGAAAGCTACTAAAGAAGATGCAAAGGTTTTTATTTCTGTGGAGATGCTAATCACACTTTTTGAACATCACTATATCTTAGCTCCCCTTCCAGTAACAAGAAAAAGAAAAGAGATTACTTATTTTATGCCCAGTATTCTAAGAAGTGCTACAAAAGATGAGCTCCAAAATGTTCCTGTTATTACTGAAGTGTCTCCTCTCATGTATCAATACGAGTGCGGCTACTTACCATTAGGAGTCTTCTCTTCTCTTATTATAGGCCTGGTTTCAAACACAAAACTAAATTGGACTTTCAAAGAAGACAGTCCTTGTCGCAACAAGATTGAATTTCTAGTAGGAAAGGACTTGGACACAGTTACTATAATTAGCTATGCCACATATATTAAAGTGGTACTCTACAGAGAATCTCATCCAACAACACCCACTTCTGAAGTCTGTGCACGCATTAGAAATACTATCACTTCTATGTTAACAGAAGTCAATCATAATCTCAAGTACCACAATGCAAGACTTCAATATGGATTTGAATGTACAGACCATCCACCAGAAGAACTATCATATTCAGAATCACATCATTTATGCATACTAGAAGATGAAACCTCTCATAAAATGAAGTGTCTGAAGGACCCAAATATTACTAAAATAATTCGACTCATACCAAGACAGACACTTTGGTTTCATAAGGTATGTCTATCAATTAATTAAGGTCAGTGCTAAAGTTACTATATCGTTTACAAACACTATAGGTACAATGTGATGATAAATTGACCCCTGGAACACCATATGAAGGTATTCATATTAATAATTTAATGAGCTTGCAGATTAGTTTTTTTTAGAATACTGTTCACATTTGAAGCGAAATAATCAAAGCATATGAATTAACTAAACACCATACCTAAAATAATATACATTTTTATGCCCACTCATTTGAACTCTGTTACATTATATCAACTATATACACTTGTTATTGATAAATACATCATGGTTCAATTTGTATTGTTTCTTCCATCTGATGTAACAATAGGTATATTACTGCTCACTAAACTTGAGTTCACACATGTTCATATTTATTTCAGAACTGACAGTTGAAAACTTGGGTAAGGTGTATGAAGAGCTCTATGAAGGCAGAGAGAAATGGAAGAACATAGGTCTCAAGCTGGGTCTGAATATCACTATGCTAGACTGTATAGAAATCGACCGTCATTATAAAACAGAACCTTGTTGCCTAGACATGTTGAAGAAGTGGCTGACAAAAGGAACAAACAGAAGCTGGAGTGCACTAGCTGATGCTATGGAAAGTCCAATAGTTAGTCTTTCAAACATTGCAGCTGCATTACGAAAAAGGTACTGCAATTAACCTTATAACATTTAAATTAGCATGCAAAATCTATCATTTTTCATTTATATTCATTTCTATGTGTTATTGACTAGTGTTTTCATTTCTAGTTTATATACAGTAATCCAATGATAATACTATATATTTAATGTATATAAACGTATTATTTCTAAGTAAATGTTTGAAGTAATACAATTATTGTGATATGAGTAGAATTTGAGGGAATGTGGAAAATTTTGTCTTTAGTTGGTAATGATTTCCATAAGATTGAATTGATCTGAACTTTTTCATTTACTAACTATTAACGGAACAAGTCAATCATAACAGGTTACGACAAGGAGCCACTCGATGAAACATCTCCAAGTGAAGATGTTATTAGAAGACAGGACAACTCACAAGGATTCTGGTACTATTGTAGTAGCTCAGGCTATATACAGCTAAAGATAATATGTTGAATTGTGTAGTGGTGGTTGTTGCAGAAGACAGCACTGATATCTACATCTTCTGTATAACTCCAAGTTTATATGATGCTGCAATTAAGAATGGTCATTGATATGCCAGCAGCTGTCCTTAGTTGCATGTCATTTAAGCCACCACCATGACCAATGTGACAATTTATGAGCATAACATACCGTAATTACCGACAGTGCTAGCCTTGGCTTGCTGAATTGTGTACAATCATAAAGACAAATTGTAATATCCATCAGTAACAGTCTTTATGTGTCAGTTGCATAATGTGTGAACAACAATGACTGAGGCTAGAAATACAATTTTGGCATCAAAAAGTAGTAACTCAAGTATCAAAACAGTAATCTATTAGCAACTTCAGAAGCTTTGACGACAATATAAAAAGAGCACAGTTTAGGTATGCTATCTGGAGGAACACATGTTTAGAACTCAAAACCTATATCCATGAAAAACAGCTCAAGGATGATCATACAAATTCACTTTGACTAGTGTGCGTATATGAGTGAACATTACCTTCTAGAATATACAGTTGTGTAGTGGCTCACTGTATTTTGTCACAGTGAAAGAATTCCAGTTTGCCACAATTACCAGAAATATAGCCGATGCTGCAGCCTCTACTTATCAGAGAAATTAAAACATACTGTATATAAAGTCTATAATGAATGGAAAGTATCAAAAAAATAGTTCAATGTAATAAATATATAACCAATAATTTAAATAAATAAAAAAAATTTATAAGTTTTATGCTCAATACTTCTAAACTATCCATAATCTAAAACATATTGTGGAAATTTCCAAACTATTCATCTTCTTAAGTTGCTGAACTGTACATTCTACTGAAATAACCTATAACATTTGAATTTGTGAGTCATTCAGAGTGTTGCTAGTTTTATTTGATGGTATAAACATTAAAAAAAATTGTAGGTTTTTGTTACTCATGAGAATAACTTGGGCGTGAAGTCTAATCATTGGGTTAAGCTTTATGTGTAAAGCTATTAAAACAGGAAAAATGTTACTATTACTTAAAAAAAAGGAGCACTAATTTATAAATAAATAAAGTCTAACAAAATATTAAATAATGAATAATAATTTAAACTGAAAATCATTAACTGATAAATGAAAGTGTGCTCCCCACCTTCTTTAAGACTACACTCCAACCCTCACGAAAATAATACGTTTCAGTCTATTACACTTAAGTGGTCTGTTGCCTATATTAATAATGATATATTTTTACATCAAACAAATTAAACTGGATAAAAATTTAATGATTTTTTTAATAATAACTCAATATCTTTGAATTGCTGGAAATGTTTTAAAAGATGAGGTCTCTGCAATTGTATGTGACTAAAGACTCAACAAAATCTCCACAGGAAATTGTTCAAGACTTCACCTAATTAGTAATTTCTTGAAACATGAGAGTCAGTGTGTGAGACTCCAGCAATTGACAGCACAATGAGGCACTAAAATAATGTATATGATGTAAAACACTATTATAAAAACCATACGGGATCAGTAATGGTTTATTAAATCTACAATGAAGCAGCATACTGAAGTAAAATACCATTGCTTTATGTTGTAGTTATGCTTTTTGTGTAATAATTCTGTATTTTTAGTTGTACTCATAATACATGCAGTAAAATTCTGTTGGCCAGTATTCTTCAAATTATCTAAATAAGTAATTTACAATTTAACAATAATATGTTTCTTCTAAGCCTAAGAAATATCTAACTCGTGTGTAGACCTAATCAATAGTTTGTAAGTCGCCAGCTAAATCGCTTAGCAGCACCTGCTTAGTATTAAATGCATACGAAAGAAAAAAAGGGTGTGGTCACATGGACCCAACTTGCGATCGAGTTTCAATTGTGCTCACTTCCTCTGAAGAATATAGTCATTAAAGTAGCCTTGCTCTCGTCCTTGCTGTTAGAACAGAAATTGGAATTGTATTCCATTGCGCGCTGGGTGGGCCACTTTCAGTTATCTTACAGTTCCCAGGAATAGTTTATGAGCGGTGCTGCTGCTTTATACTGGATATTTGAATTTGGTGAGCTATGAACATTGATATGCATTATAATATTGAGTAAATGATACACATTTATTTCTTGTTAAATAATCATCAACTTCTATTTTGTTAAGTACAACTAAAGCAGTTTTGCAGCCACATAAAAAGTTAAGAAACCTTCAGATGTTAACTGATGATGCCACTTTAATAAAATTATTGCTTCCTATAGATTATAACAAATCATAGCTACTCCTAGTCTTGCATAGCTTGACCCTTTATCTACTACTACACTATGAAGAAGTCAGGTGGCATTAATACATTGACTAGTTCAAAAAGCTCCAGACCTCAGAGGGAAATTCTGGTTATGGATTGGGTTGTCAATGAACTTAGCTACTAACAAAGGAATGGCTGTGGAACATGCAGCAAAAATAATAGTAAAATATTAGGATAAGGAAAGAAATTTGCAGCTACAAGTAATGTCTACTTGGCAGATGGCATAGAAATGCTCTTGGAATATAATCAACAGTGTACAAAAAATGTTTATGACCAGATGCTTATCTTGGGTCTTCCATGACAATAATGGCAATTATATTAGCTGATTGTTGAAAACCAAGTATATAAAAGAGGATTTTAGATGCTATTAAAACTATCCAACCTCTGAGTTTTGAAACTATAGCCTTATCTAGATGCGGCAATAATGTACTCTTACTCTAACTCCAAAGTGTGGCATGTTAACTCAACACATTAAGTTTTTTCTTGAAAACTTAATGTATGCTACAGATATGGATGCTTAATAACATAAAAGTTGAAATCTTATTTTCTTATCTTTAACTTAGGATTGTTATTACAAATATTATTGTTTGGCTTCGGCTGTTAAGTCATACATCCATACATGTGATATGTAGTACTCTGGCATTGATGAATGTATCATATTAAGAAAACCACACATCCATATAAGTGATAAGTAGTACTCAGCATAAGAGATTTCATGATTGTATCATTATTAGCATACATAGCAAAAAATCGGGCATTCGAATTTGAACAAAAATCCTTTCCTAAATGCATACTTTATGATCATAAGAGTATGTAATGTTTGTAGGCTGTCACAAAATACATGTATTTCTTATAAAATTGAGCAGAGTGTCATGAAGGATTGTAAGACACTGAAAAATGTTGTTAAAAAACTATAAGAGATGAATAGACCAGTTGTAGAGATCACCAAGCATTTAGAAAATGTTTAAATGATTATCATGCAATGTAGCAAACTGTTGCAGCTGTATTCAACTGAAAGACTTGACAAAAGACAATAATATATTAGAATAATAAATCATGCCATTCTCATGTTCTGAACACAAGGATCAAATATGGAAATGGAAATGCTGCAACTTATTATAGACTCCATAGGATGTTGTGCAAGAATTCAGCTAATTAATTGTTTTTTTACTAAGAGAGTCAGTGTGAGAGATTCCAATAATTGACAGCACAACGAGGCACTGTTTAAGATTATTGTACTGCTATATGATGGAAAACACTATTTTAAAAACATGCTAAATCAGTAATGGTTCACTAAATAGAGAATAAAGCAGCATATTGAAGTGTAGATGCCATTCTTTTAATGTTGCAGTTATGCTCTTTTCATAAGAATTATGTATATCTTTAATACTATTTATGTAGCTATATGCAGTATATAAATTCTGAAGAAGTATTCTTCAATATCTAATTTTGAAATTCGTAAAATTTGACAATTTTTTTCTTATTAGCCTAAAATGTAATGTGACCAGTGGATAGACTAAATCAATTGTTTATAAGTCGTCAATTCGCTTTGTGGCACCCTTTAGCGTAAAAAGGAAAAAAGGTGTGGTTACACGAACCCATATTGTACAGTGTATAACTGAACAATCCTTTCTGTAGTAAGGGTGTGGTAGTAGGCTACCAAATTAAGACTGTGCTCACATGCTGTTAAAGAATCCAGCCAATTAACAGTTGCCTGGCTCCCGTTCTGTGTTCTTATAATAAAAACTGGATTTGTGTATTCTAATTGCGCTGAGTGGGACTTCCAGTTATCTTATAGTTCCCCAGGAATAGTTTATGAGCGGTGCTACTGCTGTTATACTGGATATTTGAGTTTGGTGAGCTATAAACATTGATATACATTATATTGATGAGTAAATGGTACAAATTTAGTCATTACTTGATATACAATAATAAAACCAAAGTATGCATATCATTTTTACCGCTAAATACAAAGTTCTAAAACACAGAGATTTTAAATGAGGCCATTTTAATAAAAATGTTATTGCCTCCCATAAATTGTGACAGATCATCGCTATTTTTCTAGTCCTACATTACTCAATCCTTTATCTACAACTGCACTGTGAATAAGTCAGATTGCATAAATACGTAGTACAAGTTTAACATCCTCCAGATTTCAGTGGGGTAGTACAGTTCCAGTTGTGGCTGACAAATCAGTTAGCTAACAACATCCTCATTCATAGGTTTTAGTAGTGTAGCCAACACTTGAGGAATGGCTATGGAACATGCAGCAAAAATAATGGTAAAATTTTAGAATAGAGAAAGGGATTGCAGCCTTAAGGAATTTCTGCTCTCACTGGTGATATAGAGATGTTCTAGGAAAATTATCAACAGTATACAAAAAAAATGTTTAAGTTTGGGTGCTTTATCTTGGGCCTTTGATGAGATAGTGGCAATTTTAATGAACTGACTTCAATGTAACTACAGTTATTGAAAATCGGGTTTACAAGAGTAGAAATTTAGACCTATCTAACCACACAAAATTGAAACCATAACCTTATCTAGATGCAGCAGTAATGTGCGTGTATAGTTGAACTCCAAGTGCACCTTTGTTAAAATTACTTAGGTTTTACCTGTAGAGCATCCAGGTATGACTAACTACATTACTTTTGAACTGGTAGTATGTACTGATGCCACCAGAACTCTTCCCAGCAAAGCAGTGGATACACAAGATCAATTCACAACATCATGAGTTAAAGTAGTAGAAGGCTTAGATTTACACTTTGAATTTTCAAGTAGTTGGATTACACTGGTATGCTACTGCTGTGGCTGCACAAAACTTGTTTGCTCATCTTTAACTTAAGATTGTTGGTTTGGCTTGAGCTGAAGTCATACATCCATATAATGTTACTCTGGCATAGTAGACATTTGATGAATGTATCATATTAAGATAAACCACACATCCATATATGTGATATGTATTACTCTGGCATAGTAGACATTTGATGAATGTGTCATATTAAGATAAACCACACATCCATATAAGTGATATGTAGTACTCAGCATAAGAGATTTCATGATTGTATCATATTAGCATACACAGCAATAAATTGGGCTTTCCAGAGTCACAATCAAATTTCCTCAAAAATTATTTTCCAAATGCATAATTTGTGATCATAAGAGTATATGATATATGTAGTCCAATGTAGAGGCTGTCATAATTATGCGACTGCTAACAATTATTTGTTCCAATGGCAAAAATAACACTTAAATTTCACTTATACAAATAACATAAATTTCTTACAAAGTTGAGCAGAGTGTCATGAAGGGCTGTAAAATATTTAGACACTGAAAAAATGTTAAAATCAAGAACAGATGAATTGACAGTTAAATGAGTTTTAGAGATCATGAAGCAGTTAGAAGATGTTCAAAAGAATATCATGCTATGTAGCACACTATTGTAACTGTATGTGTCTGAAAGACTTGACAAAAGATAATAATCAATATAATAAATCATGCCATTCTCATGTTCTGAACACAAATATAAATTAATGAAATGGGAGTACTGCAGCTTATTATAAACTCCATAGATGTTGTGCAAGACTTCAGCTAATTAGTTTATACTTCTTGAAATATGAGAGTGGGTGTTAGAGATTCCAACAATTGACAGCACAATGAAGCACTGTTTAAGAATATGTGCTGCGATATGATGTAAAACACTACTATAAAAGAAAAAAACATACTAGATAAGTGATGATTTACTAAATCCATAGAATAACAGCATATTTTTAGGTTAGTTATGTTTTATCTTAACGTAAGCAGTGTTAATTCAGTTGGAGTACTCTTCAAATTTTTTAAAATATATAATTTACAATTTAACGGATTGTTTCTTATCCTAATGAAAAAAATACTATCTGAGTCGTGGGTGTAGACCAAATCAATAGGCTGTAAGTCACCAAACCGCTTGGCAGCACCTTAACGCATACGGAAGTACGAAAAGGTGTGGTCACATTGACCCAACTTGCGCACTGCACTTGGACAATCTTGCGTGTAAGAGTGTGGTAGAATGTCGATAGTTAAGATTGTGCTAAAAAATCTAGCCATTAAAGTTGCCTGGCTCTCATCCTTGCTCTGAAAATAAAAATAGTACATGTATGTTCCAATTGAGCGCTGAGTGGGAACTCATCCAGTTATCTTATAGTCCCCAGGAATAGTTTATGAGCGGTGCTGCTGCTGTTATACTGGATATTTGAATCTGATGAGCTATAAGCATTGATATACATTGTATTGATGAGTGAATGAGCACATTGAGTTATTTCTTAGTAAAGTGTTTCCATATCATTTTTACAGCTAAGTACAAAGTTTTGAAACATTGAGATATTAACTGATGCCATTTTAATGAAAATATTATTGCCTCCTACAAAATATCATAGCTACTCCTAGTCTGGCATAGCACCCTTTATCAACCAGTACACTCTATTATCTAACCTGTCAAAATTGAAACCATTGCGGTATCTAGATGCAGTAGTAATGCACTCTTAGCTGTACACTTCAAATTTTCAAGAAGTAGGATTAGGTACATTACAATTGAGAATGCTTAAAAATATAGTTGTGCAAAGGTTGTCTAATTTTCTTTAACTTACAACTTGAGATTAAGTCATACATCCGTATAAGTGATGTATTACTCTGGCATAGTAGAGATTTGATGAATGTATCGTATTACAATGGCTTAAGAAAGCCACATATCCATATAAGAGATGTGTAGTACTCGGAATAAGAGATTTGATGATTGCATCATATTAGGCTATACAGATGACAGGACCTTAGTATGGCTGTTGATGACTTGAGGAATCATAATTCTCTAAATTGCAAGTTTAGAGACAGCATAGTCATGTGTACAACTAGACTGCAGACTTTATGTGTACAACTAGACTTTTTTTCTTATTAAGTGCTACGTTTATTCGAGCAGTCTAAAAAGGGGTGGACCTCAAATAGTAGGCTGTGGACGGTCCATGTCATTTAGCTAAACTGCTCAAGCTTTACGTCCATCCGGTGAGTTTTCCAAGTTAACTAGAACAAGGTTGCAACAGTCAGTGAAAATGTATTTAAGGGTGACTCCATGAGTGGGAAATGTTTTGATAATTATTGACATGAAAGTTTAGCTCTAAGATTTGATTCAGTGTTCAGAATTTCTAAATGCCAATTAACGTGATCCAAACGTTGAGCTAATAGAGCAACCCTTTCTTGGGCTTCCAAGGTTTTCTGCTAGACTGTCAAAGCTCTGAAAATTATATTGAGTATAACAGTAGGCTAGTCTAAAGGCCGTTAAATTCATCTAGCTATAAAAAACAATACCGAAATGAAGCTACCGCACAAACGGAAAAAAACAACAACATTAGTTTAATTAACTAACATCTCAAGCTATGGGAGCAGTATTGAAAAAGGGGTGGGGCTGAGTTAGTTGGCTGAGGATAGTCCGCGACATTTACCTAAATGGCTCAAGAGTTTTCCAAGTTTACTAGAGTGAGGTTACAACAGTAAGTGAGCATAGGCATGACTTTTGAGTGGAATGTTTTAATAACATGTTTGGTGAAGGTTAGCTCTTAGGTTTGATTCAGAATTTTTTCATGGCTTTTATATTTATACTTTTTCAATGAAAGTGGTTGGCATGATCTGGAAGCTGAGTTTTTTAAACATCTAATTCCATTTCTTATTGTCTAGAATAGCAAGCTACTGTTATCTATCAAGTATCAAGAACTATTCTGAAGTACTAGCACATTGCTGACAACCACTGCAAGTGTGGGTGTGGCTCTCATAGTGATATATCCAAGAGGTAAGTGTAATTAAATAATATGTAGAAAACTCGTTGGTGTAATGCAATGCTATATACTTAATAAAAAGCTTTGCTATATAGCTAGTAATGCTCAGTTTTTCTACCAGAAAAGTGTAGTAAGTCTTTGATGAAGTTATTGAAGCTGTGCAACCGGCATCAAGCAAGCATATTCATAGCCAGTCAGTAACCACTGTTACTGCCTTGAACTGGCCGCTTATAATAGGATATGTGCTTCTGCACAAATGGTAGGCAAGACTCTGTGTATACAACAAATTCAAAAACATTATTTAAATAAATTCAGATTATCAAAATTGCCAGCAGCTCCTGACAAAAGACACGAAACTGCACGGCCAAGTTTTTGAATTGAGTATTGGGAAAAGTTTTTAATGTTTAGATTTTGAACAAGATTTTGTTACTAGCAAAAGAAACTTGGAGGAGCCTAAGAAGTAGAATAATAAATTATATTTTGTTTAATATGCAACTGATATAGTTACTAGTGGCTCCAAAATAGTCTTATTATTATGCAACAAATACAACATTCTATGTACACTCTCTTACATACAACAATCTATGTACACTCTCTTACATACAACAATCTATGTACACTCTCTTACATACAACAATCTATGTACACTCTCTTACATACAACAATCTATGTACACTCTCTTACATACAACAATCTATGTACACTCTC
>WLWI01004726.1_pt1 | contig 11466 bp, 13 predicted proteins | sample 6701501 | NCBI WGS metagenome assembly WLWI01 (sample SAMN12718690, study PRJNA515312) | sponge metagenome | isolation source: marine sponge | host: Mycale hentscheli | place: New Zealand: South Island, Marlborough, Capsize Point | collected 2014-11-01
TCAGTGGAAATAATTGCTTCCTTATACATGAATACATGTATTTGAAGAAGTCTTGAAATTGTGTCAAAAATTAATCTATGATTATAATATTGGCCTTTGTCCATTATTTACCTGGTTTCATGACTGCTATAGGTTTTGCTTTCAAGCACACTACCATTAAGTTATCGAAGGTATATATTCAATTTTTTCACTACACATGTACAGTTACAGGCAATTCAACAGTTTAGCTCTGAACATAAAACAAAACTTCTGTATCCAAAACCCATGAAATAGTCTAAGCAGTATTATTAATATTTTTATTGGCATTATTATTATTATTATTATTATTATTATTAGTTTACAGATAGATGCAATTTTGACTTTCCCCTGGATGATATATCAAACTCTCAGACTGGAACATTACCTATAGTATTTGGTACTACAGTAGTTGGTAATGTATTGACTAGTGGAGATTATGTGACAGCATCTCTAGCTATCCAGGTGGATGGTCTCTCTATAATAGTGGTAGCTTACAGCAGCAACACAAGAACTCACTTCATTTCATTTGTAAGCGGCACACCATTTGTTTTAATTTCTTACTTTTCTTTACCACTTTAGTTTCAGAAAGAGAATGACATGATGCTTGGAGTAAGTGACAGTTTCAAAGTAAATCCTGTGTCATCTGCAGTAGGGACTCTTCAGTGGCATTATGTCCTTGATTATATCTATGCTAGTTCAATGACAGCAGTGAGTAGTAGTATTTAATTTAACCAATCTGTAAATATTGGCTCTTTTTTTCTTTTTATTTATTTATTGGTTTACATTATAGCCACTACTTGCTAAGTTTGAGAAAGACCAGTGATGGTGCCTTTTTTAAATGGACTCATTGGACAATTCCCCTGAGTGTATGTAATGTGTTTGTGATTTATGTGATAGGTAATACGAGTTCCCCTTGAGGAGTGTTCCTTGCGCAGAGAGTGTTCTAGTTGTGTGTCTGACAGGAACCCTCTGTGTGGCTGGTGTGTGGTAGAGAACAAGTGTTCCAGAGTGTCCCAATGTGCTAATGGAAACTCTACCAGTGACAGGTGGATACGTGCAGACAACACTACTACCAGTTCTGGCAGATGTATCACTAATGTTATCACTCCTAATCAATATGTCATGGATAATTCACAAATAGTAAGACTGTCTGCATTACTGCAATCCAGTAAGCATATTTTGTCTGAAACTCTTAAAGAACATTTCCGACATTGAACTGCTCAAATATGTGCATACACATACAAGTGAGTACACATGTGTACCCTGTGTACTCAGCTGTCTAATTCAATTATTAGATGTTATTTTATCATCCAATTCGGTACATGGACAACGAGAGGGTTGTAGTAGTCTGTCATTCATTCATACAGTCAGTCTGTCTGTCACTTTGTTAACTGCGGATATCGAAAATGATAGACTTTTTTGCTTTGAGAGAAGAACTTCGACATGATGACGATATAAGTTCCTGTTAGTTTGCCACTTTTAAAAAATTTTGTCTTAGTTTTTGAGAAAATGAGACTAAAGGCAGAATACGGTGAGTGCTGCTATACGGCCATGCCAATTCAATCATTTAGCTGCTTTTTTAAATCATGTATACTTACGTGGGGATACACATTTTATCACACCAGATTCAGATTAATTAAGTGTATTCTGTAGTTCAAGTGCTTACCTTTTTTGTCTGATATTTGGAAGTCTTTGCTGCTGGAGGTGCGCTTCTGTAATCATAACTTCTCTTCAAAAGTGTACCCTAAGTGTTTGTATAGCGTGCATGTCAGAAAGTCAAATTGTTATTGTGGCTATTTTTTCTACCAAGCTGAGGCTAGTACAAAAGCCAGAGAATGCCATGAAGTCCTCAGAAAGTCTTAAAAACAATATGGCTGAGTATTGGAACACGTAAAACTGCTTTAGAAAGTGTGGATCAGTCTCAGTAGAGTGTTAGGGCTTATTCTAAAATGTTAATGCCCATAACAATAACCCTCGAAAGCCAGAAGAATCCCGGAGATACAAGCGGGCCAATTCAAAATGTCCTAGATAAACAAGTTAAAATTTATATTCACAAATAAAACAAACTATTGTCGTTATAAGCTGAAAATGTAAGAACTTAGTTATTCAACAATTGTGACTTCTTTCACAAATTACTGCATTTTAACTTACGCTGTGGGTTTGCAGTCTTAGTTCTCTAGTTTATATTGCATTCCAAAAATTTGCTAATTTTGAGATACTTTTGGTTTCAGCTCAAAGCAAATACTTTAACATGAGTAAAGTGAGAGTTCATCACAGTATGCTAAACAGTCTCTGATTTTGAATTATAATTAGGTAGTTTGTATGGTATGCATACATTATATTGGGACACATTAATAATTATGAATTACAAGAATTTATACCTTGTCTCTTAGCTATGTGAACTTCAGTTAACTATGTGTCATTGAATAAACATTGTATTTTGTAGCTATCAGTTTCAGTGAAAGGTCCTGGACTGCCAGCAGTTCTACCAGGTGAAACTTACTCCTGTCATTTAGCTGATAATCTAGGAAGATACAACATCACTGTACCAGCAATAACTGTGGAGGATGGTAGAAACTACACTTGTAACATTACCAATGCCAACTTCGGCTATGAGGGAGTTATATCAGGTGAGTTTGATTAATACGCTATAATGAGATTGTGCAATTGTAGTAATGTTTTTGGTGGTTTGGTTGTAATCTCTGTTTATGTTCTAAACAGCAACCTCTCCCCTTTCTCTTTAGCTCTATTTTAAAGCTTGAATTTAACACGAGCTAGGTGCTGGAACGCAATGAGCATCTTCAAATAATAGTTGCATATAATATTATGTCAGTATTGACAAGAAATGTGTGAACACACATACTTTAAACATGTTAAAGCAGTCAAATAGGAACACATTATTGTATTATCTCTTTGGCAGAGATCAACTTCAGTTTCATTAGTTCCAGAGGTATGGTCCCATTTGATACTACTATGAATTCCATCACCATATACAGATGTAGTTCTGCTAGCAGGTAAGTTTTAATAGACTGTACAATTGTACTCACTGGACAATCCCATATTTAAATAATTTTATTTGTATATAGATGTAGCGATTGTCTTCAGACTGACAATGCTTGTGGATGGTGCCCAGTAAATAAAATATGCCAAGGAGTTTCAACAGATTGTACTAGCTCTAGTTCAATGACATTTTTACAGGTATGTAATACAAAAGTTTGTTTTTCCTCTAAATTTCATGGTTTCAATTACTTAGTTAATGATTGAACAGAGTTTCAGTGATGTTTGTCCATTATTATTGACCACAATTGACGGCTATTCTCAACATGTCAGAGTAGGAACTGATCTGCAATTGACTACAAGTAACCTTCCTCCTACAGTGAGTTATGTCACTAAATGTTAATCCAACACCAGATATTACATAAGTATGAAATGTGAATTTATTTGTGATCGTCCCTCCAGGAGTCAGGGTTCTCCTACAGGTGTGATATTGGTGGAAACATACTACCAGCCACTAGGAACAATGACACTAGTCTCTCTTGTAATGTGAATATGAATCAGGTATAAGCCAAATCACATTTGAACATACGTAATAGCGTAGTGATGACTAGGCCAATTTGTCACCTGTACAATGTATTTTAAAATGTAATAATATACGTTCATATCCATGCTAATCAATTTTATTAACTGGACAATTTGGCTCACTTTTGCTATGACCATAAATTATTCTAAATATTTGCAGTTATCTATCTCATCATCAAATAATGAAGTTGTGGATGTGTCAGTTATTTGGACTGATGGATCATCCATTACTCATCGTATTGATTCCTTATCACCTGTAAATGGTAAGTATAATAATATCTTTTCTTTTTTTAACTGGCATATCTTCTTTCTATAGTTACTCTCTATGACTGCTTGTTCTCTGATACTGGTTGTTCGGCATGTGTCAATACAAGAGTAGGAACCAACTTCCAGTGTGGATGGTGTGATACAACATCTAGCTGTAGAGTGGGGGAGGAATGTTCAATGACTATTATTACTGATGGCCAACAATGTCCGGCTCCAGATATTACAAATTTCTCCCCAAAATTTGGACCTCCAGGAGGAGGTACTACTATTACTATTACAGGAAGAAACCTATGAGTCACATTCAGTGATTTCACTGCTAATAGTATCACATTGAGGAGGACACCTAATACTATGTTTATATGTACTCCAATCAGTGAAGGCTATGTTCCTGGAGCTACTGTGAGATGTAGAACTAATCCATTGCCTGCTGAAACCTATTCTCTAGTAATAGATTTGCCTAGGAGTTCAGGAACCAGAGTAGGCATGGCATCTTTTAGCTTTGAAGTATTAACTCCTACTGTGTCTGGGGCCAGTCCACTGTTTGGTCCTATAGCAGGAGGTACTGTATTGACTATCAGTGGAACCAATCTGAATATTGGAAACAATGCAGTAGTCAGACTGAATGGAATTTCAGATGAATGCACTGGGCCGTAAGTACTTTGTAATACATGCGTCATTTTAATCAACATGATAATATCTTTGCCACAAAATCTCGCTCATATTAAAACTCTTTTGTCTGTTCCTTTAGATCTAAGAACGCCACAGTCTTAACATGCATCACACCCAGTACTCCTTCAGTGTCATCTGATAATGATATAGTAGTGATGATTGATGATGAGACTATTACTCCAGACAATGCTATCCAGTTCTCATTCAGAGACAATCCTACATTTACATCAGTACAGCCACAGAATACCATTCCAAGGTATTTACAGGAGAGGTGTAAAAAGGATATTCCTTGACATTATAGATTACTGACATACTTATGTAAATTAAACAGCTATGATAATATATGCTGGTGCAAGCATGACTCTACTGTTTTGTTGTTGTTGTTGTTTGTCACATTGTAGTGGAGGAACAATGTTAACTTTCACTGGAACTAATTTGGATGTTGCAGAGAATCCACAATTATTGGTTAATAATATTGAAGTAAGTATTTTTTGCCTTACTTTGTTAAGCTTTATTTTGTTGTTGTTGTTGTTATTACTGAAAGATTTCTAATAATTGTGTACATATGTTTGTATAGTCTGAATGCAGTGTGGTGAACAGCACAGTCCTGACATGCATTACTCCTAGACTACCTGCTGGCACATCCATGGTCAGCTATGTGTTGAGACTAGATGGAGCCCCTCCTCCCAATACCACTATTGCCGCACTAACACTGCAGGCTGTACCAGACCCCATAGTCACAGGATTCACACCAAAATCCGTTTCACTTAGCACATTGTCTAATATGGCCACTTTACTGACCATTCAGGTGAGTACTATTAGGCTATAATTATAAGGGCCAGTATTATACTTGTATATACATGTACATGTCGTACATGTACACTACAGACAACATTGTATCTTTATTGATGCCAAGTTCTATGCACAGTTTTGTACCTTGGTTCATTCAATCTAATAGCTCAATTCGCAGTGAATATATTTCATGCCCACCTCCGGAGGTGAACAACCAATCAGAAATTAGTTTTCATACTTTTGCTGTAGTGTAGAGTTATGGTACAAGTCAATTGCACCATTCCGTTTGGTAGGCACGTGACTTGCATTATTCTTTGGCCTTTGGCGCTCGGTTGTGTATATGCTGTACCAGCCTCCACGTCGTGGTGTAAATTGTACATGTGCCTGATCATTATAAAGTTTCTACTCAATTTTCTTATGCACATTGGTATGAAACTACAAAATCTTAAGTGCAAGTAATTTTGATTTGTATCAATGCGTGTATGTGCATATCAGTATGTATGTAGTAATGATAGTACTATACTCCTATTTGTAGGGACAACATTTTACATCTGTAGTCAAAGAAGAGATTATTATAACAGTTGGAGGTGGTAATTGCTCAATCAACCGTCTCATATCTACTGAGGTTAGAGAAGTTATGTTAACCTACTTACTATATTTTAATGTCCAGGATTTCATGTAGCATTTTTTGCTAGGGGTTGAAGACACTGTGTGTATATGGCCATGCCCATTTTTAAAACCCATACACTTCGATGCACTATATATTTCACTCTCATTAGTCCTTGGTCAAGTGCATGATTTTGTGATCTTACTACTCCCAGAGATCAATTTAAACCAATTGGGTATATTAATAAGTTGTAACCTTTCTTTGTTGCAGATTGGTTGTATTGTTCCAGAAAGACCACAGCTAGACAGTGACCAGACGGCTACCGTACAGGTAAGGGTACACTTTGTTGTTATGATTTATATGTGTTCTAATGATACTATCAATTTTATTTTGTTTATTACTTATTAATTTATTTTTAACCAGATATCGTTTGGTATGAATATCGACATAACCCTGCCGGACAGGCTAATGCTGTCGTCCAATCCAAGCACAAACATTGGTCTCATTATTGGTGTCGTGGCAGGAGTTGTAGGGTTTCTCTTCATCCCTTGCTTAATTCTAATTGTTGCCATCATTATGATTAATTCACATGCTCGCATGAAGGAGAACAAATCCCGAATGAATGAATACATCGCTGAGATGGAGTTCAAAGACAAATTAAATCAAGTTAATTGTCAAGGTATTTGCCTACACTGTATTTTTTTATATAATACTACAAATTACATGATACATTTCTGTTGAAATTAATATTCAAGTGCTGAATCGATGATACAAATTTAAAGCTAAGTGTGGGTTGCATGATATTTTCTGTCTCTCTTTAAAATAGTATTCCATATTAAGATGTTAGTACTGAGCTTATCATGCTAAATTAAAGCTAATAGTACAATAAGAGTAAACGTTACCATGCTAGAATGTCACTAATTGTAAAATATTAATAGATAGGGGAAGTTAGAGTAATAGATCTTTGCTTTCATTATATGAGATACTCAGATAGTCTCACACACTGAACGTTTACAAGTTAATATATGCAGTGTAACTTATTTTACACAGATGACACATTAAATTTGATGAATTTAATTCCTGACAATCTTAAAGTATCCATGAATGAACTAAGAATTTTGGATGTCGAACTTGGTCGAGGTGAGTGGAATGTTACAACTCGTTGCTGATAGTCAAACTTAAGATTATGATTTTTTTTTATTTGGCTAGTAGAGATTTTGTATTGTTTGCACAATTTTTTAAATTCTCTAAAAATAGGTCAGTTTGGAATTGTCAGCAAAGCTCATTTGGTCAAGAATACATTTAAAGGGCCTACACAAAATGTTGTAGCAGCAAAGACAATACATGGTAATAAATCAAATGTTTGTACTTGAATAAACAGTATACTAGACATGCTTATAAAAGGTATTAATTGATGTCATAGTAATTCACTAATCCCTGTTTAATTCATTTAGGCGATAATACAAAGACTGAAATTGAGGAAACTGTTTCTGAAATTTTAAAAATGGAATCGTTATCTCATCCCAATGTCATGAATTTGATTGGTGTCGGTATCACGGATTCAGCAAAAGTTGTGATAATCATGCCATATATGGCAAATGGGAGTTTGCAGAGTTATGTTAAGAAAGAAAGAACACATTTATATCTAGATTATGATGTAGATGAAGATGAGGTAAGAATAATTTGTGATTTAACTAATTTGCAATTTTAGCCACTAAGATACTATTAGCTTTTATACTTTGAATAATAATCATTTTTAAGTTTATCTTTGTTTATTTATAATCTATATTTTTTGTTTATTTATGGTTATGTATTCATTAACTTGTTTTTTTTTTATCTATTTTTGTGTGTTCATTCATCTTTTCTTTCACTCACTAATTCACCAGTTTTTATTAGGTATTTGTGGATTTTGTTTCATTTGTGTGTGTTTACATTTTAATCTAGAGTATAATCTTACTTATACTTACAACATAAGTACACATTACTGCTAAATAAGAGATAGCTCCTTGTTCATGAGGATCTCAAAATAAATGTCAAGTGCTAGTGTCAACCATTTACTATAAATGCAATAATAGCTTTTGTTTAACCCATTTACCGGCATAAGTGCCATATGGTACCGATTGTTCAGTCAGCACTTCTCCTATTAAAAAAAAATCGATTATCTATCATAATGTTCTAAAGTTCAGTTTTTACGTTGCTGTGATGAGGAACTTCCTGTAATGAAGAAAATGAAATGAAAGCATCAGGTTTTTTTTTTTTAGAATTTATTTAGCGTGTGGCTGCCTGAACGCTTACGTTTAACCGTCAATCTGCCCAATTTCTTTTATGGTAACGAGGCTCAGAAGCTAAGAATTTGTAACTACAAGGTGAATAAGCCATGCTCTGTGTTTGAACTCCGTAGCTGTGTCAGGACAGTTGTAATTGAGTATAAGACCGAACCATTAGTGAACGGTAAGTCCAAATTTTTCTTTTTTCTTCTTTTGGACTATGGTTTTGTGTTGACTTGCTTTAAACATTCTTCTCTTGTTAATTACCTTAATAGGAAAAGAATAAAATATAACTTTGTCTGCGGCATAACTCCCTGGCAAGGATTAATGAGAACTGAAGGACCAGCTGGTGTATAACCTGAGCAGTAGAGTAAGTGAGCTTCACCCAGAATTAAATAACATACCAGCAAAATGGCAAAACTGACTAAAAAACAATAAAACTAAACAATATATCCCATTTATTAATGATTGACGAGATTCGATGAAGTTCGATGATCCCCAATAATAAGCCCCGAGAAATTCGTTTCACTGAGCCCTTCCGCGTATAGTAAACTGGCTACTACAACAAGCTTCTCTCTGATTAGGCCCAGTTATTATCATGAAATATAAAGTTACCACACCAGTGAATCCAGTGAAATGGTTAATCAGAAGATATATTAAATTCGATTATATCTCCCGTTGGAATTTCCAGCCCCAAAATTGGATTGAATGTAATGTGAAAATGCGATTTTTAATGTTCCTAACTTTCACAAACTTTTTTTGGACAATACAGAGTTAAAAATATTTGGGAATTGAACCCAGGACATTCCCAGTGACAAACAATTTAATTCTGCATTGTTTAAATAAAGCTTGTGGAAGAGAAAGAATACGTCTAGTAAGTAAAAATATGCTGAGAAAGAAAATGTGAAATGCTAATCTTGCTCTTCTTATTACCCGGCTGATTAATAATTCACACCACGTAAAAAACTGATCATTCCATCTCCTACTAACACTTGTAGACAACATACCCTGGTTACTTTATTCAGACTAATACAGAGTCAATTAATGTTCTTGCAGAAGTTTTCCTAGAAATGGTAGGCATACTTTATCCTTCAGATTCTTGTAGTGACTGTGTAATCTAAAAGGATTATATATTTAGATCACTACCCATGAAATATATAACTGCACACAATGCATCCTGTTTATAGAATAGAATGTATGGATCTTAAGGTGGCTGGCACATACCAATGCCTGGGCACTTTTAGTAGCCTCAAAATCATGCCCCGCTTAGTAACAAATTAGTGCCCATGAAATGCAGCTGTGCCTCACTCACAATTACCCATGTATGGTTAGGGCAGGGCATAGTCAACTTACAATAACAATTCTCACACTCATAAGTATTGACGAACAGCTATGGTTCAAACTTTGCCAAGGTTTAGGGCCACAAGCGGGTTCACCGTGAAGTCCAAATTGATGTTGACAGGGGTATTTCTTGAGATGTGATAGACTTCCAGTCTTCATTCTTGGTAGGTGCTCACTCCTAGTAGTACTTGTTGGCCTGCATAAAGAAAAAAAACATGGGGAAAAGCATAAGTAAGTTTAACACGCCCTAGCAACCGTGGCCTATTTGGTGGGTTTTTCATGCTCAAAGAGTATGCCAGTACCCTTAAAATGTGCGCCTATTACGATCACATTGAGGTAAATTGTACCATTGTTTACCATTTTTAAACTCTTTCCATAAATACAAACAAATTTGTGTTGAAATAATAATAGAACTGCATTGTTCCCATTCACTTTCCATTGAACACAATTTATGTCATAATTTCTCTCATGCTCATCATAAATCATACCTAAACTAAAGTCCTATCCTGTATGCATGCAATTGCTTCTGTTTTCAAATATTCCAATTTATAACCACATGATAAATTTCATCCAGTAGTTGTTAAGTGAACAGAAGTTTTTGTAACCTTATAGTGCTAGATGAAACGATTGTTACTTCAGTACGTCCAACTTGACTCTAAATTGTGCGAAGCCTTGCATGTCACGTAGTAATTATTTGGATTTAATTTTTCTAAAATCAATAAAGTTGATCTTATAGTATTAAAATTGAACTCATATTTTGGAGAGTCTGATAGGTGAGAATTATGTTAGCTAGCTAGAGCAGTGTCTTAACTTGGTATTACTACTCCAAGATGTGACCTAAGCTAACCACTTGAAGGTTCCGATAATTTAAGTTTTTCTACTAACAATTCTTCTGGCCCCTCTGCTAGTAAGCAAGCATCTGGCCCACAAAGCACTCTACTACTACTTTTCTGCACCCGCTTTTGTATTTGTCAATGAAAAATAATTTTGGTCAATTTGTCTGTTATAATTATTTGACTTCCAAATTTTCAAGCAGCCATTACTCAAGCTAAAGATTACAGGATAAATGCATCTTAATCCAGTGTTTTCTAGAGATTCCACCAGAAAAACTTCAAGGCTCCAATACTTTTAGTACTCAATTTTAGTGCTAAAGTGCTCATCAATGTCACAACTCCCAACTACAAAGAACGCTTTTTTATCTAAGGTAGGCCCGTGAAGCTAGAGGGATGTTCTTATAACACAAATATAAATATTTGAAAGTCTATAATTGATGAACACTGATTTATTTCATTAGTCTGACAAAAATGCAGTATATTTCTTGGACAACTCACTACTTCTGTAGTCTATGAAATAACTTCTATTGGTTTAAGCTCTTCAGTCATTAAACATGTTATCACAATTGTGTTATGCATGGCCATCCAATGGTTTAAACAGCAAATTTTTTTCTTTTTCTGGATAAACCTAAAAAATTACTTGTGACAAAAATATTAATAGTACTGGACTAGATCATATCCACCAAGTGAACATCCGATGACATTAAAATGTTTGGTGTATAATTACATTACTGTTTCAGTTATCCTCTTTTTTAACAGATGTTGCGTGTCAGAAAATTACTCTTAAAAATGTGTCATCAAATTGCCATAGGAATGGCGTATTTATCAGCCAACAAGATAGTGCATAGAGACTTGGCTGCTAGAAATTGTCTGTAAGTATGATACTGAAGTATGGATTAACAAATATTTATTCTTCATACTATTATGTAGTTTCTATAATATTTTTGTGACATTTTTTAATGCCTTGTGTGAACTCGTGGACTGTTGCAGGGACAACCGAGTCATTGTTTTGGTTACATTGTTGCACCTCATTAGCGTTTCCATAGCTACCATTCATCTATTAATGGATGTTATTCTCACCTTTTTGCGTGAA
>WLWI01004727.1_pt1 | contig 11465 bp, 4 predicted proteins | sample 6701501 | NCBI WGS metagenome assembly WLWI01 (sample SAMN12718690, study PRJNA515312) | sponge metagenome | isolation source: marine sponge | host: Mycale hentscheli | place: New Zealand: South Island, Marlborough, Capsize Point | collected 2014-11-01
CAAATTTGAGCCAATCTGACTATTTGAATTTACCAGTCACTGTTGACAAGCTCTTAGCTACAAAAAAGAAAGGCCAGAGTTAATTTTGCATATTTAGCTAACAAATATGGAATTGCGTACTTATCTCTCAGCTTCCCTCGAGAAGTAGTAGCTTCCTTAGCATTAATACTACGGCATTCTGGCTACCAACGGCTCTTGACAAACAACAAACGGCACTCCGTATCCCCCCATAAAACGGCGAAGTTTTGAAATTAAGTCTGGAAAAGGGTCTTCAATGCCATAGAAACCTGTCGAATCAACTTTTTGTGTCTTGAAAAAAAGCGTTTTAGCTGGAATTTTCTCATACTTTGGAGCTTAAGTATAAAGTAAGGTTTGCTTAATGCTGTAGTAGTTTCAGAATAAACTGGAGTCAAGCCTAAATAGCCGTGTTTTTAGGAGAAAAAAGTTCCCCGCGGGCGCGTTTAAAGAGCATACGTACCATCCATACATACATACATATATACTAGTGGTGTGCTTGAGCACAAATGGCGAGCGAGCCTAAAGACTATACTATTTTTATTGACTTCTAACACTGAAGCTACTGAAAATAAGGTCCAGTTTTTTTAATTTAGCATACAGGGTAAAGGGATTTCAGTGCCATAGTAACAACTCTCTGCAACTGCTTGAATTGAAGGAAAAAACAACAATAACAGAACAATACACGTTATTTAAAAGTTTTCTTTGTGATATTCTTTAGCTAAGTAATGGTTGTAACACACAATGCTTTGACACAACTGGACATGCACCTACACAGACTTACCTTCGCAGTAGTCTAGTGGACAATGTATTTTCAGGTAAATACTGTGCGCACGGCTTATAACCATGACAAAGAGCGCATTGACTTACCACCGCCACTAACTCGAATAGAAATGGAAGTCCCTTAAGTTTTCAAGTATTAAATGCACCCGCAAAAGAATTCAAAACGGTAAACAATTCAATTTCTAGGGTGATACGGGTACTGATCGATAAACTGGAGGATTCTGTTTAGTGCAATTTGGGACGGGGTCGAACAAATAACTAACACAAAAACGCGAGGGTCAAAGTACAAAATGACATACGTACGTCCAAACATATATACAAATAAATTTATAAACATCCCCGATTTTCGATTGTGTTACCCCTGTAAGTGTCTCGCTCGCTACGCTCGCTCGCCAATAAACAAACATCCCCGATTTTCAATTGTGTTACCCCTGTAAGTGTCTCGCTCGCTACGCTCGCTCGCTAATTATATGTATGTGGGATGGTACATATGCCCCTTAAACGCGCGCGCGTAGAACTTTTTTCTCCAAAAAACACGGCTTTTTAGGCTTGACCCCAGTTTATTCTGAAACTACAGCATTAAGCAAGCCGTACTTTATACTTAAGCGCCAAAGTGTGTGAAAATTCCTGCGAAAACGCTTGCTTTTCAAGAAACAAAAAGTTGATTCGACCGGTTACTATGGCATTGAAGACCCTTTTCCAGACTTAATTTCAAACTTCGCGCCGTTTTAGGGGGGATACGGAGTGCCGATTGTTGGTTGTCAAGAGCCATTGTTAGTCAGAATGCCGTAGTATTAATGCTAAGGAAGCTACTACTACTCCAGGGAAGCTGAGGTAAGTACGTAACCATTTGTTAGCTAAATATGCAAAAATAACTGTGGCCTTTCTTTTTTGTAGCTAAGAGCTTGTTGTCAACAGTGAGTGGTATATTCAAATAGTCAAAATGGCTCAAATTTGGTACTACAATAGTTACCACTGCTCAAGAAAATGAGGTAAGAAAGTAATTTTGTATTTGTGTGCTAAAATTGATTGTCTTTTCTTTTTGTAGCTGAGAGCTTGTTGTCAAGAATTCAAGGTAATTCAGATAGTCAAAGTAACTTCAATTTGATACTGCAGAAGTTATCAATACTCAGGAAATTGAGGTAAGTAGTAATTCCATATTTGTTTCTAAAATTACAAATAATAACACTGGTTTATTTATTTATTTATTTTTTATTGTAGCTGAGAGCTTCTTCAAGAATTACTGTAATTGAGATTATCAGAATGGCAGATGTTTGATACTACAAAAGTTACTATTAATCAGGTAAGAGAGTGATTTTGTATTTGTTTGCTGAAATAATAAGCCATAACTGCTATTATAGTGTTTGCATGAACTAAGTTAAAACATAGTAACAATACTTAGTTGTATGTTACCTAACTATCAGGCTAGCTCGCCATTTGTGCTCAAGCACACCACTAGTTTGTATATATGTATGGACGTACGTATGTCATTTTGTACCTTAACCCCCCTCGCGTTTTTGTGTTAGTTATGTGGTCGACCCCGTCCCAAATTGCACTAAACAGAGTTTTCTGGTTTATCGATCAGTACCCGTATCACCCTAGAAATTGAATTGTTTACCGTTTTGAATTCTTTTGCGGGTGCAGTTAAAACTTGAGAACTTAAGGGACTTCCATTTCTATTCGAGTTAGTGGCGGTGGTAAGTCAATGCGCTCTTTGTCATGGTTATAAGCCGTGCTCAACAGTATTTACTTGAAAATACATTGTCCACGCTCGCCAAATAAACAAGTTTTGAAGAACGGGCGAACATCGACGATCTTCGACGTATGACGAACATCGACGAACTTCAACAATAACGCAATGTGCAGGGGGCGAAGGCTCAAGCCTGAACAGTAGCTGAGAGCTTGTTCAAGAGTTACTGGTGATTGAGATTATCAGAATGGCAGATGCAAAAGTTACCATTAATCAGGTAAGAGAGTGATTTTTTATTTGTTTGCTGAAATAAAAGGTCATAACTGCTATTGTAGTGTTTGCATGAACTAAGCTAAAACATAGTAACAATACTTAATGTTATGTTACCTAACTATCAGGCTCGCTCGCCATTTGTGCTCAAGCACACCACTAGTTTATTTATTTGTATATGTATGGACGTATGTATGTCATTTTGTACTTTGACCCTAGCGTTTTTATGTTAGTTATGTGGTCAACCCCGTCCCAAATTGCACTAAACAGAATCCTCTGGTTTATCGATCAGTACCCGTATCACCCTAGAAATTGAATTGTTTTACCGTTTTGAATTATTTTGCGGGTGCAGTTAAAACTTGAAAACTTAAGGGACTTCCATTTCTATTCGAGTTAGTAGCGGTGGTAAGTCAATGCGCTCTTTGTCATGGTTATAAGCCGTGCTCAACAGTATTTACTTGAAAATACATTGTCCACTAGACTACCACGAAGGTAAGTCTGTGTAGGTGCATGTCCAGTTGTGTCAAAACATTGTGTGTTACAACCACTACTTAGCTAAAGAATATCACAACGAAAACGTTTAAATAACGTGTATTGTTTTGTTGTTGTTTTTTTTCCTTCAATTCAAGCAGTTGCAGAGAGTTGTTACTATGGCACTGAAATCCCTTTACCCTGTATGCGAAATTTAAAAACTGGACCTTATTGTCAGTAGCTTCAGTGTTAGAAGTCAAAATCATTCATATAAAATAGTATAGTCTTTAGGCTCGCTCGCCATTTGTGATCAAGCACATAACTAGTATGCCTACATTGTGTGTATATCAAATGAGAGAGCCTGTTTTTCTTTTACTCTGCAGTCATTATTGGCTGATTCACTAGAATGTAGTGCAACTTATGGGTGTTAAAGGTGCATGTATTTTCAGGTCCCTTACAGTATTAATTATGCAAGTTTTGTGTAGCAGCAGTGAAGGAGCAAAAAACGTTTGGGAGCAGGGGGATGGGGGGAGGGGGGGTGGAGGAGGGAGGAGGAGACAAGATGGGAATTATCTCACAACTAACATTGTGCAAGGTTAGCTTCCCCTGCTGATTAGACAAGAAAGAACAATAGAGAAGATAATAGAGACAGGTAATTGCTAATAGTACTCCAATAAATGTACCACATCAAAATAATTTGAGGATAAAAAAAACACTACAATGTAAACTAAAAAAACTCTGAACACCAACAAAGAATGAAACAACTCACAGTTCAACTTAAACAGTACAATAAATCCCAAAAAACTTACTGTTAGATATTGAATAAGGTGATATCACCATATTATTGTACTTAAACTCCCACACCGCTTTTTTAATATCCGAAACATTTTTCAAGTATTCATCCAACCCACAGTGAAAAGTAGCATTTGCATTGTAGGTAACGATCTGATTACTAGGAGAGTAAGCAACTGAATGACATATAGATTAAATTCATTTTAAGCTTTCTTAGTTCGATATTAAGCACAACTTACAAGGATTCCTTGATGCTTTGCAGAAATATAGCACATAAAAAAATACAATACAATAACTAGTAAGCGTCATAATTGAATAGTCAAAATACTTGTTTGTTTGTCAAAACTACAGACACACCCATTTTACAAAAGCATAATGAATAAAGTTATAATATTCATGAAATAGTTTCGTATATGATGGCATCACTTGTCTTCTTAGGTGCACAACACTCATACGCTGGATTTGAATGTAGGGCAAGTTTTTTCACATTATGCATGCTTGATTCCCTTGATTCATCTGATGACAAAGATTTTCCTTTAGAGAAAGCACATCAAATTATATGCTTGTGGAAAGAATATAAATAATATTAAGTATAATACAAGAATAATAATAATTGTAAGTAAATACATCAACAGTACACATAATAAATAGACATGTATCACTCAGATGAGAAAGAACACTACTTGGGATAACATTTTAGTGCCACTTGTACACGAGATTTTTAACTGTCTTATATACACAATATCAAGTTTCAGACTTACATGTTGTTAGGTATGTCTATGGTAGCATTTATTATAGTGAATTACAATTTAACACCAGACAAAGCAATCTAATAGTTATGGTATTTCATGTTTTATGTGATGTAGAGCGGCAGAGGATAATAGCAGTACATTAATTATGCTACTGCATTTCTATCTTTCTAAAGTTATAACATCAAGTGCCACTGTGTGGTGGGGTACTACTTAACATTATTCATGATGGAATGAAATGTTAGGAATTTGTATGAATAACTGAAAAAAAACACTTCATGAACTAATAATTCTTGAAACAGTGAAGCCACAGGAACCACCACTAGTTTGTTTAAATCGTTCCTTATTTTTTTCTTGACCAATGTATTCATTAACACACACCACCATCTTCAGTACAGATGACACTTTATAAAGCCATTACTACAGATGCTTAACAAGCCCGGCTCAGCTAATGAATACATACTCACTGTCTGGCAGAGCCAGAGCCACTTAGCACACACAGTATGTGGAAGGTATGGTGACATGTTTGTTCTAGGGAATGTGGATGTGGTTAGTGCCCCTACCTTCCTTAGTCTTGTTACGTAAATTTCTAATTATAATGACTGAATACTGGAGTCGAACAAAGAAAAAAAAGAGAAGGGTTATGAACCTAGGAAAAGAATGTATATTGTATGTAATTTCAATGCTATTACTAGCCATGCTCAACAATATATTTTAAATAAATATTATTGGGTGTTTCTTGCATTTTTTTATTAGAAATTAAAACTTTTTTGTTACTGTTGTATAAATTCAGATATATGATAGAATTGTCTTGAGCAATGGATGCTGAATCAGGTGATGCCTTTTTAAATAATAGTGAACGATGAAAGTGCTACATCATCTTCGTTATCTTCGCAATGAAGGTGATAAAGTAAGTGCTAGGCTGGCATAAAGAATTGAAGAGTTTTAATACATACTTACCACTTTCATAACAAGTTGAGGCTTTGTTAAGATGTACATTATATAAAAAGCATGCCATTATGATAACTCTGAGTTTGAAAGAGTTGGCTTAATTAAACTTGACTACTGAAACATAGACAATTTAATGTTAACCTTCGTAGATCAAGTCTATAGCCTCATTTACTGCATTCTGAATTGTTTCCAGAAGTTCTGGTACTTCCAGGCATGTCCTTTGACCTCTAGCTTATATTCAAATATTAAAAAAAATTAATCATGTAAAGAGAACCCTCCAGAACAACTCACATTTTTTTTAATTCCTACACCATCTTTAAAATTAAAATTAAGTTAACACAAATAGCTCTTACATTTTTTAATAATCAAGTCTATCTACTATCACTGTCATGTGTTTGTCAAAGTACAATCCTCGAATTTTAATACCTAGTATGCTGTACATCCAGTATAGTTGAATTTAGCTGTATTAAAGGCAAACAGTATTTTACTCTTTATGTTTTTATAGCCAACCATCTGTGTTATATTATCTTTTCTTTCATGGTACTCATAATTTTTTTTCCTACTTGTGGATTTGTTTCCCAGATTTGTATTCATCAACTTAATGTAATGTGTTCTACAATAGAAATTCATGACATAACTTGAGAGTTGACATTTTTCACCTTGACACAATATATTCTGGGTTATGCCCTTATATAGAACTTTATACAATAGCATAGCCTGAATAGGATTGAGGGGCTCAGTAGAACAATCCCCAGAAAATTGAAATAAGAGAAAAAAATTAAATTACCTGGCATCCGGTAAAGTATTGTTAGGTTGTGAGATGCCCAGTCTAAAAAGGTTTTTCAAGGATAGAAGTGAGTAGCTGAACTAAGACTTATTGAAGGATTGTTTGTGTGAAGACATAATACAATAGGAGAGGCCAGCCTGCATGCAACTAAATTAAGTAGGCTTATCTTGAAAAAGCTATATTTTAAAGGTTAAGTCCTCTAGTATCGTCATAACAAGGAAATTACTGGAATAGTTAATTGTTTGTTTTTGCAGAGGTAGATTCTTGTACTACCTCCTCCAGTATTCAATACTGCATATTGTGTGTTGCATGTGTTCTTTTTTTAAGTAGATAACTCTACAGCTGTCTAATCATCAATCTTCAGTTATGTAAACAAAAAAAATTCATTAACCCTATCAAAAATTTCAGCTTATACATAATATAATCCTCAATCATGAATAGTTAAATTAAAATGAAAGTGGACTAGTCTTAAAATTAATAGTGCACAGTTTTTCATACAACTGTAGACACTGGTTCAGCCTATTTGGAAATCAAAATTGAGAAAAACCAAGTGAGCAACCTAAAACGAACCCACCTATCAAAAATATTGGCTATGCTCCTGCAATGTTTCACATAAGAAGCAAGTATTAAGAATGTAAATATGATTTGGGGCTGCCCAAGAAATTATGGGAACTAAGTCAAAATAAATTACAAAATATGAAAGGTCACTTGCCCCATATGACAATTCTATATCTGTTTTATTATGAAAGTGTAATATCATTTCTTTATAGCTTATTATTGTATTATTGCTTGAATAAGGCTGGGATTTAGGCATATACATTTGGGAAGTGATATTTATTGTTTCTGTAATTTTAAGGGCGACTTACTTCCTATACTTTCTTGGCCAACACTGGATCCTATGTAAGTATTGTAAAATAAATTTCTGATGAATTCCATATAACTGATGTCTTGCTAGTTGTGGGTGTCCTATGCTCAAGTACTTTCAAGTACCAAAACTTAGAGATTTTTTGGCCAAACTTGACATAACCAGAACAATTTAAGTATTTGCTTTATTCAATGGTCTCATTAGAAAAAATCTAACTGAAGAGAACCGGGCTAGACCTAGGGCTCAGCCAAAACAAATAATACTAAAATAGTGTAGAGACACTTGACTTATATATGCACATGACACTAATGAGCTGACAACAGACAATTCAGAAAATACACATTATAAAGCATTCAACAGTGACTATTATGTCTAATATGTGCAATGGGTCAACGTTGGGGCTTTACATTAGTATACGGATCAGATGTCAGGGTAATTTTACTTACTCTTTCTTTTGTTGCTCTTTCTGTAGCACAATGCTACTGTCCCCGTACATATCAAAATAAATGTTACACACAAAGCCACTCCACCTACTCAAAAATAAATTGAGAATTGCTATTGAGTAAAAATGCAATGAATAATTGGCATTGACATTTAACAACAAATCATAATATATAATAAATATGTATCAAAATAAGCAAAGATTATTCATAAAATTAATTGAAGTGATCTAAATCTTTATTAAACACTACGCACCTGCTAATGATGACCACTGTAAAATGCCAAATGGATAACCTGAGATTATTTATTCATTATTATTATCACATAACATCAATTAATACTTACTTGACTCTATTAATGTGTTATTTGTACTGGAGTTCACACGAAAATCAAAATTTATATCAAAAATAGTGACTGGTGTAACTCCAATGCTGTCATTATCTGTCCAATCAAAAATTGCCAGAGAGTGTCCCAGAAACTTTTCTTTTTTGTCGCAATATAGTTTAACACTTCTTGGCACTCTCTTAAAAGATAATTGTGAGTTTTGCTTAGAAAATATGAATATAATACAGCCCAAAGAGTCAGAAGATGTCAAAACTGAGCATTCCACGCATATTACCTTATTTTGATCGTATATTTTTACATTAGGTGAGGAAATAACTGTGAATAAAATAGTAAGAAAGATTTAGTATTTGTATAGAAAGATAGCAATATTAACAATTTGATTTTTTTAATTCGGTTAGAGTCTTTACCACCACCATTTTTATGTAACTAAATTGATAGCTAATATAATGTATCAGCCAGATTTATAAATTTTTTAAATGTGTAAGCCACCAAAATCTAGAGCTCCAATCATCTTATCCACTCAATTTTCTTAAGAATTGTTTTGTGCTCTGAATATTTCTGTCATGTAGCATGGAATTCTTTGTAATTTTAATGGCTTTTAATGAAATAGGCAATGGAAAATTTTCCCAATTTTTATTGTAGCTAACAGAGACAATGAAAAATATTAATTAACTAAATTACACCCAACTTCAATCAGTAATGTTACTTCCTTATTTTTTCATTAAAAATATCAAACAAGGCATGCACAGATCATATAATATAGAAACATGTAATTCAGTTTAGTTCTGAAAACTAGAGCGCATAACTACGGTCAAATTAATTTTGGCTATAACAGGTGTTCTCATTCTGCCAGTCTTGCATTATTCATAATTAAGAAATGAATGATGGCACATTAGCTGTAGCTAAATTATCCAATGACTATAATGAAACCTGCAGTATAGCAAGTTCTAATAAAAAGAGTACCTTTAGTGAAAGATGAACCAGCTTTTAATACAGTGTGTAGCTTTGCAGCTTCAGTGCTATTTAATGCCAGCACGCCGTACTGTTCCAAGTCATACACATATATGGTATAATTGCCTGCTGGAAGTTCATCAAGAATTACATTCAAATTTTGTTCCTTTATATCTGTACGCTTTGGAGCCATATATATAGCATATTGACCATTAAATGCAATCATAAAACATCCAGAGGCTTGCGAATTTAAAGAAAACTTTATAAATAAATCAATTGTTCCATATTCATTATCCAATTTAGCCTCCACATATTGAATGTCATGTGTACCTGAAATATATAGATAACAAAGCTACAGATAGCAGAATTGACTGTCTAACTCAATGAACATTATTACAATGACCATGTCACGGATTAAAAAAAAATTCTTTAAACATTTTCTCCGTATTTCCCAGGCTCATTTAAAAATTGTAATCAGGATCAAACCCACAACTTGTTCAACCAACAAGCAATTTTGCTACTGGTAATTATTTTGGCAAGTACAGTCCCTGATAATGTTCATTGTATGCAGGCATCGAGATTTTTCTGATGAAATTCCTCAAATAGCACAGAGAACAAGAAGGTATTCCATATTACAGGTATAATTGGTGGCTTACATATGCATGGTGATAACGTTCTGGTAGTGAGAATTCATTATGGTACTTGTTCAAACTTCTGGGCTCTTTTAGAGAATGATAAGCAGTAAGGTCCGTGTAGGTCAAGCATTTGTGTTCGCAGGTACGTATGTGAATGTGTACATAGGTATGTATGTATGTATCAGGTCAGACACTACTGGAAGTCCTAAATGATTAAAGAAATTATGTTGTTTATGCATCATACGACTTGTTAGTGCAGTTATAGGGCATTTAAAGCAATTCACATCTAAGTATGATGTCAATATGCCAAGCATGCTCAGTGTGTGATTCACATTCATAGTTAGTGAGTATTCATAATTATTAAAGTGTAGCTAACTAATTATTTGTAAATATGTTATGATAAAAACTTACTTATTCGTGCTAAGTCAATACTATAACCGAAACCTGCAGAATTACTTGAATTGAAAGCTAAATAGTATACTTGATTCCACTGTAGTCTCATTTCCATTAGGTTAATGTTTATTATTATCACTGTATTGTTACAGAATATGTCATGTATTTCGTCATTTCCATTTGATGAGTATATAACAGCTGAACAGTTACAACTATTTCCAAACTAAAGATAAACAATGACAATTCAAAATAGTTTCAATTGCTTATTACAAAAATAGCCTCTACATATAAAGTAATAATATCACTTTTTCTGTGTTTTAACAGCCAAAATGTATGTAACTAGCAAGTATCCCCCCATCATATAGTGGGGCTTGACGTATTACGAAGTAAGAATGCAGCAGCACAAGATATCTTGCTCAGTTATCATTCTCTACCATTAGTTAAGGTTACATAAATTTCCCTCTCCTGCTCTCTTTCTTCTGAACTATCTCAGCTTTTCTTATACCACCTCTCCATTCTTCAGCTCTCTTCTTCCTGAGTCATGGTGTCCCCTTTATCTATCTCTCCCGCTTCTGAATTTCTGTCCTACTTTGAGAGGGGTTAGTTTCCTAACCCCCCGACTTTACTCGTCGATTGAACCTGCTTTTAGTTAAATTAGTCGTTCGCATTTTTGCTTCTCTTCTCTTCCATTTTAAACCTACGACACCTTACCTCCACCCGCCCTGATCTGAAGCTCATGAATTATTCATGAATACCGACCGTACTCGGTCGTCGTCGTTGAGATATAATACCATGGAAAACTGTGGTATTCGGGATTAATAGCACGAGAGAAGCGAGAAAATTTTCACGAGGCGAAGCCAGAGTGAAATTTCTCGGCGCACGAGTGCTAGCTATTTATCCGAATACCACAGTTTTCCGTGCTATGATAATTATGTTAACACTATAGCCAAAGATAACAGTTCATTTCTGCAGCTATGAAAACCATAATCTTGTATTATATTTCCGTCAAAGGCATTTTTTCATCTCGTTTTTCTGCTATTATTTATACTTTCTTACCGTTGCTAAGTAGCGTTTCCCTGGAATTTCGCCGCAACATCGCCTAGCGGTAAAAGTGCGGTAAGGTCACGAAGAGATCGTGGAGACCAATCAGATCATTGTTTCAGTTTTCCACTCCTGTAGTATTTCAAAATAATACCACTCTTATTGGCGAGCGAGCGTAGCGAGCGAGACACTTACAGGGGTAACACAATCGAAAATCGGGGATGTTTGTTTATTTATATATATGTTTGGACGTATGTATGTCATTTTGTACTTTGACCCTCCGTAT
>WLWI01004728.1_pt1 | contig 11465 bp, 4 predicted proteins | sample 6701501 | NCBI WGS metagenome assembly WLWI01 (sample SAMN12718690, study PRJNA515312) | sponge metagenome | isolation source: marine sponge | host: Mycale hentscheli | place: New Zealand: South Island, Marlborough, Capsize Point | collected 2014-11-01
GGTACAGCTGAAGTAGAACCACATTGGCCAGGTAAAGAGATACTGCATCTATTGAAAGCAGTACTCCAAACATCCACTCTAGCTCCACCACTCAAACTTGTCAGACAGCATCCCATACTATCGTTGAAGGCATTCAATGCAGACCTGAGCCAGAGCTACATCCTGTTATATTCAAGCAGTTGGCTGTAACTTGACTCACAGCGGCTGCAGAGTGGGCTAATCTAACCTGACACTGCTGTACAGTCTGTCTGCGCTATCTAACCTCTGCCGCCGTGTTCGCTTGAGCAAGTACTACTGCTAGCATGACAGAGATGAGAAGAGTCTTCATGTTTTTCTGGAAGCTAAACTTAATTATTGCTGCTCAAGTTGTGACTGTTTCAATGATGGAGAGTGTCTCGAGAAATGCTAGCTCTACGCAACTCTCTTTTATACATTTTTTTATTTAAAAAAAGAGAGCAGTCACTGTAACGTAATACAGAATTTATTTACACAACAAATTCTTTACACTCCTAACCATTCAAAAACAAAATACAGCTCAGAGGAAATACGTGGCGAAAATACATCCTAGCAGACTAATACAAACAACAACCAAAGAATAGCTCATCACTGATTTCAGTACTTCATAGATCATACAACTTCATCTTTCAGTTTGCAGTGTTGCTGTTCAGAATTTACAGGACTTAAACTTTAAGAATGTGTGAAATGCAGTGCTTACACTTCAAAATGAGTTAACAAATTATCTGTCAACATGCAAATGAGCTATAAACAAAATTTTAAAAAGTAATACAGTTTATATTGTGCTTATTCTTAATAGCTTTCTGTAATAACCATTTTGTGTTTGTTGAGAACCAAGTTACACTATGTATATGAAGCAGAATGCAAGGAATGTACCTCTCAAGTACACACAAAAGTTTAAAAGAGCAATGTGAATATATAAGACTGTGATAGTCCACTAAAGAACATCCTTCCCAATAAAAACTTCAACTCCATGGCTCCCACAATGCACAGACTACGTTCATCAAATGGTGCACAACCACTCTTTCTTGATAGTTGTGGTGTGCTTGCCTGAATGCTGGCCATAAACTCATACAGTCACTCACTTTACTGTGAATAGAAGTTCTGGACTATAAAATCAACTGTGCTTTTTTTTTTTTAACAAAAAGAAAGCAGTCACTGTAAAGTTGTACAGAATTGATTTTCACAACAAAATCTCAACCTATTTCCCTATTGGTTCAGATTACTTGAATGAAAAAAAATGAAGATGAAAGAATAGTGAAATGTTGATGAAGTCACAGTTATGCTATTTAGTGAAAACTAAAACTACTCCATAGCAATTAAGAATTTAACAGCCATAAAATAAAAGAACGTCAATTATATCTAAAAACTGACACAGTACAAACAAAACAGTAAGCTATAACTGTGACTGAATCAACATTTCAACATGTGTCAACAGCCGAGGATTCACTTTACAAACTTTTTCAACATAAACTGAAGAATACAAAACATCATAAAATTAATTTTCAGTTACTCCACTGTTTGTATACGTTTGTGTAATATATTTCAATCCCAATCCTAGACAACATCAAGTCAACAATATTTTTGCAACCTGCATATAACTAGATTTACATAAAATATGCACACTGGGTAAAATTGGACAGTTAAGTGCCTGTTCATTATATGCAAAGTCTTATATTGAGATCTTACTGTTCCCAGGCAAGTGTTTAGACTTTCTTTGGCAGATTTATTGTATTGCATAAATTCTCGGTCTTGTGGGCCTTCTAGTGCAAGAATGAATCAGACAAAAAATGAGTGGCTTTAGTCCAAAGTAAGACAAAGGGCAATAAGAGAAGAGTCAGGTGAGAAAGTGTTGATTAATCTAAAATGACCGTTAATGAGGCGGATGGTGTGCACACAATACAACTGAGCACTCTCGCCTGTAACGGTAGTTGTATTGTGTGCACACCCTCCTCCTCATTCACGGTCATTTTAGATTAATCTACACTCTCTCACCTGACTCTTCTCTTATTGTCCCTTTGTCTTAGCTAGTGCAACTATATAAGCAACTCATTTTTTCACTGATTCATTCTTGCACTAGAAGTTCCACAAGACTGAGAATTTATGCAATACAATAAATTTCCCAAAGAAAGTCTAAACACTTGGCTAGTCTCAGTTGAGAACTGTAAGATCTCAACATAACGAGTTGATAATTAAATAAAGCATAATTCTATACATCAATAGTAGTTTTTATTCACCGAGCTAAATTTTCCAATTATGTAAAAGTTGCAACATACAGTGGCTCTAGAACTCCACTAAAGTTCTAGTGTTGTCCTCTGCAAAAGCCTGAGCAAAGTTCTGCTGAATACCATGCATTGTCAGTCTAGTACATGCAGTTATGCAATAATTTCCGTCGTTTTTATATACAACTGCTGATACTTATGGACTCATCAATTTCTTTTATTTATAGGCTTGGCCACAGGAAAATTCATTCATATTTTAAAGCCAATATTTAATTTCACAAGCTTAAGTTAACTATGGACAGTTCCTTTAGATCAACAAGCTAATTGAGATTCTTAATTAAGCCATCAACCTTGTAATGAGCCTTCTTCTGTGTAAATACCCCGCTTTGATTGTTAGAGCAAGACAATCATTGAACTTGAAGATCACACATGCACTATTTTAATTATCATCCTCGACAAACCCCCGAGGCTTACTTTAACCGATTACACGCGAATAAAAATTTTAACTGCGCCTTACGTAATGCGGTCACGGGCGCACGCGAGACACAGAGGATTGATTGCTTGGTGGGAGGGTGACACTAAGTGAGAGAAAGAAGACGAACATTTGAAGATTGCCTCGGGGACAGTATTATCGAACGATAGAGTACGCTCTAGGCTATTGGGAAAGCATAAATTCGACGCTAAGGAGCTGTTCCCAACTTAACAATAACAAAGTACTCGCACCGTTTGGCAAAAACTTTTATGGCATCACACTCTTAGTAAGCACACTAGTAAGGTTGGAAGTATGGTTTCATGGCTGAAGCAGTTTGTTACTCGATCATAGAGGTAAGAGAAAGTGTTTTTGCACGCATCTGTCTTACATTCTGGAATAATTTGTTGATATTTATTTAGGGTGCGGTTTATTTTGAACTGAGCAATCTGTTATAAATTTTGTGAACAGAGAAGCTTTTTATAGCTTTTGTGTATGAATACAGGTACATCACAAAAATCATAGAATATTTGAGTGTATTCAGTTTGGTACTCCAAGGTGTGTTTACTTTTGATGTGCTGGTAGGCTGCATTGTTGACAGAATAGTTGGTGATCTTACTATCAAGTACAACTGGTCATAGCATAACAGAAGTATATGTCAGAGGGCTCCCTGCAGTCTCACCTATTGTATAACAATATTTATTTTTACTTATTGTTATAAAGAATGTGGTTAAAATTCCTGTAGAAATCGCTACTTTTCAGAATCATCAATTCAGTTCTCTCGTCAGAGTCCTTGACCACCAGAGTCCTTGACCATCTAGTAACTACTGCAGTCACTACATCCATCAGTACTGAAGTTATTCTTGCTGTCATCAAACTCCTCATCACTACCACCAGAGTTACTGCCATCCTACTGCCATCCTTGGTCAAGAATAATGTCTTCATCACTAAGATGCTGAAGTGCCAGTGTTCCACTAGCCAAGATAGCTTTCTACTTGTCTTATCATGAGCAGTTATAGCTAAAGTAATATTGGTTTCTAAAAAAATTTTCTGTGTACCTATATTTTATTATGAAATATATTTTCAATTTATACTTTATCAGAAAGAAGTCTTATTGTTGTGACAAAATTTACTCAACATTTTCTTATGGCAGTCTATGTATTTTATAAGCATAAAATATACTTACAACAATATAGAATCGTCTGCAATTGAGATTGGTGGCTTCCTTGACTCCACAAAGCTGTAGGGTGAAATGGACACGAAGATGCATTTTTGACGCATTTTCGCGTCTTCCGCGGTTATCGATTTTTCTCAATTGACGCGTATTTGCGTCTTCCGCGATTAATCGGTTAACAATAGTTCTATATCAACAGCATGCTTCATTGTAGCTTCTTTTCTTTCTTTTAATTCAAACTTTCTGTTGTTGTCATCTATATCATCTATTTCGAATAACAAACCAATATCTATTTGATCAACAATAAATCAAGTATAAATATATTTGGCTGGTTAATGATCGAACTAAATACAATCGCATAACCCAAGAACTATAGTATGTCCAAGTTGAGTTGGCATGACCGCAAGCGCGGTAAGCGAGGAATGCACTTGGTAAAAAACCGGAAGCAATTTAGTCATGTGAACTAATTGCAATTGATGCGCGAGTAAATAAACATTCATGTGAAAAGGGGCGGAAACTCGGGTGCCCATTATTAATGCAATAACTTTTGTTAGAGTTTAGTCGAGGCCATCTTGCCGTTCTAAATAGTTATTTCCTGGCGCTGTTCTGTTCGCAGGTATGCACCTAGAGAGAAGAACCTGAAGGAGTGAACTTACCAGCCACAGAAGACTAAGGCGGCCCAATATTGTAAGCTTTTTGAGAGTATTGAAACATCCACGGTGTCTACCTGTGAGAATTCTGCTGTAGTTCACATCCTTGTTGGAAATTTGTAGTATTCTTGAAGCTTAATTTTTATTGTCAATTATTTCATTATATATATATATTAACTGATCACAACACTACAATTAAATTCACAACAACCATTTATACTTACAGAACAAATAGTACGGAAATAAGAATGATAATGAAAAACTTCTTTAGTAGCTAACCACGAAGTGAAGGTGGAGTCACTCAGAATTACCACAATAAATTTAGGGGGGAAATACAACAGTGGAAAGGTAAGAAATCTGAATAAAAAAGATCTAACAATCACACAATTGGGGTATGCTTGATTTGCAATAGCTTATTACTGACACTACAGCTATATTGCACTCTGCTAGCTAAATGTTGGCATTATTTCTGTTTACAGCTCAGCATTAGTTGTTAAACAGGTATAAAAATTAAATCTACCTGCGTATTAGACTTACCTGTATCCTAGACGCAACAGCTAAAGATTATTTGGCACTCATAGCGTACACTAGTAATGGAATACACAGCTAAAAAGTACTCGCCGGAGAAGGGATAAGTTCGTTATTTACAAGCTCATTGAAAACTTTACATGTGATCGATTGCACCGAACTACGTGACAAAATTCGGGTGCATGTGGAGCTAGAAAGCTGTGGTTTTACTATTCCCATGGACTTTTGTATCGAGTTTCGGAATAGCACTTTCCCTCCGGTTTTGGAGTTTACTGAAGGAATATTTTAACTGCTTCTACCTGAGCTTTCCAATGGTGCAAACCCCAGATGCGTAGCTGCTTCCGTTCTAAAGTTATTCAAGTTTTTCTTGCAACCAACTCAACTTGGACATACTATAGTGATTTACGACCTGTTAGTCTATACACACCTAGTACCTTGGCAGCCCAGTCATTGATTCCAATCACATTATTCAGAGAAAGTTAAAAATAAAAATATTACTTTTATATCTTTCACGTAACATATAAGTTTCATAAATGAAATCATACTAATCAAAACTAATACATACACACAGTTCAAAGTAACATATAAGTTTCATAAATGAAATCATACTAATAAAAACTAATACATACACACAGTTCAAAGTAACATATAAGTTTCATAAATGAAATCATACTAATCAAAACTAATACATACACACAGTTCAAACAGTTTTTATCCTCTTCGGTGTCAATTCATAATGTAAGAAAAAGCCGAAATAAAGGTAACCACAGAAAAACTAGCAAAGACTCCAGAAGTAGATGAAGTAAAGACTCCAGAAGTAGATGAAGTAGAACCACATTGGCCAGGTAAAGAGATATTGCATCTATTGAAAGCAATACTCCAAACATCAGCACTACCACTGATACTTGTCAGACAGCATCCCATATCATCTTTGAATTCATTCAATGCAGACATGCAGCCAGAGCTACATTCTGTTGTACTGAAGCAGTTGGTTGTAACTTGACCCAAAGCAGCACCAGAGTTGGCTAATCTAACCTGACACTGCTGTAGAGTCTGTCTGCGATCCCTAGTCTCTTCCTCTGCGTTCACTTGTGTTAAAGTTAGTACAAACGCTAGCACAATGGAGATAATAAGAGTCTTCATGTTTCTCCAGAAGCTGGTGTATTGAGTTGTTGCTGATTCGATGTAGCTGAAAATGCCTCTAGAGAATATTTCGCTCTGCTGTCTATCTGATAGCTAACTCATTCCTATTTATATCGTCACGGACCGGAAAACTGGTCAGCCACAATCACACAGTGCTGCCTAAGCACTCACAGAAAAAACATTCTTTACGCTCCTAATAAATCAAAAAACAATCCGAGCAGACTAATACAAACAACAACCAAAAGATAACTCATCACTGATTTCAGTACTTCATAGATCATACAACTTCATCTTTCAGTTTGCAGTGTTGCTGTTCAGAATTTATGACTTAAACTTTAAGAATGTGTGAAATGCATTGCTTTCACTTCAAAATGAGTTAACAAATTATCTGTCAACATGCAAATGAGCTATAAACAAAATTTTAAAAAATAATACAGTAGACATGGAATACAATTAATATCAACCCTCAACACACACTACTACACTATTAGAGACTCTACCAGGGTTGGGGTCAAATACTTTGAATAGAATTTAAATACAAATACAATTACTTTGAAGAACTCAAATACAATATACAAATACAAATACTTTCTTAAATGTAGTATTTCAATTACAAATACAAATACTTTTGAATTGCACCACCACAACTACAGTAGGTAAAGTGTCACATGGAAAAATAGATTACACCTGACGAACATTAGTTCTTTAAAAGTTTTGTCCTTTGAACAATATCTGTTGGGTTAAAACATCTTTCCCGCTATGCTATAGAATCTTTGAACTGGCGCTAAAGATACAGGACTGCATAAATACACTGGAACTAGTGTTGGATTCAGAGGCTCAGTGGTTTTCTCTATTACTTGAGGATGCTGGTTTGATTCACATGAAGCAACTTAGACACAAGTATGCCCTTTATTCGTATACATTCAGTTCATTTAACAGCAATTTTTCACAATAGGAGGTGGAGCTATTTTGTTACTACAGTGTAACTATGCCAGCATGGACCATGCAACAATTGATTCTGTACTTTCCAGAACGTAACAATAGAATAAATTTGTCCCATAGAAATATATTCAGGAAATCTTGTATTTTCTACTTTCTCGCATTCCTACCTTATGGTTTTTTAAAAAGTATTTGAAATAATAATACAAATACTTAACTTTTTAGACCTTAAAATACAAATACAAATACAAATACTCCAAAAAATGTATTTAAATACAGCATAAATACAAATACTCATGTATTTGACCCCAACCCTGGACTCTACCCGACAACAACTCGAAATAATTACACAACAAATGCATGACACTGTCATTCAATCAGACCCAACCACCATCAGCCACCACACAACTATTCTAAATGCCACATACAGAAACATTTTAATGTTATATAAACTACTGCAGTGAAGATCTGTAGTATAGGATAAACCACTTGTCACACTCGTCAGAGCATGATATGGCAAGAATTTTTTATCACGAGCCACAAGAGAACGAAAACAAAGCTTGCTCATGAAATATTTCACCATGTTTTTATTCCCTTCTTTCTTACAACATTGTTTTAATTATAGCTGCATTTTGGCTAAAGGGTCACAACATACAAAAGCAGACATATGAAATCAACACTCAGCACTCCAAATTAGAGCCAGGTTGACACATTAAAGAGAACTCGATTGATATTATAAAAAAAATAGTTGGCTGGTTTTAAATTCATACTAAGACAGCTCTTGTTTTTTGTTTGTTTGTTGTTTCTGGTTGTTGTTTTTGTTGTTGTTTTTTGCTTGATCTACAGAAAAGGTATAGGCTAAGCATTCTTTCACGAGAGAGAAAAAAAACTAGATGTACAGAAAAGTGAGAGGTATGACAACGCACAATGAATGGTTTCCTAACTGGTGATTACAAAATAAACTTCAAACCTAGAAAAAAAGGTGGGAGGGAAGCAACGCAGCATGTGTTTCAGCCTATTAGCCTTTCCCAAAAATTCAGAAATAAAGGTAAGACTTCTTCCTACAGTATTTTAAATCTAAAGCTACAGACATTACTGGTAATGTATCTAAATAGCTTAATAAAATAACAGACAGTAGATGGAAAAACAAAAATACTACATGACTTGCGTTTCTGTTTCCGAGATAGACTTACATTGGCCAAAAAATTAATAAATAGGTACTTTGCGTTTCTACACAAGAAAGAGTTACATTTTAAAATAAATAAATAGGTACTTAAGATAGCTAGAATAAACTAAGACTTTAAACAAAAATATCCATTAACTCAAGCAAACAAACACGAATATGTTAGTTTTAGTTAAAACTGTAATTAAGGAATTAGGGGAAAGAGAGCAGTGAGAGACAGTAAACATGCATAAGTAGAAGCAACCAAAGTACATAGTAGTAGTAGTAGTAGTAGTAGTAGTAGTAGCAGTTAGTAGCAGTTAGTAGTAGCTTTAATGTTATAAGTGATAAATGAAACAACACGTAACCAGCAAACTAAGCACTAAGTGCTTTTTGCAACATATATATAACAGATAGAAAAATCATCTACTCAATTAAAAGAAGGTAGTTTACTGCAAAGATTTTTGCTTGAATAGCTGACCAAAACTTAATACCACACAGTAAGTATTATATTCAGTTCCTCAGAAAACTAAGAAAGAGATTCTAATTGCCAGCATTGAAGTTTAGTTGGTTTTAACTTCTGATAGATTCTATTCTTGCACTACATTTGGTATAGTACAATAAGATAAAATAAATCGCCAAAACACATGTGCAAAGAGTGTGTTGATTTTCCTTTTCCTCTTTCCATTGGACTTGTGACACATGCAGTAGAGTGAAAAGATAACTTTGCTGACCAGCAATCAATTCCAGCTAAGTAAATCAATTCCAGCTAGCAAATCAATTCCAGCTAGCAAACCAATTCCAGGTTTAGTAACCTTTACTCTACCATAGAAAGAAATTTAGTTATCTCCTTAAATTAGGTTGTCTCTGACATGATCTAAATATGCAGGACACAAATAGGTCTTACAAACTTACCCAAGTTTATTTTCTTGGTAGGTCATAGCTACACATCCTTTGCAACAGTACAGCTCTTACTTGAAAATCCATCAATAGTCAAGTCACAAAGAAAATACAATTGTGTTGGTATTTCCTCAGTGTGTGTTACAGCTACTGCTCAGCTAAAGAATAGCACAAAAAATTTTTAAACACAATTTATATTAGCTGTCTTCTTTCCCTTAAACACTCAGCTTGTTAGACAGTCCCCCTGGATTACTACTGCTGAGAGTAAATCTTATTAGGCTCAAATCTGTGTGATAATTCCTTAGAAATGCTTGTTCTTTCAAAGTCACCAAAAATTGCAACAAGTGTGGTTTCTATGGCATTAAAACCCTTTACCATAAGTAATTTCAACTACATCAACCCTTCATTAGTGGCTTATAGCGATTCTTGTCAGGAGCTACTGGTAATCAGAGACTACACTAAAGTTACTAAAATAATGTTGCTTTTTTTGTTGTTGTTTTCATTTTTGTATACAGATCTGGCAGTAGAAAAAAAAATCAACTTTTATCAAAGTTTTTAACTTAAAATTTGTCTCTTGTTTGAATGGTAATGATGATAGTGAAGTCTAGAAGGATAGAGGATAATAGAGCAAGTGAAATTTGTCAGAAAAGAACAATAATAACTTGGTGAAGCTAACTAAATTTACAATCAATGAAAGAACTACAATAACTGTATAAATAAAGTGAAAAAGCATCACATAATGTGATAGTATGGTCAAGAAAATATACAGCAGGTGAGATAAAAGGCTAACAGATATACCTACTTCAATGAAAAATTGGAAAAGGATAGACAGAATGGACTAAAATGCCATATGGTACTGCATTTCTGATTGGTACATCAAGCAGGACCATGTGGTAGATACAGTTAGTCTACATACATTTTAAGTAAGTTCAATGTGTGAAGGGCAGTAACATTTCAGTGGTCTTTCTTTTTTCTTTTTTTTCTTTTTTTTATTTCTTTTTTTATTTTTTATCTTGAGTCAGTTCTGAAAGGCATATTAATGCTTATGCACCTTGAGAGAAAAAATGACTAAAGTATTAGCTTATTTTTAAGAGTGGTGGCTGTGACTTTGAATCCCTTTACCAGAAGCAATAAGACTGTGCAGACTGTGTAGTTACACCTGTTGTTATTGTGTTGTTAATCTACGCCCAGTACTGTTCTTACTAAAAATCCATTCCATAGTCAAGTCACTAATAGTACAATTTAAATCTTGTGTTGGCATATCCAGTACACAAGTGTGTGTGTGTGTGTGTGTGTGTGAAAGTGTGTTTTACTGCTACTGTTTAGCCAAAGAGTAGCACTTACACAATCAGCTGTTGTTGTTTTTTGTTTGTTTGTTTGTTTTTTGTTTATATATATATATATATAGTACTTATTACATGAGTCAGAGTGTGATAAGGTGAAATAGCTAATTTATTTTCACAAGCTGGCAGAGTGAAAATATAGCCTGAGAGTGAAATGTCTAGTCATATCACTCTGACCAAGTGTAATAAGTGGTTTATTCCACACTAGATATCTTCACTGGAGTAGTTTTTTTTGGTAACTCATGGAGTAAAGTTAAAGAAAACTCACTAGGGGCTCCCCACAACTCCAGCTGGTACTATAGCAGCTGCTCTAACCTGGCTGGGTAGGCTCCACCAGAGTAAAGGTAGCTGTAAAAACCCAGAAAACTTGTACCGCCAGGCCCTGTTGCTATAACTACTCTGGTAATGAGCTTGCTCAATACAGCCATGAGATAACACCATATGAGATATCTGAGAGATCACTGGTCAGTACCTAAAAATATCATTGTGAAGATATCTAGCTTGGAATAAATATATACATATATATTTTTACAGCTTTTAGGCTTCACTTAGTTTCCCCTGTATAAGCAAGTGGCTTAAAGCTGTGCTATAATTTGTTAGAAGTGTTTGTTTTTTTATTCAAGTCACAAAAAATTTCAGCAATAGGTTGTTACTACGGCATTGAAAAACCCTTTACCATACATAATTTTAAAACATTCGGCCCTTGTTAGTAGCAGAGTGCATTTTGTGAGGAGTATTGATCATTTAGAATGTAACCATTACTCAGAAAAATTGAGGTAAGAAAGTAATTTCATTAAAGGTCAACAGCTATATACTTAGCTATAGCATAAGCTATTTATATAAATAAATGGACTATCAACTTTTATCAGATTAAGGTTAAATTGTTTTTCCTTCCTACAGTGGTACTCTTTCTATTTGTA
>WLWI01004729.1_pt1 | contig 11465 bp, 7 predicted proteins | sample 6701501 | NCBI WGS metagenome assembly WLWI01 (sample SAMN12718690, study PRJNA515312) | sponge metagenome | isolation source: marine sponge | host: Mycale hentscheli | place: New Zealand: South Island, Marlborough, Capsize Point | collected 2014-11-01
CGGGTAATGGTCGCTAAACCGGGAGGATTCTGTTTAGTGAAGTTTGGGACGGCGTCGAACGCAGAGCTAACACAAAAATACGGAGGGTCAAAGTACAAAATGACATACGTACGTCCATATATATAAAGAAATAAACAAACATCCCCGATTTTTTCATTTTTACCCCTGTAAGTGTCTCGCTCGCTACGCTTGCTCGCCAATCAGTTTTGAAGGTGCCTAGGATAGACAGTAAGTTTAACATGAGTCAAATAAGGAAAGTAGTAGCTTAGCCATTTATACTATACATTTATTTAGAACAATCATTTGGTAGCTACACCTTCGTAATACTGCACTATCTACTGTATAGCAGTCCTATAATTGAATTGCTTATGTTCCACTATTTCATTAATACTTACACAATTTAGCTTTATTTGAAATAATATGGTGGCTATTATTATCTATTCAGAAAGCCTCACAATTCTCATACCATAGAAATAACTACCTTTCTGAGGTCTTTTGGAAAGCTGTGTAACAAACACTTTTCAAAATATCACTCAGTGTACTTGTGGCTTTTTAATCTACTGAGGTGATAACCATTTCATATTCAGTCCAAGGTAGTTCTTCACCTGTTCAGGAGGCGTAAATTCCGAGCTGGGTATAGTTGCCACGCCCGAAGCACCAGTTACCCAAGGCCGAAAGAGGAAACTACCAAGTCAGAGAGTCGCTGTCACCTGAGGTAATTGCAGCCGTCAAACCTAACTAAAGTGCCTACACCTTAACTAATTTAATTAACTAAGGTTTGGGTTTAATTGAATACAATTTTTAACATGCAGTACATAGCATTTAGGGTGATACAACTTGTGCTGGTTTGTGCATATGAATATGATTAAATAGTGTGTGCCATAAGGTAAGGTAAGTGCCTACAACTTAACTAATTTAATTAACTAAGGTTTGGGTTTGCTTGAATACAATTTTTAACATGCAGGACATACATACCTTATAAGCATTTAGGGTGATACAACTTGTGCTGGTTTGTGCTATGAATATGATTAAATAGTGTGTGCCATAAGGTAAGGTAAGCTAGCTATCATTAATGTGCTAATGAATGTGTTGATTGAGTATAATTGTTTATGTGCTGATGCTCCTGTTCAGGAGGCTGCCGCCGTCTGAACATCATCCAATAGCTATATTATTTGAAAGATAGTAGCAGCAGAAGGAACATGGAGGATGACAGTTTGAAATGCTGGCTAAATCTCTGTGATGTGTTATGGATCCAAAAAATATGACGATAGTGTTCAAGCCTTGTAAGAGCCTGAGCACAACAATTATGATCTTTCTCAAAGGACCAGTTTCTGTGACACCCTTATGACGCAACCAGTAGACTAGCTGCAAGCACAGTCACCGAAGCAATTGCAGTCTAGGCTAATCTACCAAAGCGCAGTCTAGGCTAATCTACCCAAGCGCAGTCTAGGCTAATCTACCCAAGCGCAGTCTAGGCTAATCTACCCAAGCGCAGTCTAGGCTAATCTACCAAAGCGCGTACTCCCAACAACAGTATGACTAGGTTAGGATCATTCACGGAACAAAGAATACATAATAGTTTCACAAGATATATAGTTGGCCAATGGTGACATACAGCAGTGGGTTAGGCTCATGAACAACACTATGTGGCTGTCAGGCTGTTTATAACTTGCGTGGTGTGGGTGACAATTGGCTTTATGTTTGGTGTCCTTGTTGTGTGGACCTGCCCACACAACTTGTTCATTGCTCACGTATGCTTGGCTGTGTCCTGAACAATTATAGCTTGTTTGAAGTAGTTGCAATGATGATGTTTCAATGTTAAAATGAATGCCATTAAGTAGTTTTTTTTACATATCATTTCCTCTATAATTCTCTTTTGAATACCTGATGCCTGAGCCTAATTATAATTAATATCTGCAGAATTCCCTGAGCCACACTGCCTACACCAGTGCAGTATTCAATATTTTGTAAGGATAGGTGTTAATCATACAACACTAGTTATTAATTCCACATTATTATATGATACAATAAACACTTCAAAACGATAATATACCTTAAATTTTCTATACCATTTTTATAAGGCGTTATTTTAGCCGGCTCTATTTGATTGATTTGATTGAAAAATCAAGTGGTCTGTAATTATGTGAACTTTTGTTTGCTTTCTTAGTATTATTATAAACTGGTTATTCAGCTTCAAGTTATTTTAGATGGAGAAAAGTATGGTTATAACCATTGGAAGTTGCATAAGTTAAGAAGTATTGTTAAAACTATCATCCAATTCATATGTGTGGGTTGTTTTAATGTTTTAACTGTATATCGTATTATTACTGAAACGTCTATGCAACAACAAAAAACAATAGTGCTACATTCAGTATTAGGCAATGTTTACTGCTTGCCAAGCCTGGGTTTACTGATGTGTACTGAATGTAAACTTTAAGTGTACTACCTGGTGAACTATGGAGTAAATTATTATCTGAAGCAAACATGTCACTGTTATACAGTAAACATAACAAAAAAACATGGCCATGTGTTCCAGACTAGAGTTAACTACAGAGTAAACTAAGGATTTACTTTACTGTCATGGCCTGTGGAGTAATGGTTTTCAATGTATTATTTTATTTAATATTACAATCTGTTAGATGTACCTCTATTTGTCTGCTACTTTGTTTTTAAATTCTCTGCATCAAATTTGGAGCCAGATTTGCTCACCAGCTAGTAAGTTTGGAATTCATGTGATTGTGTATATCCATATATTCTAGTAATACAATAAAAAGACATGAGAAACTAATTAATATACATAGTTATGTAAAAGGTACTGCATGTTATCCTTGGAACTTCTGGCATTTTTTCATTAATTTTAGCTAGTTTATACTGGTCAAAGGATTGAACATCAGATTTAATCAATAGCACTCATAATTTTTATTTACAAAAGCCTATGAAAGAAATAATCCATCTGAGGACTTCAATATAATTAAGTACAATACTCTGTGACCATCGTAGCATTATAATCATCTCCTATTTTTCAGCAGTCCCAATTGTTTCTTACTTAATTCCATTGCAGATATGCAATAGTCATTATATGTAAATGAAGGCTGAGAAAAAAATTGTGAAGCCTTATTGAAGTCATCAATTCTAACAATTTATAGCTTGTATTAAAATTTACTTTACTGATGATAGAATTGTTTTTTTTAAACATTCGGATGACATAACACTAATCGATGGCTACAAATATAAATAATTCTGTCATCAGTAAAGCAAATTTTAATACAAGTTACATAAATTATAAAGGAATTGTTGACTTCAATAATGAAGGCTGAGAAAGAAATTGTGAATTTCATTGTGTATTTTGTTCCATTTATAGTTCATTATTTTGATAAAATTAATGCAGGTGGCTTTCTTCTCTATGAGATTTCTCCCTTACCCACATCAAGTCTTTATTCATCGACTACTACTCTGGGACCTAGCTGTTTTGTCAGATCTGGCGTACCTGGAACCTACGATTGTATTAATTTAGATCCTCTCCCTGTACTCATTGATGGAAATCTTGGAGGAATACTAAGTCCACCCAATGTGTCTGTAATTCATGCCTGGAGAAGATCTCAAAGAGATGTGAGCGTAGTATTTAGATATTCATCAGCTGTTCAAGTACGTCACATTCGATTATATTTTTATCACGTTCCCTCTATGAGCATTGGTCTGCCTGATGTGGCATTGTCTGCTGCTGGTACATCATATGTTTATCATGTGACTGGCAACCAGGAACTCAACCAAACCGATGCAAGGAGAAGGATGATAGTCTTGAGTTTCACTAATACTGTCTCATCACAGAACAATTATGGCATAGTGTTTACCTTTGGAACTACTAATAAAGTGGAGTGGTTGTTATTGAGTGAAGTAGAACTTTGTACAGAACCAAGTGAAGGTAAATGTATTGAATAAGTTTGGATATTTTTTTTAGTTCAATGCCTAATCTCACACACGTACAATGTTATCTAGAGTGAGTTAACGAGAAGTAATAAAAGCTTTGTTGTATTATTAGTGTTTGGGACTTTCACAGACTGAGCATAGATAACTGCTTGTCATACAATGAATGACTTCACTAGCTCACACCCCAGTTTTAGGCTATGTGGAACAGGCATGCTGGGCTGATCAAAATACATTCATACGAATGATTTCACCTTCTAATCCTGTGACAAATTCTATGCAGTAAGAATGATTGCTAGTTTCTATAATTATGTAATTTTAGCAGTCTCTGAGTGTTTGTCAGTGTTGTAAATTATCATTAATCTATGGTAGAGCATAGTGATTTTTTTGTCAGCTACTTTAGTTGCCCATAATATGGCAATTAAACAATTCCTAGCATTTGTTTTTCAAAACTATTTCAATGCATCAATACTGCAGCTATGTGAACCTGCAAGCATTATGTATCCTATTACTCCTAGTTACTAGCAGGTGGTCCTTCATAACTATTATAACCCTTATCATAACAGCATCTGGCTATGTAAACTCAACAAGTGTAGGCGTCCACTAAGTACTCATTTGGCAAATCTCTGTGATTACATGTATACTTAACTGGAAAAATGTTGTGATTTCTTTTACTTGTACAGGGAAATTATTTTTTTGTACACTTTGTGTATTTTGCATGCATCATGCACAACTTAAGGACAGGTGTAGGAAAGTATACTTGAATTTGGCCCTGTTACTGACTTCAGGAAATAATTAAAGTTTCCTGTAATGAGAATTGGTAAACTTAGATGAGTCACATATGTGAACACAGAATTGTATACATAGTATATTCATTTCACAAAGAGAATGGAAATTCTATTATTTTCTGGATGGAAGTTGTTTTTGTTTAAATTTTGTGCTGCTATATCATATACGCTTGCCCTGAAGTATTGGTTGGTAATAGAAGCCTGAATTTGAATTTTTAAACGAAAGATTATTAAAATATTGCTTTTAGAGCTTCTATAAACAGGATGATGTTGTTGACATGGATTTTGCTAGTTTTAACTTTTTATTAAACTCTTGAGTATGATATTATCATGTAGAAATGCATAACTGCATTAATCTAAATATTGTTATGTAGTTATAGCTCCAAGTGGTGCTCCTGAGTTAGTTCCCTCCAGTCCATTGATACTATCTCCAGATGATGTTAGCTCTAACCTCACTCTCTCCTGCACAGTGAGAGGAGAGGGAAGGTTTATTTGGAGATGGTCTGGTCCTCAGTCGCCTGTGAGGGTGTGGTCATCAGATTTCACTAGGACCAGCACTGCAGAATTCACTGGAGTAAGAGGACACAGTGAGGGAGATACTAGATACAGATGTAATGCTCATTATGCCCCTGCAATAAATAGCAATGCAGACATGTCTGTGGCTATGAACTTTGATATCACTTTCCAGTGTAAGTAAATCTAGAAATTGCCTTTTAATATTAGATTATATGAACTTTAATATTTTTATATAAAAATCAATACACTAATAAAGTTTACCTTGAATACTTCTTTTAATCTTTTTGAGATCTTTGTGCAATCAATTACAAATATTAGCAATTTTCTTCATAGGTGTACCATGTAAACTGCAACAATGTAATGTTTACTGTAGTCACTTTGGTTGCAAAAGTTGCCAATAACATTGACATTTCTAATGGAAGTGTAGTGTTTCTGTCATGTGAAGTGTATGGATACTTGCAAAGATCTCTTTCCGATATCACCTGGAAAGTCCACAATGGAATCATCCTCACCAATAATTCTGTATTCACTATTATCACTACAGAAGGTACCAAAATGATTCAAAATGGCGGAGCATTCCATACAGCTAGTATTATCAGCCAACTTACCTTTGTCTGGAATAAATCAACACAGAATCAAGTTTATGCTTGTGAAATTCAAGGGAGACAGAAAATATTCTTTGTTCCAACAATTCAAGGTAAAATTTAATTAAATACTGCTACTAAATATAGAATATTATGTAGCTATTGTATATAATTTTAGTTTTATAGTTGTAGTGAAATCTGATAATCTTACCTCTTGAGAAATATTTTTAATGAAGTTGAGATACCTGCACAGTCAAAAATCTACAGGCTAATGTCTGAGTAGCTATAAAACCTATTCATTTACTGTATAGTTATTGACATCATTGCTATAATTAGTAAACTAAGACTATAAATAATTTTTAGTGACTAACATGAATTGGGAACTCCACAATATATTTAATATAATGAAAAAGACACTGACAAATTATGGATTGTAATTTATAATCATCATGAACTAGTAGCTAATTTAGGATATGTCTATTTTTACAGACACTGAAGAAACGATGGAAATTGTATCTTCTGAAGGTACTACTACAATATTTTCAAATGAATCATCCTCTGCTTTATTGATAGTGATAATTGTAATCACTACTGCTATAGTCATAGCTGCCATAGTTACTGCCATTATAATTTTGTCAAGTATAAAATACAAAAGAGGAAAGGTATCATCAGTTTCTGATCCAATTTATGAAATGCCCTCAGTAACCAACACAGATGTACTTGAAATGAAGAAATCTGAGGCTTATGGTGTCGTTACATCAGCTCAGGAACCTTATGCCATGTCAGCATGCTCTGCTTATGAACTTTAAAGGCAAAGTTTAATTTCACTCATTAGTTGTTAAAAATTTTCACTTCTTAAGCATTTTAGAGATGTAATTGCAAGTACTTTAGTATATCAATATATTATTAAAATTTACTGAGTTTGGGATCACAAATTTCTTTACTATACAACCAATTTTTTAAAAATAATTATTTGTTTGTTCAAATGACATGTAAACAAGTTAAATACATTATCAACAGTAAGCATAAAGCTCCCTGAAATCTTGGCTTTTGAATTCTAAGTACTTTAAAAATCCAAACTAGAGGCATTGTAGGTTCCAGTGAGAAGATGAAGATATCAATTCTCAAATGTCTATCTAGTATATATTTTATCTGCATTCATGGACTGTTAACTGCGGACCTGGCGTTTTAAGCATAAGTAGGGAGTTCATGATTATTTCCATTGGACACATGAATGAAATTAGCACTGACATTTATTTTTTTTTACTGGATTCGGGATGAGAGGGGGGGGGGGTAATTATAAATTTATTGTACATTTGTGTGATAGGTAAGAGAGCTAACAAAGATTTGGGTCCTTTGGTTAATGAGATTTGGGATTCAGGCACAGAACATATACATTAATCACTTTTTGATAAATAATGTTGATATTGGAATCAACCCAAATTATAAAAGTAATTCAGCATTAATGTAATTATGAGTTCACACTGTTTATGTTGTGAACTTACACTGAATTTGGCATGTACTTCACATCAAATGATGAGGTGTGCACATCACACCATATGTGATTATTGTTATAAGTGATTCATACTTAATTTGGTGTGGATTACGCACCTTTCGGCTTACAGTGCAGCAGCTTTTCTTGCATGGCTCACAGTGCAGCAGCTTTTCTTGCATGGCTCACAGTGCCTGAGTGCACAAGCATCCGGGCTCTGCCAGGTGAGCATAACTGCTAGAGGTTTCAAAAATTTGCATTTGTTTGCTCTAGTAATATGATCCAAGTCTATTACACTGGCTTGACGTAGCCACTGGTGGATTGTAGGAGTGAGAAATGGAACTAGTATCACACACAAGCAATAATCCAGGAATGTGTAGGAGGGAGACGTCTAGATCATAGCTTAGAAACAATTAATACAATAGAGTTATATTTGTAGCTCCTTAGCTCTGAATGGGTTGCCCAGTGACTGACCCTTTTTAACATTGACAGATTTATTGTAATAAAAGTATAAATTATTGCTTATTTATTTATTTTTTATATTTATTTATTTTTTTGCTATTTGCCTGATTAGTTCACTCTAAATTTTGTCCAATCCTTCCCCAAATGATGTTGCATTGTAATGGTTTCAAAACAAATTGTAAAAACACGAAGTTGCTTTTGACTAAAATTGATTGTGATGTTTCATTAATCTTGATTGCCTTTGGAGCCATGCCAGACTCTGTGCATGCAACCCAGCTTCCATGAATTCAGATTAGTAATTGAACTGGAACAAATTGAATGACTTTTGTTTCGAAACATTAGGAGGCCAATTAAAATGTATTCCTCATTCTGCAATGTCTGCAGTAAAGGTGTAGGTAACTAGCAGACAATGTGATTGACTCAGAAAGTCTGCAGGTACACTATGAGTTCTAAAAAACCAGCCTTTCATAAAAAATATTGATACACAGCTACTGATCTGAGTTACAATATGGGAATGCTTTAGTTCCTCCTCTCCCTTCCCACACACTTTCCTTCCTCACTCTCACCAACTGTTTGCCTTTCACATAGCTAATTACAGATTTTCCTATGAGAAAAAAATATAGTGTTACTAGAAGTGGCTTGAATTAACTACAACAAATATGTCTTAAATTTCTGATGATAACGTGATGAAGCAGTATATCTAAAAAAAAAAACAACAACAACAACAACAACAACAACAAATGAAAGAGTTTGTTAAGTTTACTATAGAAAACTAGTCTCAATTTTATAAGTTTTTTTAACACTACTGTGACTATTATTTGTAATAAATGCAGCGTTGCTAGCTAATCTGTAGCTATATACTACTAATTTGGAATTGTAATCAATACAATAGTGATCCATAAATAATACCCACACATCTTTCACTATTAGTGTTTTCTTAAGTTCAATTTTCCAAAAGTTTTGCATGGCAAATTGGTCCTCTTAATAATTACAATACTGAAAATGTAATAAGAAACAGTTTCTGGGAACTTCTAGGATTGCAATAAGCTATTCATAAGTTCATAAGTTCACAATAATTTTTCTACTTGCGTCATTAAATATTAAAGCATCTGATCTGAAATAATAAATTTGCTAAAACTCCCACTACTATTATATTTACTTATAATGCATTGGATAAAATCAGAATCCCAAGTAACTTAAAATTCTCTTCTTCACACAATTTCTTTTTCAGCCTTATTTTACTCTTTAGATGTATTCTCTTCTTGTTTGCTATATTGTTATACTACTTGTAATATCCTTCACAATTAATCCCATCAACCAAACTCTACCCGAGAATACAACTGCTACCTTCTTCTGTGCCCCTTCTAGTGATCACCCAGAAGATATCACTTGGAGTGTGTACTTTCGAGATACAAAGAAATATTTTGTTAATTCAGAATACTCACATCACAATGAGTTTGAAAGGCATGGAATATCATTTGCTCATAATGATCAAGGTAATTATATGAATATATCCGTCTTGGATTCGAACAATGGCACTGAAATTAGGTGTCATGAGTCTGACTCACGACACATTCTTACTAGCAACATATAAAATGGCTACATCAGAAAATATAGCTATATATATCCGTTGAAATTATGTATAGTTAGCTGACATGTCAAATAAGTAGCTGAAGAAACCCTACACTGTTCAGTGCTCTCATAAAATGCTGCTTGCTATGTCTACTCGTATGAAGATACATATACTACTCAGCACGTTGGATAGGATATGATTTGCTGTTCATGATTTTTTGTAACAAATAGATATCATCAAAATATCATCCATTAGACTTGTTTCTGGTTTAAATCATTGTTAGCTTTTTTTCCTTATAATCCTGTAGCCTCCTCCTGTTTGTGAGTATCAATAAGCTAAGCTTCTACTGACCATTATTCATCGAGAAAGCAACTCAATTATGTACATTGGAGAAAAAAAATACACCAGAGTTAACAACACTCTTCAATTTCAGCTCAAACAAAGACTAGTGCCTAACAGTGACTACACTTTAGTTGCTACAGTGACGACTGAAGTTGGAAATGTGACTTCTTATCACCAAATTGGTACCTGTTCAGGACTCAAGAAGCCCAGGCAGAACTTACATATGTATTTTATTGATTGCATTGTATTGAAACAACCTTACCGAAGGGTCATTCACACTTAATCATATTCTTATCCGAGAAATAGCTAATAATATAAACACAATAAATTATCACAATAAGATGAATTCAAACAACAGAACCAAAGTAGTCAGAGAGCGATATATGGAGGAAACGGGTCACCGAGCGAGTAATATGCGTAGGACGATAGCGAAGGCGTCTTCTCGGGATAGATGTGCTCAGATCAAGTCGAGTTACACAAATTTTCCCTCTCATCCTCCATACATACCGCTCTATAGAAGCTCTTATTACATCCAAAAACATCACACTATAAACTTGCAAATTGAACCACTTCACCAGACTTCTGCACAATCTAATTGGCTCATATTCATTCTGATATTTTCACTCAGTGGTTAGTTACCAGTGTTATATACTCCGCTTCTCATCTCATAGCAGCAGTTAAGCACATCTATCAGTCTCCTTCCCTCATCAAAGTATAGTCAATACAAAATATCTTTATTATGTAGCTAGGTCATTATCACGTGTGGCATGCAATGGTTTAGCTAAGCCAGCATTATTAGCTATCTAATCCATGAGAACCTATTACAACATGCCATGTAATATCATCAGACTCGTTATGACCTCTAGGCATGTGTTGAGGTTTACAACATGAATATACAAATAATTGTGCATAGGTGTAGAAATAATTTCTTAATTGGGAGGGGGGGTATGTACCAAAACATACTTGAGGGATTGTGTCACATGCAAAAAAAATTGCTAGATGTAAGTAAATTATTTTTCAATCAAATGAAGGAATTCGTCTTATCATTCACATTCACAAACTTAGGCAGTGTCCATAAAGGGGTTGATAATCAGAGGTGTAGCAAGATGTTTCGGTAAATGGGGCCTCCAAGGGTATGTCTGTTGTATTTTATAAGTATTCATGTGAGAAATCACCTTGTTAAATTGTGCCCCAAAATTATGAGGCGGGCTCCAGCCCCCTGAGTCCCCCTTCCTATGACACTGATAGTAATATTGGTGGGAGGGGCATGTGCCCCTAGTGCCTCCTAGTTTTTTCTACATCTATGTTGTGAGATGGTTTACTGTTGAGGATTCTGGTGTCCTTGTAAGCGAGAAGAACTGGCAATAGATTAATAGTAAAAATGAACTTTGAAAAATATCCTGTAGCATAAAACTTCCTCCTATTAGTGGGGTCATGGAAACTATACAAATGTGCAAACAAAAAAATCATTTGTCTTGCTATTCTTTAAATAAACTCGAAACTTGATTTATTATATGAGGAATTTCAATGTGCTATATTGTATTACAGTATTTCCAGCTAAGAAATGGAAGGTTTGATCTATTAAAATTGAAGTCCAAAAATTATAATCAGGTATTATATTAATTTATACAAAATTACTCAGTTGTCGTTTGTTTATTGGAGAAGCAACTTTCTGACTTTGTAGCGGAGAAACAATCGGTCCTGGACATAAAGTTTCTATTGATCAGCCGCTGGTAAAAGCTTGCTCTTGCTATTGCTCAATGGATTGAAAGTCCTGCGCGCTC
>WLWI01004731.1_pt1 | contig 11462 bp, 11 predicted proteins | sample 6701501 | NCBI WGS metagenome assembly WLWI01 (sample SAMN12718690, study PRJNA515312) | sponge metagenome | isolation source: marine sponge | host: Mycale hentscheli | place: New Zealand: South Island, Marlborough, Capsize Point | collected 2014-11-01
TCGGGTAGTTCGACGACTACCATCATCGCGTTGCTCTGATTCGATTGTAATAGCCAGTGCGGGACAAACCGCTTCACATAATTTACAGGCAATACAACGCTCTTCACCATTAGGGTAACGACGTAATGCATGAAGCCCTCGAAAACGTGCTGACTGAGGTGTTTTTTCTTCCGGGTACTGCACGGTAATCTTGCGTTTAAACAGATAACGACCGGTAAGTTGCAGACCTTTGAGTAGCTCCCACAGCATCAGGCTTTGAAGGTAATTTTTTGTCGTCTGTAACATTGCTATTTTAAGATCATTTTAATCGTCATAATTTAACTGAACCAGGGTGGCACGTGTCCAACAACCATTGCCGACGCTACCACCAACCAGACTATCGTGATGGGAATAAATACCTTCCAGCCCAAACGCATGATCTGGTCATAGCGATAACGTGGAAAAGTTGCCCTAAACCATAGAAACAAAAACAGAAAGAAGGATATTTTCAATAACAACCAGACAATGCTCGGTTCTCCAATGACAGGTATTCCCTGAAACGGAGATAGCCAGCCACCACAAAACATTAAAGCAGATAAGACGGCTATCATAATCATGTTGGCGTATTCCGCCATAAAGAAGATGGAAAAGGCCATACCGCCGTATTCCACATGAAAACCGGCAACGATCTCAGACTCACCTTCAGCTACATCAAATGGAGCACGATTGGTTTCTGCTACACCTGAAATAAAATAGACAAGAAACAAGGGAAACAGGGGTAACCAGAACCAGTGAATAATACTGCCATCTTGTGCCATGACAATTTCACCGAGATTGAGGCTACCAGCCGCAATCAAAACGCCGACCAGGGCAAAACCCATGGCAATTTCATAGGCAACAATCTGCGCGGCTGAGCGCATGGCACCAAGAAATGCATACTTTGAATTGGAGGCCCAGCCAGCGATAATCACCCCATAGACAGCCAGCGATGTCAGCGCCAGGATATACAAGAGACCGGCATTGATATCAGCCAAAACCAAAGTATCGGAAAACGGAATAACTGCCCAGGCAGCCAAAGAAGGTGCCAGTGACAGGACTGGTGCGATGACGAATAAAAATTTATTCGAACCTGAAGGAATAATTATTTCCTTGAATATCAGCTTCACCGCATCGGCGATGGGCTGACCCAATCCCCATACACTAAAACCAAAAAAACCAACTCTATTGGGCCCAATACGACCCTGTATAAAACCAATCACCTTACGTTCGGCATAGGTTATATACGCAACAACAGCTAAAACAGGTATGAGGATGGCTACAATCTTGACCAGAATTTCCAGCTTATATAATGCCTCGACCTCCATCGCGCCTGGCACGAACATAGCCACCGCTGGTTGCAGCAGACTATTCCTGATTAATTCATAAATTAACTCAATCAAAATCAGACTTTCCCAAGCGTTATTTCAGCAAACCAGGCGCCGAGAGCCGTACTTTGCTCATGTTTGGCCTGAATAAGCACGCAGCTATCCGGCAGGCGATCATCCATCACCAGCGGTAAGGTTAATGAGATCTCATTTTGCTCAGCCTTAACTGAGGTTTCCCCGGCCAGACCGAGTTTGTCTGCCTGAGCATGATTAATATGGACTGCACCATCAGCAACGTCATTTGTCATTTGCAATGAATCTGCTCGTCGCACAAACGTATCAACTACATTCATGGGTACATCACTGAATCGTTGTAGTTTTCCGTTGCTGCTGGTAAGAGTAGTCGGCATTTTCCATTCACTCTGAACCTCAAGCTTTAGGTCACCAATCAATTTGTCGAGTTCTTCAGAGACTTCATCGAGAGTATTGTAATCATAACCATCAAGTGCAAATTTATTGCCGAGGACTCTTAAAATTTTCCATCCTGGTCGTGCTTCGTTCACTGGGTCTACAGCGGCACTAAAGTTTTGTCTTAGTCCTTCAACATTGAAATAGCTACCTTCATTTTCCGCAAACTGGGCAAGCGGTAAGAGCACATCAGCATAGTCCATCATTTTTGCCGAGGTATGTGATGTAAATGCTACCAGGCATTCAGCTGATTTCATTGCTTGCTCGGCGATTTGACTATCCCAACAATCCAGATCCGGTTCGACGTTATAAATCATGTATGCCGGCAGTGCATCTTCCAACATCCTTGCAGCGTTCAAACCTGATTGTGATAGCTCAGAAGCAGCGGGCCCTCGATGAGGCACTCCGCCTGCCAGACTGGCACCGACACTATTTGCAGCACTACCTGAATAACCAAAGACAGCTCCACTATAAGAGGCAATCATGCTTGAAAGTGCGCGAATAGCGGCAAATTGTGGGTGACTCTCGCACAATGTGCCTAATAGTATCGTTGCTGATTCTGCAGATTTAAGTTTGTTCGCAATCTCAGAATGTTTCGCATCAACAGTTATATTTGCAAGTAAGCTGCTGGTACTGGAATCGGTTTCCTTACCGTTTAGTAAAGCCTTCAGGATTGCGGCAAGATTGCCAGCCAAATCTGCCGGCGAGACTATCAATTCGGATGAGAGTGAATAATTGAACTCATATGCTAGCGGATTCAATTGCATAATATCAGCGCCCTTGAGGCTGGCCTTGCGTAAACGGTGATTCAACATAGGTTGATCTTTACGTAAATTGCCACCGACAATGAGTGCGGCGTTCAGGTTTTCCAACGAAGCGATGGACTGCCCCAGGCTGGTGTAAGCCGGCGTTAATGTCTCATCACTAAAGTCAATCTGCCCAAGACGGTGATCAATATTGTTCGAGCCCAAATCACGCATGATTCTTTGTAATAAATAAATTTCTTCAGTGCTTGAGCTTGCAGACACCAGTGAACCCACCTTCGCGGCACCATGTTTTTCAATGACCGATTGCATACGATCACTTACTGCCTGTAGTGCTGTATCCCAATCCGCTTCCTGCCATTCGCCGTCGACCTTTATTTTCGGAGTAGTTAGTCTATCGTCGCTGTACAGTGCCTCGTAGCTGAATCGATCTCGATCTGACAACCAAACTTCATTTACATCTTCATTCTCCGCCGGTACCACGCGTTTAACTCGATCATTTTTGATATGAAAATGAACGTTTGATCCGACTGAATCATGTGGCGCAATTCCGGGCAGCTGTTTCATTTCCCAGGTACGGGCGGAGAACCTGAATGGTTTCGACGTCAAGGCACCGACCGGACAAAGATCAATAATGTTACCTGACATCTCCGAACTCATGCTCATCTCAACATAGGTGCCGATCTTCAAATCCTCACCGCGACCACATGCCCCCATTTCGCTAACACCGGCAATCTCATCACCAAATCGAACACAGCGAGTACAATGAATGCAACGAGTCATTTCTGTTTGTACTAACGGACCAATATTTTTATCCTCTACAACGCGTTTCTTTTCCTGGTAACGTGATACGTCGTTGCCATAGCCAACCGCCAAGTCCTGTAATTCGCATTCACCACCCTGATCGCAGATCGGGCAATCGAGAGGATGATTAATCAGCAAAAATTCCATCACCGATTTCTGCGCTTCCCTGGCGTAATCGGATTTCGTAAACACTTTCATTCCGTCCATTACCGGAGTTGCGCAAGCTGGCAAAGGTTTTGGTGCTTTCTCAACTTCAACCAGACACATACGACAATTAGCCGCAACAGATAATTTATTGTGGTAACAAAAACGGGGCACATATGTACCCTGTGCATCTGTTACCTCAATCAACATTTGTCCCTTGCGCGCCTCTACCGGCTTGCCATCGACTTCTATTGTTATCGTATCTTCACTCATTTAACTATTTTGACTATTACTAGCTAAGCTGCTTTGTATTCCGGGCTATCGACAATACTGCGTCCATTATTCTCGACCATATATTCAAACTCGTGGCGGTAGTGCTTGATAAAACTCTGTACCGGCCAGGCCGCCGCATCGCCCAGGGCACATATGGTGCGACCTTCAATCTTGTTAGCGACATCGACAAGCTTATCCATGTCTTCCTGTGTTCCTTTACCTTCCATAATTCGGGTAATTACCCGGTACATCCAGCCAGTACCTTCACGGCAAGGTGTACATTGCCCGCAGGATTCTGAATAATAAAAACGCGAAATGCGTTGGAGCATTCGAACCATGCAAGTCGTCTCATCCATAATGACCACCGCCCCAGATCCAAGCATCGACCCTGCCTTTTGAATTGAGTCATAATCCATATTCGCTTCCATCATCATCTCGCCCGGCAGGACTGGTACAGAGGAACCACCCGGAATCACGGCTTTGAGTACATGGCCATCACGAATACCGCCAGCCATCTCCAGTAATTCCTTAAAAGGTAAACCCATCGGCACTTCAAAATTCCCCGGTTTATTCACATGGCCGCTAACGGAGAAACATTTAGTGCCGCCACTGTTTTCAACGCCCATGTTTTTGAACCATTCTGCACCGCGATGCATGATCATGGGAGCAGAAGCGTAGGACTCTGTATTATTGATGGTAGTTGGACGACCATACAGGCCAAAATTAGCTGGAAAGGGTGGTTTAAACCGAGGTTGTCCTTTCTTGCCTTCCAGAGATTCCAGCAAGGCAGTTTCTTCACCACAAATATATGCACCAGCACCGAGCGATGCATAGAGTTCCACATTTATATCAGTATCCATCACGCCCTGTCCAAGATAACCTTCGGCATAGGCTTCTTTCAGCGCATTTTCAAACCGTGTGTATGGCTCATCCATAAATTCACCACGAATATAGTTATATCCAACAGTGGCTCCCATGGCATAACACGCAATTGCCATACCCTCGACCAGGGAATGAGGGTTAAAACGAAGGATGTCACGATCTTTACAGGTGCCAGGCTCACTTTCATCAGAATTACATACCACGTACTTCTGTCCGGGTACGTCCGGTGACATAAAACTCCACTTTAAGCCGGTAGGAAATCCGGCCCCGCCACGGCCACGTAAACCGGAGGCCTTAACCTCGTCAATCACCTGTGCCGGGCTTATCTTCTCGCGAATAATCTTCTTCCACGCTTCGTAACCACCAACCTTGTAATAATTCTCAAGCGTCCAGGGTTGATCGTATTGCAGAGTGGCATAACAGGTCTGATTGATTTTGTTATCTGCCATTAGTCCAGCCCGTCCAAAATTTCATCTACCTTTGCAGTTGTAAGATTTTCATAATAGATATGATCGATCATCATCATCGGTGCGCCACAACAGGCCGCCAAACATTCTTCTTCTTCTTTTAAATAAAATCGACCATCTGCAGTTGATTCACCAATTTTAATGCCGAGTTTTGTTTCGATGTGCTTAATAATGTCATCGCCGCCACACAGCATGCAGGAGATATTGCTACAGACGGAAATGCTATGACGGCCGACTTTTTTTGTCTCCAACATAGAGTAAAACGAAGCCACTTCATAAACGGCAATCCTTGGCATTTCAAGGTACTCGGCAACAGCATCCATTAGCTCAGTTGTGAGATAGCCATTATTCTCGTGTTGTACTTCACGCAAGGCGGCAAGCACAGCAGATTGCTTTTGATCTGCAGGGTATTTACTCACCCAATGATCAATATCTTCACGTGCATGTGCAGATAGTTTAGTTTTAGTTAATTCAGTCATATCCAATTATTTTTTGCCACAGAGGACACAGGTTTTCTATTCAAGTCTCGTTTCATCAATATCTGTGGCCAGTTATTCTTACCTGTCTATTTCACCGAAGACGATATCCTGGGTCCCGATGACAGCAACCACATCGGCCAACATATGGCCCTGCACCATTTCATTCATCGCTGACAAATGCGCGAAGCCCGGTGCGCGCACCTTTACCCGATAGGGTTTATTTGCACCATCGGAGATAAGGTAAATACCAAACTCGCCTTTGGGGTGCTCAACCGCTGAGTAGATCTCACCTTCTGGAACACAAAATCCTTCGGTGAACAACTTAAAGTGATGAATCAACGATTCCATATCGTCTTTCATTTCTTCGCGTCGCGGCGGCACCAGTTTATGATCATCAAGGATCACCGGCCCTGGGTTTGACTTTAGCCAATCCACGCATTGCTTGATAATCCTGTTTGACTGATGCATCTCTTCAACTCGTACTAGATAACGATCATAACAATCGCCATTTACACCAACCGGGATATCAAAATCCAGATCAGCATAGATCTCGTAAGGTTGTTTCTTACGCAGATCCCATTCAACACCTGAACCACGTAGCATGGGTCCGGTGAAACCAAGTTGCAGAGCACGTTCTGGTGTAACGACACCAATACCAACCGTACGCTGCTTCCAGATTCGATTGTCAGTTAACAGGGTTTCATATTCATCAATACAAGCAGGAAAGCGTTGCGTGAAAGAATCAATAAAATCAAGCAAGGAACCCTGGCGATTATCATTAAGATCACTTACCTGTTTCTCATCGTGCCATTTTGAAGCCTTGTAGCCCGGCATAGTCGCTGGCAAATCACGATAAACACCACCGGGGCGGTAGTAGGTAGCGTGCATGCGGGTGCCGGAAACGGCTTCATAGCAATCCATCAGGTCTTCGCGTTCCCTGAAGCAATACAAAAACATGGTCATCGCGCCGATATCAAGACCATGTGTACCCAGCCACATCAGATGATTAAGTATGCGTGTGATCTCATCGAACATGACTCTAATATATTGTGCTCGAACAGGTGGGGCGATACCCATCAACTTTTCAATTGCCATGACATAGGCGTGCTCATTACACATCATGGAGACATAATCGAGCCTGTCCATATAGCCGATACTTTGATTATATGGCTTACTCTCAGCCAGTTTCTCGGTGCCACGATGTAACAAGCCAATGTGTGGATCAGCGCGCTCAATTATTTCACCATCCATTTCCAGAACGAGACGCAATACCCCGTGAGCCGCCGGGTGTTGTGGCCCAAAATTCATCGTCATGTTTCTAATTTCTGGCATTTACTATCTCTTACTCACTTTCGCTTTTTTGTACTTTTTCGTTGTTATCGAAACGATTATCATTTCTGATCACTCTTGGTACCAGGGTTCGATTTTTGATAGTCACCGGTTGATATACAACTCGTCCCTTGTCCGGGTCGTAGCGCACCTCGACATTACCTTCCAGAGGAAAATCCTTTCGAAAAGGATGGCCAATAAAACCATAGTCCGTCAGTATTCGACGCAAATCGGGATGTCCATCAAACATTATTCCAAAAAGATCGAAAGCCTCTCTTTCATACCAGTTAGCAGCCGCCCAGATTGAAGCCACTGAACTGAGGCGTGCCGGATCATCGTTAATATAACAACGAACCCGTACGCGACGATTATGCTGGATAGATAAGAGATGATAGACAACGCAAAAACGTGAAGTTATGTCATTGCTTTCCTGATAAGGGTCAGAACTGACTCCACGGCTAAAACCAGTACTGGTCGTATCTTGTGTTTCCCACTCCGATTGACCGTAACTGAGGTAATCCACCCCACACAAATCTGATAATTGGGTAAACTGAAATTGATCTTCGTCACGTAGAGCGGAACAAACTTCAATCAAATTCTCTGGCATTATTTCCAACGTGATTTGAGCATTAGCAATCTCTAACGCATGTAACTTTTGGTCAAATCGCTGACGTAGTTGATCGTGAAATGTATCCAATGATGAAGTCATTTTCGTGTTGTGTAGAGCTAATTACCGTGAGATGGTATTTTGACCAGTACGTTTTATTTTCTTTTGTAACTGGATGATGCCAAACAAAAGTGCTTCCGCAGTCGGCGGGCAGCCAGGGACATAAATATCGACCGGTACAATACGATCGCAACCTCGAACGACTGCATAGGAATAATGGTAATAACCGCCACCGTTGGCACAGGAACCCATTGATATCACCCAACGCGGCTCTGACATCTGGTCGTAAACCTTGCGAAGCGCGGGCGCCATTTTATTTACCAGCGTTCCGGCGACAATCATCACGTCGGACTGCCGTGGGCTCGGTCGGAATATGACGCCAAAGCGATCCATATCATATCGAGATGCGCCAGCATGCATCATTTCGACAGCGCAACAGGCCAGACCAAATGTCATCGGCCACATTGAACCCGTACGCGCCCAATTGACGACATTATCCACAGTGGTAACGGCAAAATTACGATCGTCTATTTGTTCGTCTATTCCCATTCGAGTGCTCCTTTTCGCCATTCATATATGAAGCCAACTACTAACACCGCGAGAAATATCATCATCGCCCAGAAACCCACCATACCTATTCCGTCAAGGGCGACAGCCCAGGGAAATAAAAATGCAATCTCCAGGTCAAAAATGATGAACATTATGGCAACCAGGTAGTAACGCACGTCAAACTTCATGCGTGCATCTTCAAATGCCTCAAATCCACACTCATAAGGCGAGGATTTCTCGTCATCTGGCCTGTTTGGGCCAAGAAAATAGCCTATAACAAAGAGAACAGCACCCAGCCCAAGGCCGAGCACAAGAAATATCAGAATTGGTAAGTAATTTTCCAGCATTATTGCTAAATATTCTTCAGATCCGGCGACTGGCGCCATCATCATGAATTAAAAGATATATCGTTGAGTTTAAACCCGAGATTATACAGGCAACAGCCATGCCAGACACGAATTTGTTCAACTATTTAATGAATTGAATTTGAGGAAAGCCTTGAACCCTGAAAATGTCGGGTAGCGCTAATTGATATTTTGCTCGCCCGGGAGGAGATCAAGGCAATAATCTAATCAGGGCAGGATTTCCAGGAACTCATTTACGGGTTTTCTTGTTGCCTGTGGAATATCAGCAGGATATCCATACCAAAACAGGCCAACGACGAAATGTCGTCTGCTATCCAGTTGGACGATGTCAAAAAAACGTTGATCTCTTGTCACCGCCCCGGTTGTCCATTTCATTCCCACATTATTTTCCCATAATATCAATGATAAATTATGTGCGACACAACAACAGGCCGCATAGTCTTCCTTTTGCCTAAGCTCATCTTCAGAGTTTTCGCAACTTAGCAATAACCAGCCGGGCATTTCGCTCCAACGCCTCAACTTTATCTCGGCTGCCTTTTCGCCTTTTTTCTCACGTACCAGTTCGGCATTCAAATGACATATGGACTCTTTCGTCTCAGGCCCCAATAAGTGAAAGCGCCATGGCTGTGTGAGATGATGATTCGGTGCCCAAACAGCTTGCTCAATCGCCAGTCTAATTTCATCAGCAGAGGGAACATTGTCCGCTCTGAATTGGTGAATCGTGCGCCGACTCTTTATTGTGTCCGATATTGTTAAACTCATATGATTATTCTACTGTAATGATACTGTCGCAAAAAACGAAACTTTGAAATTGGAACTGCACACATTCTGATTCAATTTATATCAGGATTCTACCCGCTCGCTATCGGGCACAAAAATCTGCAATAATTCATTAAGGTAATTTTTACCTTTTCCCGTAGGTCTTATCTCATTGCTTTCCTGTCGAATAAATCCCTGTGCACTGGCAATATTCAATAAGCTCTGAGTTTTGTCTAGCGACAAGCCTGTGCGTTCAGGAAACAAAGAGCTGTGAAAACCATCACTCAGGCGAAATACATTCATCATAAATTCGAGAATTATATCTTCCTCCTGTAAGCACTTCTCATCAGCAATCGCAGCAGTGCTACCTGCCTTTTGCATGTATGTATCTGGTATACGATGGCGCTTAAAACGTACGATCTCATTTTTATCCAAATTGCTTATCTTGCCGTGAGCGCCAGCACCAATACCAATATAATCACCAAACTGCCAATAATTCATATTGTGACGACAATGCTTATCCGCTAATGCGTAAGCCGATATCTCATATTGTCCGTAACCCTTGTCCGCAAGTAATTTCTGTCCTTCTGTTTGCATCTCCCAGGCTATTTCATGCGCTGGTAACTTAGGGGTTTGTTTATAAAACATTGTATTTGGTTCAATGGTCAACTGGTACCAGGAAATATGATTAGGAGCCTGATCGCAGGCTGTCTGAATATCTGTTAGTGCTTCATCCAGTGTTTGTGCGGGTAAGCCAAACATCAGATCGATATTAATATTACTAAATCCAGAGTTCTCAGCCAGTTCAATTGCACGTAAGGCCTCATCGGCACTATGAATACGCCCCAGCCTGTTTAATTTTTCATCATCAAAGCTCTGTACACCAATTGACAGTCGGTTAATTCCAATTTCACGATATCCGGAAAATCGTTCTGCTTCAGCTGTTCCCGGGTTTGCCTCTAGTGTGATTTCAATTTCCGATGTCGTTTGAATTTCCGATCGAACCGTACTTAAAATTTTCTCAAGGGCTTCTGCTGAAAACAGACTAGGTGTTCCCCCTCCTAGAAAAATACTGGCTATTTTTCGATTGGAAATTTTTGGCAATTCGAATTCAAGATCACGAATCAGGGCGTCTGTGTAGTTTTTTTCTGCTAGAACAGCTGTTTTGAACTCGTGTGAGTTAAAATCACAGTAAGGGCATTTTTTAATACACCATGGCAGGTGAATGTATAACGATAATGGCGGTTCTTTTTTCAGCACATTGATTGTACGGTTTCAGGTATGTCAGGTGAAATGTGATTCAGCTATTTAAATGAGCAGAGCGAACAGTTTTTGCAGGGCCTGGCCTCGATGACTGATTCTATTTTTTATGTCGGCTGGAAGCTCTGCCGAAGTACAATCGTGATCTGGGACATAAAATATAGGATCGTAGCCAAACCCATTATCGCCTTTTGGTTCCGCTACGATATGACCCTGCCAGGTTCCCTGTGCAATCAAGGGAGTCGGATCCAGAGCATGGCGCATGTAAACCATAACACATTGGAAATTAGCCCTGGGATTGCGCTCTCCTGTTTGCCTAATATTTTCAAGGAGTAATTGCAGGTTTTTTTCATCATCAGTGTCGACACCGGCATAACGAGCTGAATAGATCCCCGGTGCACCATCCAGGATATCTACCTCTAGCCCGGAATCGTCCGCGATCACTGGTGAATTTGTAAGGCTGGCAGCATGTCTTGCTTTGATAAGCGCATTTTCGACAAAACTCAGTCCTGTCTCATCGGCATCGCTTACTCGAAAATCGGATTGTGGAACTATCGAAATATTTAGATCTTTAAACAGTGCCTCAATTTCTCCAAGCTTGCCCCTATTATTTGAGGCGATAACGATTTGCTTATGCACTGTCTTTACTAATTTCCGGCTAATGCCTGCCTGTATTAATGCATGGACACTTAATCTTTTACTTCAGCTGTGTAAAAGTTAGTGAGCTTAAACCTTGTAACTCAGATTTTGGTGAAGAAACGTCCGTAAAAGGATTCAAGAGTGATTCTTTGTGATATCTGTCTGTGAAACATTTCAAATGCAATTCTTAATTGTATGGACAATTTAATTAGCTGGAGTAATTTATTGCGTGTTGGAAAGTATAACTTCTGGTTTGATTATAGCCTAAGT
>WLWI01004733.1_pt1 | contig 11454 bp, 9 predicted proteins | sample 6701501 | NCBI WGS metagenome assembly WLWI01 (sample SAMN12718690, study PRJNA515312) | sponge metagenome | isolation source: marine sponge | host: Mycale hentscheli | place: New Zealand: South Island, Marlborough, Capsize Point | collected 2014-11-01
CCCCACAGTGGGTGAGGTCAACTGAGAAGTATTCTCTAGCTGGCCATGTAGTTGATCTCTCACATGTGCTGTGTAGCTTGTAGTTGTCCTGTCTTCCGGTTGCTCTGCTGGCTCATTGTGTGTGTGTGTGTCTAGTTATTCCATGGGCAACTCAATTAACATGGAACTCTACTTTGTTTTTTGTTTTTTTGAGAAGCTTTAGTTCATCATCATCATTATTAATATTATTATCCTGTGTGACTTCCTCATGTTACTGTTGTTGAAAGTGTTTAGGAAATGCAGTGTTGCCCGGCTTTTAGTTTTACCGTCAGGTCATGTTGGGGGACCATCTCAGCACACTTACACACACGCATGGATATGTGTTTGCGGTTGTAATCCAGCAGTTTAGCATATTGACGGTGAGAATACCTGATTGCTACATGTAGTCCTGCACTGGTAAAGGGACCCACGTGGAGGAGTAGCCTTTACAGTATTAATACAAGTTTACCTAGTCCACTGGTCCATACATGCTGGCTAGGTACATGTGTCATTTGGTCTTCTTATTAGAGTTATTCTGGCTTGATCGCAAGATTTGCCTGCTTCTGTATTGTAAGGGGTTTGGAGGAGCCAGATATTGCAATTTACTAACTTTTTCCACTCCATTGCCACTGCCTGAATTGTTGGCTGCATCTAATATAAGTGGTCAGGCTGAGCTTATCTGCTTGAGTTCACCTGTCATTGATACCTGTCATTGTGGTGGGATTCCTAGCTGTGTAAATTGAGAAGCCAGCCCTGAAATTAGAGCAGCACTAATATGGCTATAGCTTTACTGCTGTAGATGATGCAGACTCTGAAGCTGGCATTGTGTGGTGTTAGATTTCCTGAATGAGAAACCTGAAGATTTACTCTTTCGTTATTTCTTTTGATATGTGCTGTTGTTGTTGTTGTTATTGTTGACGTTGTTGTTTCAAGTCTTCTACAGTTTATTGCTAAACCAAAGGTGCCGGCCAATTTTCTTAATTTTATTTTACTATCAGAATTTGTACATCTAACGCCATTTAGCGTTTGTTGTTGTTGTTTTGTTGTTGTTTTTTGTTTTGTTTTGTTTTTGCTTAACTTTTATCTCAAGCACACATTCAGAATTTCAATAAAGCTGGGTGTTATAATTTTCACTGTGTATTGTTGGACTTCTGTAATGTACACGAGTATTGTTTTATTATTTGTGTCCTGCTGAAATCCTAAAATTTACTACTGCTTGTAATTGTACTTGTATATCCACGTGTTTATGTGTTTAGTGATAGACATGTTTGTGTGTATAGCTTGCAGAACTTTGTTCGCGGTGCCGGAGGATTTGTGAGTGAAATGGCTACTGCAGTTCTGAATGGTCTCACCAACAACCGCCACTCCACATTCATGCAGAAACTTGGGACCTTTGAAGAGAAAGAAGCCAAGAAGTCTGGGCCCAAAACGAAGAAAGAGTCTTCTACAGTAGTTGGGGGAGAAGAGAAGAAGGCAGATGATTCTAAAAAGGCTAATAGTGAGGGTGTCGGGGAGACAGTTAGCAGTGGCAGTACTCCATTGGGTGGTACTCCATTGGGTAAAGCTGCAACTGAAGGAGCACTGGTGTCTGCTGATGGTGGTCCTGCAAGTGAAACTAGTTCCTTACAAGGCCCCAAATCTGATCGTGGCTCTGTCAAGTTGGGACATGTATCGATGGGTTCTGCATCCAGGGAAGTCAGTCTGGAACCTTCCAATTCCAGCATGGACTCTGTGGAGTTGAAGTGTGAGGAGTACGGGTTGGAACAGTCCAAATCCACTGAACCAGGGTCGGAGTGCACATCGAGGGACGTAAGTGTGGACAGATCTGCATCAAGGGAAATTAGTTTGGAGCGAAGCCGGTCTCGAGAAATCAGTTTGGAACGATTGCAATCTGATCGTTTGGCTAGTTCTAAAGGAAGCTCAAAGTCTCGTGAAGTCAGTACGGAGAGATCAATGCCTGGCTCTGCGTCTCCACATGCCCCCAACTCAAAGGTCAGGTTCATAAAAAGTCATGTAGAGTACAAACTACACCCACACGGAATATCTGTGCACTATGGCTTGGCAAACATTCCCAAACACATCAAGTTTGTTGACCACATGTTAAAGACTGCTGTGTTACCGTACAATGGTACATGCATGTCAAGCCTCAATATGCCGGAGAGGATAGTTAGTCCATGACTATGCTAATTGGCGAGTGAGCGGAGCAAAGCGAGACATTCTGAGGGGTAACACAATTGAAAATCGGGGATATTTGTTTGTTTATGTATGTGTGTGGACGTACGTATGTCATTTTGTACTTTACTCGGGTATTTTAGTGTTCACTCTGAGTTCGACCTCGTCCCAAACTTCACTAATCAGAATCCTCCGGTTTATTGATCATTACCCTATCGCCCTAAAAATTGAATTGTTTACCGCTTTGAATTTTTTTGCGGGTGCAGTTAAAACTCAAAAACTTATGGGAGCTCTATTTCTATTTGAGTAGTGGAGGTGGTAAGTTAATACGCTATTTGTCACAGTTATAAGCCCTACGCAACAGTATTTACTTGAAAATTCATTGTCCACTAGACTAACCACGAAGGTAAGTCTTGCGTAGGTATGTTCAGTTGTGTGAAAGTATTGTGCGTTACAAGCTACTAAGAATATCACAAAGAAAAAGTTTAAATAACGTGACTTGATTTTGTTGCTTCTTTTTCAATTCAAACAGTTGCGGGGAGCGGTTACTATGGCATTGAATCACCTTTACCGTATATACGTAATTTAAAGACTCGACTTTATTTTAGTAGCTTGAGTTTTAGTAATTAAAATCAATCGTTTAACAATAGTGTAGTTTAAGGCTCGCTCGCCATTTGTGCTCAAGCACACCACTAGTTTAAATACAAACTGGTTTTCGTCTGGTTTGGCCTCTTTTTTTTTTTTTTTTTTTTTTTCCTTCATTTTTTCCTTCTACTGTTGAGCAAATGACTTAATTGACAAATTGCATTGCCTCAACCAAAAGGAAGCCAGTGGTAAGAAGTAGATGAAGCCAAGTCTTGTAGCCAAGGTCATTGTAGTGTTTGCAATTGCTACTGGAATGTGCAGCAATAGGTAACATTGACTCTGACCATATATGGTCAGAGTTTGTAGCAGACCTAGCACCTAGTGAATGCACTGCACACTTGGAGTTGAAGCAACCATTCTCTTGTAGCAGCCATGCCTGGAAGCTCTGTGCCATAATACCCTAGTTTAGCTGTTAACCAGAGGGAAGGGAGATATGTCACGTTTATTCTTTCAGTAAGCCATTAGTAACAGCTACATTTTTTTGACTTATTTAATTTTATTATTATTATTATTATTATTATCATTTTATTTTTTTTATTTTTTTTTTTACACTCAGGAATCTGGTGAAGATCCAATGGAAACTGACACGACTTTTTCAGGTGAGAAAGTATGTATTTGTCATCTAGTAATGCCTCACCATCTACAGTGTGTGTGTGTGTGTGTGTGAATGTGAATGTGGGTATTTCAAAGGGGGCAGGAGAGAGAGGGGATATTGTATTCTAATTCTAAACCGTATGTACTGTATTTAGTCATGAAAGTTGACCATGAGTTATAAACCTTGCCCTCACCTGTGTCATCATTTCCCAGTTTGAGTGTAGATTGGCTGTCAATTGGTGCTGAGTCTTGTGGTACACAACTAGCACCTAAGTCCGGTCTCCTGCCCCATGCTACGCCCTATGCCACGCCTAGTGTACCTTATGAATTTGATATTTATGAATTTGTGTACCCATAACAGTTGACGGCAAGTTGCAAGAAACATCATCATTACTGGTGGATCTCCAGAGTCGACAGAACGACAGACTGTCCCAGCCTCCGTTCAAATCTCCATCATCCAGCCACCTGATGATCCAGCCACCCTCCCAAGAAGAAGTGGGTGTGGCCAGAGAGATAAGACAGTCTCTGGCTTCTTTGACTGCAATGGTGAGTTCTTTTGTTGTTTCTTCAGGTGCATTGCTGTTAGCAGTCTTTTGTTCACCCTTACCGTCCGTCTGGGTAGGTTGACCCGGATGATGTTGTTTCAGTAGACGCTCTGCACAATGCCATGAGCGTGTCAGTCAGCTCTGTACCAGCAAAGCCATTGCAAGAGGACGCTGTTGAACCAATGGCCACAGACTCTGCCACAGCCACATCTATCCCCAAATCAGATGCAAAACTTCTAACTCAAGTGTCTATTCCAAGTTCAACTAATTAAATACGTGTACTATTAATATTCATACTATTAATATTTCATACTATTAAGTGGTTAACTGCTCCATTTTTTTTTCTCTCTCCAAAAATGGTGATGTGCAATTGACCTCTCTCTCTCTTTAATTCTGGTGCTGCACCAATGACAGGAAGTGTGCAGACATTGGATGTGACCATATATGGTATGGTCTAAGTCTTGCTACCTAGCTCACGCCCTTAGCTAATCATCTTTTGGGTTTGGGTGGGCCCAAGGGACAGAGAATGCTTCCATGAATGAATTTACCTAATCATTTTTACAGATTTGCAATAAATTCTAAAATAGTGATCTAGACATACACGGAAAGAAAATAAAATTTGCATCATAAAATCTATGAACTCAGAAAAACTGGGAAGAAGTTGATGTAAGAATGTTCTACTTTCCTGTGCCGTATGCAGCACCTCCAGCCTTCTCCAGTGTGTTCTTCACTTTATCGTACTTGAGTTCGCTCTTTTCATCGGCTAATATTTCTTTTCCGAATTGCTAGAGATGAAACGAAAGGGTAGATAACATTAACCAATAGGAATGTCAACTTACGGTCATAATTTCCTTCACAAAAGCCTTGTCCGTGCTAACTTTGGCCTTCTTTAACGCACCGACACCAGGACCAATCCATGTAATGAATGCAAACTTGGCCCTCCTGCTCATTTCATCCCCAGTTTCAAAACGAACGTAACCGTAAGCACGGGTGTCATCTCCGAGTTGCCCCAGGAACTCATCGTAATCTGTACCAGTTTCACATGCACCTAACTTTTTTCCCTCATACTTCGCTAAAAGCCTGTAACAAAACAAAGGTACTTCAAGGGCTGATCTTTAAAGAGTAAATAAAATGAGCACACACCCTGCCTCGTATTTCTGACTCACCAAGTCGTTTCACTATTGTCGTTACGGACATCTTCATAAGCTTCACGCATCGCATCTTTGTCTTCAATAATACTCATCCTGCTCCTTACGTCCAACTGCAAAGGTGGGGAATAGAGTCTAAACGAGTTGTGTCCGAATGCTGAATTCTAGTCTTGAGCTAAAAACTACACACACTAGACTGTGTCCAAACCACTTCCGCAACCTGTGTGCCACGCCTACTAATAGCGAGAAGAATTAATAAATTAAAGAACTTTGCCAAACTTGTGGTAGCACCTCTAGTTTACCAAATGAAACTTTTTTAGTTAGCACTTAATCCTATATTTGGTTTGATTTTCAGGGCGGTTGAGGTATGAATGGAAATGTGAATTATTGTTGTATTTGAGGAAATGGTAGGGATACACTACCATGTAGTTTGGACATCCTAATTCAAAATATCTGGAAACTGCCACACATGGTATGTAATTAGCTGACAAAAGCTCATGTTTGCAGAATAGAATTAAGACTTGTGAACACATTTTATGCTGCAAAATTTAATGCTAGCTATTCAGCTCGTTTATTATCAGGTCCCACTTTCACAAAGATCACTTGCATGCTTCTTAGTTATATTATTGTGATACTTATATATCAAATATAGTAAACAATGCGTCTATATAACATAATAATAATAATAATAAATTTTTAAAGTTACATAAAGTCAATGGGTGGGTTGGCACAACCAAAAATGGCTGTAACATTCCCTTGCTGCACATAAGCATAAAGCACACACCAATAGCTGCTTGTGGCCCTTCCATGGGGTCAAGCAATGGATATGAGCTAATCTTGCATACCATTCAAATCTGTACAACCTTGTGTGGTTGGGTTGTGAAGAAGGTCTAATATTATTGTGCTCCACCTGTTAAACTATTTAGTGGAACCTGATAGTGAACTCTTGAACTAGCTAAATACCTCTATTTAATTGCCCCCTCCAATAGATAGCTGTGTATTGCTTATCACCTTGTAAAGCAAACAATCTCTCCTTGGTCCAAATTGTTCTCAATTTGGGAGGTTTTACTGATTTTAGATGAGCTTGTGTGAATGGTTTGGGTAGTGACTAACGAAGTGTTGGCTTCTATCATTATTTTCAGCATGTACCATTCAAACATGTAGGCCACAATCCATAGTTGCACCAGTTTACATATTGCCTTTTTTCAGCACGCAGTTACATTTTTTTGCAGGTGGTTATCCAGCACAACACGACCATAGCCAGTTGTGCTGGAAACAGCCAATGAAGCAAGAATTTAAGTAGAACAGTGATAAGCATCTCAGATGAAATAGAACGCATGCCACTAGCATGTCAAGGAAGGTCGCTGCTAAGCTGCAGAGGAGAGAAAGATCAGGTCATTTCCCCCCCTTCCACACCAGTAGCCACCGAGTCTTCGAGAGAAATTGGCCCAAGGTCACTAGTCTCCTGAAGGAGTTGGGATGCAGGATTAGAGAAGAAATGGGAGAACCTATGATGAACAGAGTTTTTTGTTTTTTTTGATCCAGCATCTGTCAGTTGCTGTCCAGTGAGGGAACAGTGTAGCAGAGAGGGAACTGTGGCAGTGCCAGGCAGCAGTCTACTGAACTTGTTCCTTTTTTATTCACGTATTCATTCATTCTTCAGTCGGGAAGTGTTTTGACAATATAAATTGATGCTAATGGTACATGCATACAGTAGTAGTGTAAAAACTAAATGCTCCAGCTGTACAGCTAAACAGGTGACTGCGAAAAACATCAGTTCATGAACCACAAAACTATTAGCTACAGTACTGACTGCACTAGTGGATTATAAGTGAAGAAATTAGATTCAGACTTTAAACCACACAAGTTCTTCTCATGAGCTCACGAGTCACTTTAGCATAACCGTACGCAAACAAACACACTCTCCCTTCTTACATATTAGAATTTCTATGATTACCACCATCTGCTTCATTGTGTGAAGAGACATGTTTTGTAAGCAGCTATGCCACTACTGGGATACACCAAGACAAGAGTAATGTGAACAAATAAATAATTCTATTTTCTTGTAAGCAATTAAAATATTATGTACATACAACTAAAAAAAAAAGAAAGAAAAAAAAAGGAAAGAAAAGAAATAATAATAATAATAAAAAAAAGAAAAATGAAGTTTGCTAGCTCAATGACAAATAAAAGCTGAATGCCAATCACGCCCGCCCACATGGCAACGAGTAAAGCTATTTCGCCGTCCTGTCATAATACATCACTTTCCTTGACTTCAAGACAGACCACGCCCTCTTCTTCCAGTAGTAAGAAATGCCGATCAGGATGCATATAATGGTCAGAACCTATACAAACAAACAAACTTATGATGAACAAAATAATAAGACCTAGCAGGCCAAACAAGTTCAAATCAATTGAACAGGTTTATACATGACTACTTTAACCCTTTCGACGCCGACTTTCTTCAACACTTTGGGCATCTTTTAGAATTAGAATTTGATTTTTATCGCAAAGTAACCACAAAAGTCCACAAACAAACAGCCAGGCATATAAAGTATGTAGCTATAGCCTTATAACAAGCAATATAAACTTCAAAAAGCCTGAAAATGAACCGGAACCAGTCCATTTTACAGCAGGCTTCGAGGAGACTCTGAGGAACTACCCCAATCGATTGCTCTCAATGTCTGGTAGGAAAAACGTTATCCTTATCCTTCCAAAATGCTGAGGGACTCTCTATAGGCGTCATACTTTCTATTCTGAGTGTTTGAAGTCCGTAGGCAACAACAACAAAAAATAAATAAATAAAAAATAAAAAAATTGGGCGCTTGGCGTCCTGAAAATCCTCGGGAAAATTTTCTCGATCTCAATTAAAAAAACAACCTGCCTGTATGGGTTCAATACTTTTTTTAAAAAGCAGTACAACACCTACTTTACATATAAAAAAGAAATGACGGTTTAATCTAAAATAGATTTTTTTTTTTAATTTGGAGATGCGGACCTGTTCTCGCCCGCATATATGCGGTTACAGCATCGAAAGGGTTAACTCTACTCGACAACGTGAACAGATCACTAAAAGCAACCTCAGTGTCACTCAGACATCCACCCATTCCCTCCTTCTGCACATACTCACACCTGAACATACATACCTTGAGTCCTGTCTTCTTAGTTTCATCACGATGAGGTTCTAGGCACACAAATACACCATAATAATACACAACCATTTTATTTTGTTACATAAACACACAAGTGCCTGTGACCGTCTGGTGTGTGTGTGTGTGTGTGTGTGTTGTTGTTGTTGGCAGGTGTAAACTGGGCATATTTTTTCCAACCAAGTATCTACCTATATTATCTGTCCGTACGGTATGGAGCTGTATTAACTGGTAGCTTAACAACCACTCCAGTCATATCTGTGTGGGCAATTGTTACTTATAGCCATCGTTCTTTCTAAACCTTTTTTTATTTAATTTTAAGTGTTGCCACACCTCTAGGTTGGATAGCTGAATAAATACATTATGCAACACTTGGTCTATTGTTGTTGGAGCCATTTTTTTTTCTTTTCATAACACATGCAGCACCACATTTACGCCCACGCATAACCCCACGACGTGCAACAATGTACGAGGATTTTATTGCACCACTTGAATTGAAAATCCTGGCTAGAACAGTGTTTACAGCTGCATCTACATCAGCACCCCACAGTGGAAGTGAACATAACTTACTACAGACCACGACTATCTCACACTAACTAATGCTGGTTCTCCCCTGGCAAGTAACAAACGTGGTGTTGGATATATTTCGTGTTGCTTGGTCTGATAAACTCACCAGATGCCCAGCGAAGAAATGTGACCACGTCCTTAGCCATCTGACTGACCGTAGCTGGGGTACCTGCAGCAACAGACAGGAAGACAGAGGTAAGGACAGGTCTACTGTCTGAGATAACGACAGATCAAAACATATTTAACATGGAGTTAGAAAATGAGGCAATGAAGTCTCCTACTTTCTCTCTCTCTCATCTCTCACACACACGCAAGACAGTACTCATACAGAGTAAGGGCAGAAGCAAGTACAAGAATTACTCATAAATAAAATAGCTTTGTTAAGATAGACATAATTAGTGGTTCAGAATTTAGCCCACCAGTTCAAGGAATCACACCCACCCACAAATTCAAACCCCTCCCCCTTCCCTCCACCCACCATCGTCGTATTCCACACTGTCCTGAAACAGTTGCTGTGGCATGCTAATGGCTCCTCCAATGAAGTAAGGATTGTAGGCCATCTCTTCTTCCACAGTGATTCCTGCAGGAGGATCACAGTACCCGGTCAGGATAGAGAAAATGTAGTCCTAAACAACAACAACAACAACAACAACACTCAATGGGGGTAGGGCTGCAAGAGATTATTTTATGCCAGTATTACGTATTAGCAACTATCTGGTCACCTCGTCATCACCCAAATGTGACAATTTTCATAAACATCAATCCATAAAACAACAAGATACTCCATCGTCATAATACAATTGACTCCCCCCTCCCCCCAATGCAGCTGTTTTAAAGGTCATTGTATACATACCTCTGCACCTTCTCTGGCCAGCACTATCAGACTGAGATCTGGCGGCAGAGCTCCTATAAACATATACACCAACAGTGTACTTAACGATCCCTTACCACACACCAAACTTCAGAAATAGTGACAAAATGACCTCTTACCTACTTACAAAAGTTGTAGCAAATTCTTGGAATGAAAGGATAACAATTACAATTAACGACCCCTTACCTACCCACGACTGTAGCAAATTAGGCAATTATACGTAACGACCCCTTACCCATACACTGTGGTTGCAGCAATGTGACAGGATCTGAGAAAACAGCCCACTTGGAGCACTCCATCAAAATTTTATTTTTGTATTTGCAATGTACTCCTTAAAATTTCCTTCAAAATGAGCCATAAATAATTAGCAGGCTATCAGTAGTTTTCGAGTTATGAGCCGTTAAAGTTTCGCCTGTTCTACCACGCTATTTAGGACAAATTGAGAAAAACGTGTTTGAAAGACCGCAAGATTTTTAATTAAAACTCAGTGTGTAACTAGTTAAACTTTGAACCGCCCTTAAAACCTTAACGACGCATTGTTGTTTACTGTCTCCAAGCATTGGCAAGCTTGGATATACCGAAGCACCTGCTAGTTATTTAATGGACGTCAAGCCTGTAACAAGTAAGAGTATTTGGGTGGGCTAAGTAAAAACGTTTGAGTGAGCTATAAGTACTTTTTCCTTAGTTCCTGAAACGATAACTTTAGCTACCTATACTTTGTTTACATCTTTTTAAGAACAAGTAGCACTAGGTACCCGGTATTTATTTAGCAATTTTTTTATTCTTAAGATAACAGTTAATACAATTTGGTTTGTAATGTTGGAAGAGCTAACTACGTCATGATAAAATTATGTGTTTCTAAGAGGACATGATCTTTGATTGTGATTTGGTTCTTTGCATAGTCCACAGGTTCTTTGGCGTTTTGTGGCTGGGAATGATGCAGTGGAATTGTCTTGACTTCGTTCTACTGGTGTAGGGGAATGAACATCAAGATTAGCTTCAATAGCATTGTGCAGTTCAGGTGTATTTTGCCTGCTCGAAGGCTTCGGGACAGATGGAAGAGGACACGTGACATCTCTACTATCCTCAGAACAGAAATCACGAATTTTGTCATAAAGATACCACTGACGCTCTGCAGACAAGCCCTTTGGGAGAAATCTGATTGGGATAATCAGTAAAATTTGAAGGTGTCTTCACTAGCTCCATAACCTTTTCCGGAGAGTTGGACTGTCTTTAACAGCAACCACTCCAGGTTGAGAAGAATCAAAAGAAAAATGATGGAACTTTTTAATTCCAATAACTTTTTTCATGTTTGGAATAAAAAAAGATGACCCATCTAGTGTGGGTACAATACTTTCTGCTGTTTCATTGACTACTGCCGATATTTCAGCCAAACTATTAACTTTGGTATTCCTAAATTTCCTTTTCAAGAGACCAAAGCACCAATCTGGTGAAAACTTGGTATGCCCCATTACCAAGAATGACCGTGTAATTTTGGTGTGAAGGCCAGTAGTACAACGCCAATTCAAATACTATTTGAATGTAGTTATTCTTGTTTTGACCACAGCAATTGTCAGCAGTCAAGAAAATTTCCTTTTCTCCCAAGCCTAAATTTTCAAAAAAAATAATGGAGCTGACTGAGGACAACATTGGCCCCTTTTCCACAATCCACAGCTTCGTCTGTGAGGAAATTAACCTGCCTTGGAAAAGCTTCACACTGAACTCCAAAAATACTGCATTTGCGT
>WLWI01004735.1_pt1 | contig 11449 bp, 10 predicted proteins | sample 6701501 | NCBI WGS metagenome assembly WLWI01 (sample SAMN12718690, study PRJNA515312) | sponge metagenome | isolation source: marine sponge | host: Mycale hentscheli | place: New Zealand: South Island, Marlborough, Capsize Point | collected 2014-11-01
CTAACTAGTGCCTTACAATCAGGAAGAGGAATGTAAATTCTCTTTTCCAGCCTTCTTCTGAGAGCTTCGTCAATGTCCCAAGGAAAATTTGTGGCCGCAAGGACGATGACCAGCTTGGATGAGTCATCGCCTCCCAAGGCTCCTCCCACACCTGTTAGCACAGTCACAGTATGATACTTAACCCACAAAATGCTGGCAGCACATAAGGTTATGCTATGACAATTTGTTCCCCATGACAGACCATGTTTTGTTTGTATAGTTCAAGACTCTCTATATGTCAGTAATCCAAGCTGAATCCACACATTTCAAGTGGAACAAAACATCGTGGTGCTGCAACATGTAACTGCCCACCCACACACACCACAAACCTCTCACCATCACATATGCACACACATACACACACGCCTCACCGTCCATCTGTACGAGAAGCTCAGACTTGACTCGTCTGCTGGCCTCGTGTTCGCTATCACTACCTCTCTTGCTGCCAATGGAATCTATCTCATCAATGAAGATCGTACTGGGGGCGTAGTGGCGAGCCTGAAAGTTGCGGGGTTAACAAAAGCTCAGCAACACTCTCTTTCCTCCATAACTTCAGCAATATTAGTACTATAAGTACTCACCATCTCAAAGAGAATGCGAACCAGCTTTTCGGACTCTCCGCGATATTTGGACGTCAGTGTGGATGAGGACACATTGAAGAATGTGGTGCCGCACTCTGTGGCCACAGCTTTAGCTAGTAATGTCTTGCCAGTTCCAGGAGGACCCACCATCAGCACTCCCTATAGCCCACACAAGTACACTTCCCTGATATCAGTGGCGTAATCCAAGGCATAGCCAGGAACAAAGGGATAGCGATTATCCCTGAGTTATCTCAATATGTCACAAAGGGAGTTGGAATGAGCTAGAGTTTGTCAACCCCTAACAGTATGAACCAGTTGACTGAGCAAGTTATGAATAAAAAAAGAAGAAGATATGTTGGAGTGGACTCCCAACTCCTAGTTATATTCCAATGCGACTAGAACAAGACTCTGGTCTTTGCAGCATTCAGGCCCTCTCATGCTTAACCTTAACTTATAAAACAAAAAACAACAACACAAAAAACAAAAACAAAATCATCACCATCATAATATTGAAATAACTATTGCTCTATACCTTCCATGGTCGTCGGATTCCTTTAAAGTAGTCAGGCATCCAAAGAGGCAGGACTACAGCTTCCTCTAGCAGCCTCTTGGCCTCCTTCAAGCCAGCAATGTCATCCCTACAACAAGCAGCATGATACACAAAAACAGATACTGACTCGCACACACCTACAGTTGCTCTCTGAACACACAGCTGATTCTTAACACAACCCTATTCCTCTACTCATGCCCACACAACCCCCACTCCCTAGTCACTGACCAGCGCACATTAGGGTTGGTCTGCACGATGTCTCTCTCCAAAGCCTCCACCAGATCTTTGTCATAGCCAGCTGGATCAAAGCTGGATCGAATTGGCTTGTCATCATGACTTTCAGGATCATCACCTCCTCCTGCTGCTGCCCCACCTGCTTTCTTGGAGTCCTTGTAACAAACAAACAAACAACAACACACACACACATATATATATATATAATTCCAAGTTCCTGTTAGACTGCTGGAATACAAGTCCAATTATGGCCTGCTAGTACCTTGTGATAAAAACATACTGACATTGTAGCAATCAAATACTGTAAAGGGGAGCTTTGCGTAACAGATTGAGTAATAGCAATGAGTTAAGAAATAGAGAGCATGCCAATACACTCATGCAGTACACTACAGTGTTCACTCCACATACCTTGTCTTTCCCAACACCTTTCCTAGCTCCACCTGCTGCAACTCCAGGTGCCCCACCTCCTCTCCTTGCACCAGCTCCACCTGCAGCTCCGCCTCGTCTGTTGCTGTCTATCACCTTCCCTCCACCTCCTGCAGAAACACGAGGAGCTGACGATTTTCTGGGGGCACTTGGCTGCTTTGAGGCAGGCTTAGACGAGTTCTCATCTACCGAACGACGAACTTGTCTAACACCTTTAGGCCGGCTAGAAACAAAACATAAATAAAAAATATGCAAAAAGAAAAAAAAGAAAAAGAAAAAAAAAAGTCAATATACTCAACCTTCTCTGTGCATCAGCCAGCTGGTGTGCTAATACACAATCGTGCAAGGTACTAGCTATATACACCCTTACTAGCTATCATTTAGAAGCAGTGTATGCTGACAACTTGGCATCCATTCACACACTATCTGCCTGCTTGTACATTTTGTCTCTCTCTCTCATGCAAGTCAACAATCTATTCAGCATAAACTGAATAGTATAATTAGCCAGCAACCAGCTACAAAATTATTAATCTCTTTGCTATACTCTGCTGCCCACTCAAAATTTAGTCATATTTTAGAACTGCATGCACATGTATTCACGGATAATAGTTGTCATATGTGACCATCTACACGAAAATCGGGCACAATGCGAACCCCGTCAATAAAAAATAAATAATTTTTTTTTTGCACTTCCATTTGTCAGCATCCAAATATTACGCCCTCTCCAATTATTATGCCCTCTAAGTTTCATAGCAGTGGCTTCTACTGTTGCTTACACATGCAACTTAACTGCTTCAATCCACAAGCTTTATATATATATTTTTAAGTAAAATGATTTTTTCGCTTAACGTTTACGCGTGCCACGTTGTGCCCGATTATCTTGCAGATGGACACATAATTATAGTGATGAAATGAAAGGTAGTGTTGCCAGTATAGTTCACACAGCTAACCTAATACTCAAAATGCAGGGCACCTTTTTTTCCTTTTTTTTTTAAATGGCAGCCTAACTGACTATTTCAATTTTGGTCACAGTAAATAAATTTTCTCCAGGACATTTCTATATAAAACAGAATTTCACCAATTATGTCATCTTATATCATAGAATACAAAAACACTTGTAAGCTGATGTAATTATGTCGTCTGCAATGTAACCTTTATTATGTTCATTGTGGTGTTACCACTAACGATGGGAGAGCATACCTAACTACTGTGTGCACTCCCGCTAGTGTCATGCTCACTTGTCAATTAATAGCAATTAGGAATCTGAATCGGGAAAAAAAAAAAACTACTTCACTTCATAAGTAGCAGATGTTCTTCCCCAAAATTTTCCAAATGAAACAATTATATTTGTCTTAATTTCAGTGTGTACAACTACTAATGCATTACATTTACCACACATTATCCCAAATATCATGTGAGATGATTACTACTTATGTACTTCTACTCAAAAGCAAATCGAACCAGCCAAATAAGAATACAGTGTTGATGCTTTTAAATTAAAGTGCTATTTACTACTACAAATAGATCTCTATCCAAAACACACACAAACCAAACCAAAAACCCCCAAAAAACAAACAAACCAAAACAAACACACAAACAAAAACCCAAAAACAACAACAACAAAAAACAACAACAACCATAAGCATCACAACAGTATCACCTAAAATTAATGCTCTAGCTTCTGTCATGTAGCTTAGGCAGAAAATGACAGTAGGAGAAGCCATAAAAAAAAAAAACCCATTGCTGAAAAACAGATATTAAAGTATTCTTCTGCATTATTTCTGAGATATGTTTTTGCCCTGCCATCCAAGTATTGCTTTCTTTGTTAAACTCAGCAACAGCAGCAGATGTTGAAAAAAGAAAGAAAACAGAATAGCATTGTCAAATGAAGGTGACTGTGACATAAACATTGCAGGATTTATAAAGAGCATGCTAGATCCCATCTTGTGTTGGTTTGACTTTTCAAGACACTTTTCCAACTGATGTAATCAGGCACTCATGCCAAAAAAGAAGTCCTACATACCATACACAATTAAAAATAGCAAAATTTCGACCAAGTAGTCGCACTTGAGAGTATCTTGCTCACTTCACTGCTTGCCAATAACAGTGGCTCTTAAATAGTTCCCTACAACATAACACCAACTAAAATATAACAACAGTAGCAGTAACAATGAAAAGTGGAACAAAACCCAATGTGCCACTTCACTTGTCTCTCATTCTAAGCCTTTATTACATTCCCCCCCTAATATTTGGGAAAATAACTGGAAAAACAATGCCGACACTAATGGTTTAACAAAAAAAAAAAAGAAGATAAAGAACAAGGCTAAAAAAGCAATATCCAATTTGGTTATTGCAGATCAAATAGAAAATGATTACATCCAGTATTGTCCAACATTATGTAAAAACAATTTTAAAACTACCCCTATAAAGAATGTCCCTGCATCAGCAAAGAATTTTACAGTGCAGCGTGGAAGTCATGCACTCGATGCATCAGTTCACACTTCATAATGCACACACTACAACCATATGCAGCACGTGTCAACAATGTCTTTTCCTAATCAGTGCACGTTGTGCTGTAACAAAACAACCCGATCCATTCTGACCAATTGCTACTAGACACATGGAGCAAGTGCTAATTTAGTAAAGGGCTACCTTGGTTCTTGTGGTGTAGGGGGTGGCCACACATCGGGATCACGGGAACGAGCCACGCCCCCAGCTTCTTCTCTGTCTCCTCTACCACCCAGACCCCTTGACCTAGGTACACCAGCTGCTGTTGTGGGGTCCTCCTTGAAACTGGACAGTGTTGAGCTAAGGGACTTCACTACTTCAAGTTCTTTACTGAGCATTGCCAGTGCCTACAAAACAGCACATCATGCTCAATATTGATGGCTTTATCAACTGCAGCAGACCCCAACCATTGCAGTGCAGTTTTGCATAGCCTGGGTGCAATTTTTATTTCAGTATTGCTCACCTGCTGCCACTTTTCCTTCATGTCCAAATCTTTGGTTTGCTTAACCAGCTGCTTTATTTCGTAAACTGCACCCTCATAGAACACCTGAGCATCTCCATAGGAACCCACGAGAGCTTTTTCTCTCGCCAGCTTGACGTTCTCGGAAACATTTTGCGCCCCGCTCATCTTACAGCAGCTAAAGAACAATCCAGCACCTATTTACAACTTGTACAACACTCTCGGTCTTTACGACTTTCTTTCAACCACCCTTCGCTTATTCCTGCTATTTAAAAAATTTCAACATTTTCTTTCCAATTATGCTCTGATTGTAACTGCGCATGCCTACCAATTTGAACGTGACGACCACTTACCCGAAGTATTGTTTGTGTACAGTCTTCTCCAGTCCAATTTTGCGTTTTGCACTGGTTTTGATTATGGGAACTTATTGGTTCGTGTACGTTACCATAGGGTTAGTAGCTTTAATTCAAATTCCAATTGGAATAGATCTTTTGCGATTTTTCTTCCCCCAGTGGAAACTGACCAGACTAGCCAGCAGGAGTGTGTATGCCCTCCTATTTATAGTCATGGGTTTAATATACATTGTTGGTATCAGCTACCACCTCTTTGTGTATCTTCCTCTCCTAGTTGGAACTGGGCCTCTTTTATCAGTCAAGGGTGTGGGTCACACAGTATTTGCACTCTGGGTATGGCTTAATGTTGTTGGCAACTATTACTACTCAGTGACTCTGCATCCAGGATTGGACAAGGATTTCAAAAGGCCAACCAAGAAACCTAAACCAAAGCTGTGTATTATTTCAGAGAATGGCACCATTACTGAGGTCAAAGAAGATGGCTCGGGATCCACCAACAGACCAACAGCTCCCGGTGAGCGATTAATTTACTGTGACCCTTCACAGATCACTTCAAACAAACCAACCAGAGGAGACTTGTGGGAGCCTAGCCAGTCTCAGTATTGTAAGATATGCGACTGTGCCGTGTTAAACTTAGACCACCACTGCCCGTTCACTGGAAATTGTGTGGGCAAAAGGAACTTCTTCAACTTTTACATGGGTCTATGCTATGGTACATTAGGTCTCCTGTATGCTGTCCTGATTACACTGCCATACTTCCTGGAGTGCAACTTTAAAAACATAATGTGGTTCTTTGGAATAGTGAGTAGCAGGGAAAAGCTGGCAGTCTGTGCAGAACTGGGACCGCACACTCACATATTCTTGCCAGTGTGTGCTGGATTCTTTTTGTCTTTGAACATGGTCATGCTCCAGTCTCTGTTTCTGATTTCAGATTTATCTACTTACAATGTCCTGCTGAATTGGTCCAAATACCCAATGATTCGTTTCCTATATCACAGGATCAAAGCAAGGAAGTTCCAGGAGAAGAATAGTAGAGCTAACACTTTGCTATTCAATCGTAGCAAGCTAGGGTTCATCTTCCCAATGTCTGTCAAAACTTAATAGTTAGCATTATGCTTTTGTTTATTTATAAATAATGAATATAAATATTAGCCAAAAAACAGCAACACTAATACGATTGATTGATGACGAGTAATGGAGTGTTGCATCTCAATAATAATTGAAAGTAGAGAACTTCATGGTGGGTAAAGGGTATTTTGTTCAATGAAATATTCCTTGCATGCTTCATAGCTGGCAATCATAATTGCACAAGCAGGAGCAATCTTGGCCACTCTGGGAGATAGCCCTGCATACAGACCAGAATAACCATGTCCAGCAATGACATCTCCCAACACTGTCCGCAAGGAACCAGCTCCTAGTGATCTTGAAGATGTAGTTGTGGATTGACCTAATTCTACCTAAAACACAAAATAATTGATTCAGTCATTCTCGGCTGAAATAACGATAATAATAGCAAATTTTCTTGTTCTAACAGCCAATATATGTTAATTGAAACAAAAAAGTCGAAACGTCAGGTCAAGTTTTAATTAACATATATCGGCTGTTAGAACAAGAAAATTTGCTATTATCACAATAAAATTATATATATCAATGAAGAAGTAAGAGAATATAGAATATACACAGAAAGGATAGAGATACTGAGGAGCAGGAGAGATAGACAAAGGAGGAGAAGGGAATCTATGAGTTGAAGAGAGGAATAAGAAAAACTGAGATGGCTCAGGAAGAAAGAGAACAGGAGAGGGAAACCTTGGACAAAAATACCTATGCAAATGCAATCCTAATTTGCAAAAGTTTATACATCAAGAGCCATGGTGTGGCAGGGTACTTGCTAGTATATTGTTTAATACCACATCATCACATCAAACATGATAAGTTAGTGAATAAATTGTTTCACTTTCCAAAATGTGCTTTAGTGAAGAGTACCATCAAAACAACTATGAAAAATATAGAAGTAAAGAAGTGCTAATTAGATTGCAAGATGGCCCCCCAAGTAAACCCCACCATTCACTGCACCTGCATATGTGTTTTCACCACATCCAACGGATTAGTTACTATTGCAGAAATAGTTCCAGAGATACTGCCAGAAATGAATGGAACTGCAGAAGGAAGAACAGAGCCAAGATGTGTTTGCAATAGCTTTAGCTTGCTGTATTCATAGCCGACCCAGTACAAAATGGAGAATGGAATGTCTCTGAGAAGCATGGGTGCAAGACCACGCCACAAACTTAACACTCCACTCTGCTGAACTGCTTTCCTCACAACAGATGCTAGTTCCCTGTAGCCAAAACCTTGCCTTGACTGCAACTTAGTTCTGATCAATTCTATTGGGCAGACAGTGGACACTGCAATGGTCCTTGCAATGCTTCCAGCCAAGGCAGGAGCAAGGAAATTCCTCTGTCCATTTTGGAAGCCAAATACTTGCTTTAGCTGATCATACCCAGTGTAATATATGACTGTCATCGGTACGGCCATAAGTAATGTTGGAGAGAGACCCTTCCACCATGACTGTACTCCTTCCAGTCTTGCAATCTTGACCAAGCCATCCCAGGTCCCATTGAACCTTGCCTGAGGTATATGAGTGCCGTCAGCTGTCACGGTGCACATGGTGACTCCATCGAGACACCTACAGTCCATGACGTAACATTGCTTAGTGGTAGCCACGAGAGACTGCTGCTGCGTCTGCAGTCTAACCTTCACTACGTCAAACGGAGTCGTCATAAGAGACGTCAGAACCGCCCCAGAGCAGGAAGATATGATTTGCTGTCCAGGAGTTATTGACGCTACTCCAGTGGAGCTAAAGTTAGGGGTTGTCATGCTCTTTCCCCCCACGTGTGTGTGTTTACCTATGCGTAGACAATCGAGTCAAAAAGATGCTCCACCCAGTAGGCGTTCAGGCTCCACCTTAGTTACGTTAAAACTCCACCCACATTTAAAATTTCTTGGTAGTGCCTCTCTCTAAACACTGACGTCATAGTTCAGGTAAAGTTCACATGATCAAAACAAGAAAGGGAAGAGCGAGAGTATCATAAAAGCTACAGTTCCAATTGCCTCATCATTTTCTGAAGATTTACAGCGCTTGTCAAGATGGCCAAGAACATGGAGAGTATCCTTTATATAAGTTTTGGTACCATGGGTGTGTTAAAGCTGCATACTTCGTTGTTCTAGTTATCCACTGTAGTATTACAGTGGCATTTTTTCTTACTGTAGTAATTTTATATAAACATTTCCTTGACTCTTGTTACTCTCCAGAAAATCTTTTCAATCTGAAAGTAAGTTGTCAATTTACATAATTGAACATATCTATTTATTGCAACTATGTCTTGTTATTCTTTTTTCACTCTCGTGTTAATTTGTGCATGCAGTTTGCTTCAAAGCAAATGGAACGCAGTGCAAAAAAGTGTGAAAAGGATGAAAAAGCTGAAAAGGTCAAGCTCAAGAAGGTAATTCCATGCCACTACATTTATTATTTATTTATTTATTTATTTATTGTTATAATTTTTTAGGCTTTACAGAAGGGAAATGTAGAAGGAGCTAGAATACATGCAGAAAACGCCATCAGACAAAAGAACCAAGTCAGTCTTAATTAAAATACCAATTGTACAGTTAACTGATGACAATTATCTTTGGCTTTAGGGTCTGAACTTCAGAAGAATGAGTGCACGTGTAGATGGAGTAGCATCAAGAGTACAGTCAGCTATTCAGATGAGACAGGTACCTTACATCATGGACTCCTAATTCTGGTCATAATTATGAGTAATTGGGACTGTTTGTGTCATGTCTTAGGTGACTTCGGCCATGGGGGGTGTGGTGAAGTCTATGGACACGGCACTGAAATCAATGAATCTAGAGAAGGTATAATATTAGTACCCTGATGTACTTTTAGTTGTAATTATAGTAACACTAAATTAGGGGGCATGATAGCCAAAGCGGGCTTCACTATAGGCAACAAGTGTAAAAATATATAAATAGAAAAAAATATTAATATCAAGCTAAAATTACTGCACCAGGTCTCTTTCTCTGTCTAGATCAATACTGGATGAATAATCTTGGCTGGATGAATCTATAGGCAACTAAAAAAGTGCATGCATACTTTCCAGCGACATAACAATAAGTTGTTTTATTAATGGCATGCTCAATAGCACAGTGGTGGTGAGTGAGCTAGCCAAGCTAACGAAATGTTAGACATTTAGTCAGCTACATATTTAACTCAGTGCGCATGCACGAGAGGGTTATAGTAGTCGTCCTGTCTGTCTGTCTGTCACGCTCTGATTTTGGAGATTACTGACAATACCATCAATTTAGGTTTGAACTTACTCAGAACGAAGATTTAGGACCATTCATTGTGCTTCTTTTTTAAATTTTGGGCTAATTGTTGAGAAAACGCGAAGCTTTCAACTCTGCGTATGTACCAGCTTTTGTAGGTAACATCCCCTACCATCACGTTATAATCATGTGAGCAAATAATTTCTTGCAGCCCGCGGTGTAGTGCTTTATGTTCAGTGAAGTTAATGGAATTGAAAGAAGTGAAGTTTCGCGTTGAAAATGTATACCGGTGAGTGTTTCTGGCCTGTTTAGCTTCTTCTCTTATGATGACAGTGTTTCCATGTACCATTTTATTTTCTTGAGCTATATTGATGCCTGATTAAAATACCTAACAGATTGCTTGTTCTTTTGGTCTGAGATTATATTGTAATAACTAGGTAGTGCTGAGGGTTGGCACCTTTGGTGCTTCATTTCTATGCAGTGATACTGTACCTATTTTAGGTATCACTTGACTTATTGTTGTAATTATTTTCACTCACTGTCTTATTTGAAGTGATACTGGTATTGGTAGTAAAATATTGCAAGCTCACGTACAGTAGAGCAAGAAAGTTTAAAGAAACACAAAAACTGGAGTTTAAAAAAGTAATTTAATTATTTACTAAGCATGATAAGATTTTGATAAATATGTACTTATGTACTAAAGAATGATTAAAAAAATTAAAAGCCTTTTTAACAGATGACAGTCACATAATATCTCTTTCCACTTAGCCCACAAATTCGTATGTATATTATATGTAATAGTTAAACCATGGATTCAAGGGATTATTGCTGATAACCGTCCCGATCCCAAGGGCAAAGCCCGAGGAAGAGGGTGGTCTAACGATAATTCCGAGAGTTGCCATGGTTAATAAACTATTTTATGCCATAATTAAAAGACCCAAAAAAAAAGAGCGGAAATTGATGTTTGAAGGGGAAAAACTGTCCAGTAATGGAGTGAGGGTCATTCCAAAACACTGACAGCAAGATAAGTGCATTTCATTCCCTTTCCGCCACCTTAAAAACAGTAGTGATTGTGCAATGATATCCAGTGAGGTTCACAAGACTAGACTGCTATACTCCAATAAGTAATTCTTCATGTCTTTTTTTTATATACGAGAATGGTGTAAACCGTTTGCAAAGAAAGTTTCCGTAACAAAACATTTTCATTTGTAGCTAAAAAGAAACTATGATACATCACTTCATACCATAATTATTTGTGCATCTCACTCTATTTTGTCAACAAAAATATTCTTCTGTGTGCAATTTTAACTCTCTATGGAACATATTTTCCCCCGCAGGGGATTGGAGGGAAATTTTTAATCCATGGCTGTTACTTTAGCAACTATGGTATTATATATAATAATCATTGAATACCACAGAATATCACGAGTCTGTCGGCTAGCATTTACACAAGTGCCGCAGGCTCGAGTGTAAATGCCACCAACAGACGAGTGATATTCCTGCGGTATCTAATGATTAATCAATTTATTTTGTGTACTGGTCATGTGCAAATGGCATAGAAACCGAGTGGCTAATAATGGATGTTGCCAAGAAGTCTTTCAATTTTTTTATTCTGATGAAGCCATTGAAAATATTTTCTCTAATATTTGAGGTGGAGTAGAAAGGGAATGTGAAAGGCAAGAAGTATTGCCATCTTGTAGCATTGAGAGTGAACAGTCAGTTAGTTTTGATGATGAGGAATTATGGAAGTTTTTACAAGAGCAAAAAAACCCTGTAATACTCAAAATAAAACATTACCCGACTTGAGAACATGGTAGCTATCGTTCGTGCAAAGGGATAAATGAAAAGCAAAAAATTGAGAATATTTCACCCAAAGAATTAGACAGACTTCTCGCAGAGTATGAACCGAGCACTCTCATAGCTAGTAATAAAAAGGCTCTGCATTCATAAGAAGCTATTTTATTTAACCAAATTA
>WLWI01004737.1_pt1 | contig 11445 bp, 7 predicted proteins | sample 6701501 | NCBI WGS metagenome assembly WLWI01 (sample SAMN12718690, study PRJNA515312) | sponge metagenome | isolation source: marine sponge | host: Mycale hentscheli | place: New Zealand: South Island, Marlborough, Capsize Point | collected 2014-11-01
GCCCAGAGAATACCAGCCAACTAGATGTGTTGGTGACTGATATGGCGTAAGTGGAAACTTTACTTGTTATTTTATGATTTTCTGGAGGGTCTCCAGACGATGTCCACAAGTACAAGTAACTGCTAGTCTGGTCATAGAACCACTCTGTGGGCACGTCCAGGAACTCCAGTTTATCCTCCAGAAAATACCGACAGTTGATAGGCACAAAGTGTACCGGTCCAGGAACTAGTGATAGATCATACTTGAAGCTACTCTCACCTGGGACATGACTTCTAACATACCCAGCATAGGTCATCCAGCTGCCAATATTCAAAATGGCCATAGCATCAGTAGCATTTATCCCACTCTTGGCGAGGTTTTGAGTTCCATTGTCTACCATGACCCCTCTACCAGAATTTTGATCATATGTGGATTTGGCATCAGAAAATCCCCAGTGGGTGTAATCAAATACTGAAAAATCATTCCAGAAGGCATTAGGCCATCGGGCATTGACTTGCATTTCACCATCCACAAAGAGCTGCCATATGTCAGAGTTCACTTTTGTCCTGTAAATGTTGTCTTTGTAAATGTCCCATTTACTATTCAAGGGAACAGTTCCATCAAACACCACTTCTTCTCCAGGATAGGCTCTGAATGTTATTGGTTGTCCTGGTGATCCTTGTAAACCACTGATAGATACTTCCTCTGAATACCTTCCTTCTCTGAGAGTACATGTATCTCCTGGTTTTAGCACCTCCACTGCCTTTTGGATGTGTTGAAAAGGGCTTGTAACTGAGCCAGGATTACTATCATCTCCTTCCAGGGACACAAAATATTCAGTGCCTCTGGTCAAATCTAAAACTATAAATAATGCAGCACAATAAAGAATCATTGTTTTCCTTCTTCTTTTTTCCCAGTCTGTCTGGATCTTGATGAGTGGCACCATTAATCACATGATAGTAATGAATACCATTGCCAGGCAATGAATGTGTTTAGTAGACAAGAGAAGCTACAGCTAATAGTACATCAATCAGAGAACAAAAAAAAATCCACATAAAACTATAGTATGAATTATAGGGAGACTGGATTTAATATTTTGCAGCCCTAGCAAAGTTAGTGAACACTTATAAAAAAATACACGTATGCTACACTCGGCTCTCTCTGATGCATCTCCAACTGATGATCTCTCTACACAGACCAAAAACTATTGAACTATCTAAAATATTTGAAATTGATAGAGTCTATTTTCACCATTAAGTGCACAATGAATTTAAAGTTGTTGATCATCATGCTACAAATCAGCTTTACAAGAACTACAATGTTACCTCTCTTACTAACACTTCTATATTCACAAACACTATAGGAAGCAGCCAAAGACTATAACATTCACACATAATTTTTCCCAAAAGCTCAGCTAGTGGATGCACACACACCAAACATCAATCAACTTCTATACTTATGCAGCAGCAGCTAGACTATCTTTCAACTTGACATTAGAGATAAAAAGATCAACCATTTGTCTACATCCACATAGCTATTTATAGTTATTGTTGTTGTTGTTGTTGTTCTCCTAAAAATTTGTTATAGCTTAGGTGAGAAACAAATTCCATTACAGACTGATGAAAGTACAGACAGAATCTAGTGTGCTAATAATTTACAACTCAGAAGATAAATGAAGTTTAAATTCATATTAGTCTTGTATGACGTCACCAATTTACTTGTTCATCCAAAAGTTAATTTTTAATTTTTTACTAAAGGTCTAATTACCTAAATTTTATTGAATAAAAAATAATGATATTGATATTTCTATTTTTATAATTTTTCGCTTACAAAATGGAAATATAGTCCAAGCTAAGAAGATTGAATGTTTAGAGCTCAAAATTGTTATCAACTCATTTTTGTCTTCATTCTATTTTTAATATTTCAGATTACGTAAAAATTTGCGTTCTTTTGAATTTTTTCCTTTCAGTCAAGACACTGATTAGTTATTAGGAGAATGTAAATGGTTACTATTCATTTGCATTTAAATCAAATATGCATTAAATTATATTTAGTGTGAAAATTGAACACGTGTAATATTATTAATATTTTCTTAATTTTACTAGAACCAAAGTTTTAATGTGCACTATCTTAAACGAATTGTTGCTGGTTTCAATTAACTAGTAACATCACTTTTTATGCAGTATTATAAACTAGTATGTGCGTAAGTATGTATTTGCATATGCTTGTATATGTACATATATACCTGTCATTGTTGACAAAAAAATTATTAAACATAAATTTTATGCTACCTGAATATAAGTATTCCCTGAATTGATTATAATGTTTATTTCACTACATGGAACAACTGAAATTGTCAAAAGTACTAACAGCTGCAGCTATGCAGCACAAACAAATGCTTTATAATGATAGTAAAGCTTGTTTGTTCTTATAGCTAAAGCTATGTGTCAATAATGTGCAAATGTTGCTGTTAGTTTGATAGTCAAGGACAATATTTCCTTGTTACTTCAGTTCCATTAGTAATCCAGTACAATCCTGGTTGAGTTACTCTATCACATGACATGATAGGACAGTCTCTGAATCGCCCCTCAGGATTGACGCCAAATTCAGAAACCAATAAATGCACAACTCCTTCATATATGTCTTCCTGCACTTGATTACTATGACTACAACCGTGTACAAGTTGTGGTAGATTCCTTCCTCTCCTCAGTGGACTGACATTTCTAAAACATGGATCTGCAAGTAAGTAGAATAACTTGTCACATTGTAGAAGTCTGCAGCATATTAATACAGAGGTCATCGTTTTTTATTGGAATATTTTGCTAACTAAAAGAGTTTCTAGCTCAACTACTTCTATGCCAGTTATTTCACTTGAAATATCTGTACCACTCCCCACTTTTGTTGCTTTCTATTCATTAGAACATCTCAAATACTTTTACAAAACCATACTATACTTACCTAATTTAGACTTCACATTTAGCTACTCTCTATTTAAAATATGGTATGTGCACACAAACCATTTATCCATTAGGACCTAACATCTTAGACTAGCTTGAAGTTCCTTATGAACCTATTGTATCCTATAAAAGTGGAACACTGGGTCGCTGAACTGAGTTGGGATAGAGTGTTTGTCTAAGTAGCTAACCATAACGGGTATAAGATAGTCAGAGAAGCAGGAGAAAGCAAGGCTCAATAGAAATAAAAGCAGGAAGAGAATAAGCTGACTGATGTAACTCTACTTCACAAAGAAGTGAATGAAAATACACAGAAAGGACAGAGATACTGAGGAGCAGGAGAGGTAGACAGAGGAGGAGAAGGGAATCCATGAGTTGAAAAGAGGAATAAGAAAAACAGGGCCAGGATGGCTGGAGTAATAAAGAGAGCAGGAGAGGGAAAACCACAGATAAAACTACCTTAGGCTACTGCACTCCTAATATGCACAAGTTAGTATGCCAACTCTCATTTTCCTTCATTATGTGAAACTTCAATCCCAGAACATTATAAATCATCGTAGTATTGGCTATCTTAAAAGTTAACTCACTAAATAATTAGAGCTGATACCTGGCTAAGCGGCACATGAGTGACTACTACTCTGAAACCTTCATGTGCATGTATTCTGAGAGTTAATGAAATCCATCAAATTCATCCTCCATTCTTGATGTATGTAATAGGTTTACTACTTTAATACTAGTATCAGTTTGTGCTACTAAAGGCTATCCCATATGTGATTTTGCCGACTTTTAAAAAATTTCAGGTCCAGTTTACATTTCACTTACTATTTCCATCAGTTCTAATCAGCCTGCTTGAACCAGAAAAGGGTCCAGTGCCAACACTGTTGACTCCAGCTACAGTGAAGGTGTACTCAGTGAAGGGCTTGAGGTCAGTGATTAGATGAGTGGTAGCACTAGATGGAGTAGTGATTGTTATGTTTCTATTAGTTCCTTCTCCATACAGTATGATGTAACTTGTGATCACTCCATTCCTGTCTAGACAATCTATCTCTGTCCATGTGAGGGTAATGTTAGTAGACATTATTACACTAGCAGTAGGTACTCTAGGACTACCAGTAGGAGCTGCAAATAATGAGTAGTTACTTTACACACAAATAATTCTCAGTGAGTTACCTGTTTCACTTGTAGTCAGAGTAGAAACTCCCATGCCTGTTAAGTCGTAGATATTATTTCTACCAGTAACAATCACAAAATATTGAATACCAGCCTCCAGACTATAAATAGTTACTGAGTTACTGGTAGTGGATTCTGTTCTAATAGGGACTCCATTACAAATGGTACTGGTCAATATAACTGTATACATATCTACTGGTAAACTATTGGTAGGTTGAGAGAAAGATACAATAACTGTTGTAGACATCACAGATGAAGTTATTATTGGTGTCATTACAACTGAAAAATATATACCAGAGGAGTCACAATACGTTATATATATATATATATAATTATACAGTCATGCGTTCAAGCACTTAGTACTTGTGCTTATAAGCACTTTAAGCATTCTTTTTAAATTTGCTTGATGGTGCTTTCAAGCACTTTGATAAATAAATCACTTATGCCTGGGCTTGTATTTAAGCCCATCACTTCAAAGTGCTTGATAAGCACTTTTTAAACTAAGGACTTTCAATGAAAGATGTTAACAAAAATGCAAACTGCACATGGAGGCAGAATGACATAACATTTGAATAATGTTCACCAGATGCAACAAATGCTAGCTTTTTCATTAACTCGTGATGTGCTTCAGCACAAATGGCAAGCGAGCTGGTCTGACTGAAATTCAAATTTGAATGCTAGTCACTATAACAATTATTTGTTAGTTAAACATTTCTGTTTGTGCTATTCTTTAGGAGCACACAACATCTTTACACACACATACACACTTGTTCACTGGATATTCCGGCATAAGACTTACATTGTATTCTCTTCGCGACTGGACAATTGACTTTCAAGAGGTGCAATTAAAATGGGTAAGAATCAACAAACCAAAGGATTATCTAGCCGCCTTACCTAAGAACGCTCTGTTGAAAATAATTGTACCAGAGCTCTAGTAGATAAAGCATCATATTGTATTCTCTTAGTGACTTGACTATTGGACAATGGATTTTCAAGTAAGAACAAATCTGTTACGCAACACACACAGAGTGTGCAACATGCTTGAGATTGTGCTTGAAAGCACTTTAAACATGCTTGACTGGGTGCTTAAGCATTATGTAAACCAAATGCTTGAAAAAGTGCTAAAAGCGCTTATTTTCAACAAGTGCTAAAAGTGCTAAAAGCTTCAAACACTATAGGAAGTGCTATATATAATATGTAGAAGCCAAACTTTTATGTTTCATCCAACAAGCTTCACAATCAAATAATACTCATTAATTAAATTTTTATTAAGCCTTTATAGAATTTGTTTTTTCCAGATGAGTGAGTTGCTGGCGAACCCATATGTTACAATAACACATTATAAAATGTATTACATAAGGAGCTCATTGAATACACTATTTTAAGCCCATATGTTTATTTCACGTCAATTATTTCTCACTTTTACACCAGAAATAATACTTAGTCACAACAAAATGTTGTATAATGTTAAAGTTTAGACAGGGGTGTCTAGGCACCACAACTAAGCTCTACAGTGATTATGAAGAAAAAAAGTTTTATCTTAGTCTAAATAATACCCATACTACAATACGTCTAAACCCTGTAGACAGCACTATCTTACCTCGTACAGTCAGTGTTTCAGACACAGCTGGTACACTCAGATATGTGCCATTAGTAGCTCTCACATGAATAGTAACAGTAGAAGTAGTAATAGTCTCAGTTGTGTAAGTAGTTCCAGTCACTTCAGTACCACCAGTATTGACATTCATAGTGTTTATATACACACGATATGTAGCTCCAGAGAAACCAGCTGGAGGAGTCCAGGTGGCCTGTACTCTCCTATTACTAATCAGTCTCAATACAATATTAGTAGGAGGATCTGGATCTGTACCATATGATTACATTACACACATAGTAACAAAGCACAATAATTCTGTCACTTATTCATTACATTGTTTTTACTTCTCTTTCAGTTTACATTAAAAATACTTAGCTGAAACTAAATTTCAATACAGCTATGCAGTTATGCTATAGTTTTACTCAACAAAATTATAAAATACCCTTCTAATGAAAAAAATATTCATGAATATTTTATTATTTATAAAATACAGCAAAGATTTTAGTCATTTAGCTATATTTATTAGATGTAACATTTCTTTTTGTTTACTTTTTTACTTTTTTCCCTATTTTTAAGCATTAGCGACTAAATTAAAATAAAGAAAATATTGTGAGGTACTTTTAATTTTAAACATGTCATATCTATTACTATCTAGGTAGCTATTCCTAAAATTTCATGCTTTTATTTTATTAATGTATTATTTCTGTCAACATAAAACATTGACTATTTAATTTTAAAGTACTTTAGAAGTTGACATTGAACCATTATGAGAGAACTTCTCTCTGATACAAGTCTCACTATACTTTTAGCGAGCATGCATGAGAGGGTTATTGTACTCACAATTAATTAGCAAGTGTGTCAGTGAGTGTAATTTAATTACACTCACTGACATACTTGCTAATTAAATGGATTTTATAACAACACTGAGGCAGTACATGATGTTGTTTTTTTTTCTTTCATCAATCACTGAGAAAGCACAGAGGGTTTCACCTAAGGTGAGTTATCAGCGTAGTTGATGTTTAGCAATGTTATTTTAAATCATGTTGTATGTGGTTGTTATTTTATTAGATTTATGCAAGCACCTAAACTACTTCACTTGACACCAGCTTTAACTCATGCTCAGTGACAACAAATGAACATGAAGCAGCTGTGTGGCTGAAGCCAACACAATTAGTTACTGTAATATATTTATCAGCAATGATTATTGAGAAGCTATTGTGTGTTTTTGCTGCTACCTATTGACTTGCTTATGCGAATACCTAATCTGATGATATTACATAATACTCACTATACCTTGTACTATGAATACTGGTGAAGTCACTGGAGTTGATGTATTAGCATTACTAACAGTGTATGTGTAAGTTCCAGGTAGACGTCCTGTCACTAGTAGAGCAACTCTATACATGTGACTCTCACATGGTCCAGTACCTACAATAGTTTCTCCTCCTCCATCATAAAATGAACCACCACCAGCTAGTCTTGTATTTCTATCAACCATAACATTATTCCTTCTCCAAGTCACTGATGTAGCTTGACCTCCTGTAGTTATTCCTTTTATAACTAACACTAGGTTATCACGATCAGCTAATTCTGAAGGTGAGTCTGCATCTAGTTGTATAGTAGCATTAGTGATAGCACCTAAATATATTAATATTATTATAAATTACATACATAAATATTAGACAGTATTAACTCACATTGTCCATATGTAGTTGTTATAATTGAAGAAAAAACAGTACAAATAAGGACAATCATTTTAAACAGTTAGTATGCTGGTTAGCAAAGTTCCATATACTTTTTGATGAGTAACTCTCTCAAATAAAGTATAACTTGTATGCTTGACTTGTACACTTATTGTTGTTGTTTTTTATAAAAGTCTACTAGATAAACTACAATAACCCTCGAGGGCATATGGCCACCTGTTTGCTTGCCAGATGTTGCAGTGCCTGCCTAAGCAGGGCTGTTATTTTTAAGGGAAAAAAGATTTTCATACTATTTTGAAATAGTAATATACACTCACTCACTCACTCACTCACTCACTCACTCACTCACTCACTCACTCACTCACTCACTCACTCACTCACTCACTCACTCACATACTCGTACATACATACACACACACACACACAGAATGCACGCAAGAGTATAAAAAATATGTACTTCAAATGTCAAGTTAAACATAATATTTATCATTAAATAGATCACAAATTAATCAGTAATACAAGCTAAAAATGTGTAAATGTAATCAATTTACAGAATAATTCAATTAGAACTAGCAATAAAACACACCAGAAGATTATCGTATTATTTAACATTAAATTAAATACCATGATTTGACTTTGCTCATTTTACAAAACATACATGTTAATGACAAAAAATTGCTAACCTTTGAGCCCAACTATTTAAAGTTCCTACCTCCTTTCCTGTTGTCCATTTTACTCGATAATCTGTAGGTCTGAAATAATAGTATTTTATCCGTTTATACAGGAAACTTAACCAGACATTGTAATTTCCTGATTGGGATTTCAATGAGAAGTTGAATTGTATGTTTATTTACACATGTTAGTTGTTAAAACAGTGTGTTATTGTTATAACTTGTACTTGTATTTTTATATCTGTGTGTGTGTGTTTTTGATACTTTTGTAAACTCTTGTTATTCGTATGACAGTACCTGACTATCAACTGTTTGTCCGCCAGACGTTGCTGTGTCTTGACAAACTAGGCTGTTATTCTTACAAAAACATACACCTTGCTTGAGAAACATAGGCTCATAAATATACAAGATTTTCTGTACACATACGTGCATGCTTGTAATTGTTGATGTTTTTTGTCATTTTCCAGCCATTTTTGAAGTCTAACCTCAGGCCCATAGCCAGAATTTTGAAAGTGTTGTCTTAGCTTTTGATGTAAATGAAATTCAACTCTATGATTTTGTTTACTGCTAGCTTCTAGCGACTCAATTACTTCGAGCTATCTAATATGAAAATAAAGCCAAAGCAAAACATGTTATGAATCGTAACAACATATATAACATCAACAACAATTGTAGCTAAGCCTATAGTATAAGTCAATTATGCTGCAGACTGACTGACTGAGTGGCCGTATTCATTTACTATGAACATACTGAAAGTAAAATGTGTGAACTAAAATAAATAAATGGTTTTAAAAGTCCTGTGTTGCTAATTCATTCAATGCAACTTTTATCTTTAACTTCATAGATATATTTAATATAGATTTTCTGGAACACTATGCAGTGGCCCTCATCCGTATAAAAATGATTAAAAGTCACATAGCGACAAATAAATACTAAAATGACATCACAAATAGCCTTATGATAGATGGAATGAGCCTTAGGTGTTGTGAAAGTTGTCAGCTCATATCTCATGAGGAGAAGTTATTATAGGCTTTAAGGGCAGATATGCAACCAGAAACAACTCAAAGGTCCAGACAATATCCCTAGCAAATATTTGTGTCATGATTTTGCCATGATTTTTTACGTCAAAATCTTGACAAATATTAATGCAAGAAGCATGCCTGATTTTGCACTCAAGGTCTTGCATGATCTTCCCAACAATCTTGTATGATTTTTGTCAGATCTTCTCATGATTTTTTACAATGTTACTTTGCATGATTTTGGAAGATGTTGTATTATTATACATGACCACCTTAGTCTGCATGCCTATGTGGTTACCTCAATGGTAACTTTTTCAAATATATCAGTCTATTTAAAGAGTAGCAGGTCCACGCCCACCTGGATCTTTTAACTTACATCTTAAAGATAAATAATCAACAAGACAAAACTTTATTGAATAAAGCAGGCTTAGGCAACTAATTTTCTTTTGGCTGCTAGACTATATGAAATAAAATTCTAAATAATAATTTGTGATCAGCTACTAAAATAAACACATGTATGTTTCTCTGCAATTTAAACAATGTATTTTGTAACACAATTCCTTTCCTATTTTTGCATGCACCAGAGGTGTTCTCAGTGTACTGTGTGGTTGAAGAAAGTTCTGATGCTCAGTGCTGCAAGTAACATTCTGCACATTTATGACAGGCTCTGGGAAAAACTACAAATTCGCTCAAAACAATTCTTTTTGTTTATTTCAGTTATAGTATAGTAAATTACCTACCTGCTGATACCCTACATATTGTTTTAAAGTATTTGTTCTCCTATATGCAGAGCTGTGAAGGTGGAGTTATTTTTGCACTTATTCAAGAAAATGTGTCTCAAAACATTCATTTCCTGTTATACTTCAATTGTTAAGTTAATCATAAGAGGCTATTTGTACCACTTGTCAACTGAATTCAGCATTCATAATTAGCCCAGTAGTCAATAATTTGACCTAAACTCATATTTTTGCCTGTACTGCAAAACTTTATATTTAGCGAATTGGTACCCTTTCCCAGAACCTGTCACATTATGGTAACACCACTGTGGCATTGGGATCACATTTTTGACAAGATTGGTCACATAATTGTAATCCTGGAAGAACAAATGAATTCTTTTTGATGACATTGGTGGACAATCCAATTGCTTGTACTTTTTCATGCTCATAAGAATTAGTGCAGATGTTTGTTTGCTCTATCCTGGCAAAGGCAGTTTTGTGTGACATAGGGTTGTGGGAATCAAATAACAAGCATATATGTTTTATCCTGAATACATTGGTTGTGAAGCAACCATGTAAGTGCAGGGTATACAGGAAAGCTGGTATATAATCCTCTGCTGTTTCAAATAAATTTAATTTTTTCCCCGATTGTACATAGATTCTTATGAAATGAAAGGACTAGGTTTTTCTGTAATACAGTAAAAATATCATCGACATGATGAACGTGGTGAATTAAAGCTAAACATTTCCTTCTCTTTAAAATTATTCTCCATTACTAGATCAGCAATTGATACTGAAACTGGAGACCTCATTGCAGTTCCAAGCACCTGTTACAAAAATTAGTCAATGTAATGATGACATGAATAAAAATAATTTTGTTGGCTGCGGGACAAAGCAACTGATGTAGTATTCATGGATGATGAAGGTTTGCTAGTATTACTTTAAAAGAAAGGATAATCTCAAGAGTCAAATGTGTCTGAATAATGGGAGGGGAGGGGGGGGGGATATCTTTAACTAAGAAAGTGTATCTACTTTTCTCTTTCTCTTTGTCCCTTTCTCCTATAACCGTAATTGTATCTTGGCCTTAAATTTCATTTTGGCCTTAATTTCATTTTAGCCTTTACCCAATTATATGGTACTTCAGCTACAACCCAAACCTCACACCGGCTTATGACTGTACATAAAGCCAACTGATTTGTTAGAGCCAAGTTTCAAAGGTAAGCTAACCCTCAGCGCGCATGCGCAATAGGTTATAGTAGCCGTCCTGTTTGTCTGTCTGTCACGCTGTGACTTCAGAGATGACTGACAATTAACCGTTGACTTAGGTGTGAACTTACACGATGATTTATTGTGCTACTTTTTATTTCAGGCTGATTTTTGAGAGAACACGAAGCTGTCAGCTCCGTCTAGTTACTAGCTTTTGTGGGCAACGACCCCGATAGTCACTTCGTAATCACGTGAGCAAATAATTTCAAGCTTCCTGCGGTAGGTTTGCTTTATACTAGGTAGTTAACCGATTAACGCCGGAAATTAAATTCGCGATTACGTGCGCGTACTCCTAAATTGTTTACAAGAAATCGTGACCGTCACCTCGAGGCTTGAACCGCCTGAGCTTTTTCTTGTCTGGAGGCAATAC
>WLWI01004738.1_pt1 | contig 11445 bp, 8 predicted proteins | sample 6701501 | NCBI WGS metagenome assembly WLWI01 (sample SAMN12718690, study PRJNA515312) | sponge metagenome | isolation source: marine sponge | host: Mycale hentscheli | place: New Zealand: South Island, Marlborough, Capsize Point | collected 2014-11-01
CGATGGAAACACTCATCGACGGTAAAGCGATCTGGAAAGAAAAGTTTGTAAACTAAACTCTATCTGACAGACAGCTACTGATAAACGGGTAACTGTCAGCTCAAGTCTGAACTTCTACACCTAATGCTACCTTATTCATAACTAATCCTAAGAGAAACTGTTGAGTATGCTTGCTTCGTTTTTGAATTTTGGGAGATTGCTACGCTTAGCGATACCCGTTTTTGTCATTTTCGCTGATGCATATGCAGAGTCGTCCATTGGACAAGTGTCTTTTTCAACCGGCAATGTGATGATAAAGATGAATGGGACTTCGCGTAGTGCGCCGGTTGGAGAGTTGATCTATGAAGAGGATTCTGTCCTAACTGGCTCAGATGGGCATGTTGTCCTGAATATGTTTGATGAGGGTAAGCTGACACTGCGCCCCAATTCCATAGTGGTCATCGAGGAATATAGCAAGAAAGACAGTGACGAGTCGATTATATTGACACTTCTGAGAGGAGGACTTAAGGCGATTACAGGCCAGATAGCCAAGAGAGTACCAGAATCATTTTTGCTAAAAACCCCCGCTGGCAGCATTGGCGTTCGAGGAACCGAATTTATTTCCAGATTCTGCGGGGACGACTGCCGGGAAGAGGAGTTACAGTATGAAGTTACTGAAAAAGGGAGTCAGGTGGATCAGAAATCTGCTGTTGATATCGAGAAACTTTTTCCTGATGGCGTTTATGCGTTGGTCACCCAGGGCGTGATTTCCATGACACGTTGCCCTCATGCCACAGAAGATTGTGAATCAATTGATATTAGTTTGAGCCAGTCGGGTTATGTGGGGGTTGCTGGTGTTAGCAGGCTAAAAAGGGTTCCTCGGTTTTTGATGTATGATTTTCGACCGAATGGTGATGGAGCTGATTTTAGTGGATCACTGAGGTCGAGAGACAATCCAACGACTAAGAGCGATGAGAACAACGAAAGTGCGGTAGCAAGTACTAGCAGTGCTGTATCGAGTCGTGGAACTGCTGCTAATGTTGGAAGCAACGACAGCAACGACAGCAACGACGGGAATAACGGGAATAACGGGAATAACGGGAATAACGGAAACGGCGGTAACGGAAACGGCGGTAACGGAAACGGCGGTAACGGAAACGGTGGTAACGGAAACGGTGGTAACGGAAATGGCGGTAATGGAGACGGCGGCAACGGAAACGGTGGTAACGGAAATGGCGGTAATGGAGACGGCGGTAATGGAGACGGCGGTAACGGAAACGGCGGTAACGGAAACGGCGGTAACGGAAACGGCGGCAACGGAAACGGTGGTAACGGAAACGGCGGTAACGGAGATGGGGGTAATGGAAACGGCGGTGACGGAAACGGCGGTAACGGAGATGGGGGTAATGGAAACGGTGGTAACGGAAACGGCGGTAACGGAGATGGGGGTAATGGAAACGGCGGTAACGGAAACGGCGATAACGGCAATGACAACGGTGGTGATAGGTCGTGATTAACAAGAGAATGGAATGATTAGCGTGAGAATGCCTGACTGGATTTCTATTTTCTTTAAAAACCACTGCGACGAGATGAAGACACCGAAGGCTGAGCAAAGTTTTTGGACGCCTGGAAGTCGAAGGTGATTATTGTGTTGCTAACAGGTTATGATCTGTCGCCATTTTCTGTATAATCGTACTGATTTTGCTACTATCGTGAGGTGGTTGGATAGCATTTTTCGTGTGAAGCGACTACCTATGATCGGGAATGTTCGGGGTTTTGCTTGATTTTGCGAAGTTAACGACTCTGAAGCGTAGTTTGTCTTTGGATTTGTCAATGAATGGGTTTGTTTAACTGACTCTGCTTTTGTTTTTTTTTCGGTTCAGACTTCCATTTATCGTTATAGTTGTTCGATTATCATTGTAAATAGCAGTATTTGGGTTTAGAGTCGAGGAGGAAGCCAATTAGGGTTTCTCTGGTAAGAAATATAAATATAGTGGATATTTCCTCTTTAGCAGTGATTAGGTAGTTCGATCTTTTTCATTTGACCTCCGTGTCTGTTTTTTTTTCAAATATGCGTATTCCCCCTCGTGATTGATGTTTTTTCAGCGTCTTTTTGATAGTGGTTTTTGTTATATATTTTCAATAGTGATAAGAGGTAAGTATGGTCAAGTCGATCGAGTATTCATCGCACCCGACTAGTGGGTTATCTGATTGGCAGAATCTTGCCGAAAAGGAACTAAGAGGAAAGACCATTAGCGATTTGAACTGGCAAACCCCAGAAGGGATTGCGATTAAGCCTTTGTATACGGCAGCGGATTTAGAGCAACTGGGATGTATTGACACAATGCCCGGCACGGAGCCTTTTACTCGTGGCCCTAAAGCAACGATGTATGCTGGTCGCCCATGGACAATTCGCCAGTATGCTGGTTTCTCTACTGCTGAAGAGTCTAATGCCTTTTATAGAAAAAACCTTGCTGGAGGACAAGCAGGGCTATCGGTGGCTTTTGATCTAGCTACTCACCGTGGATATGACTCTGACCATCCTCGAGTGGAAGGAGATGTTGGAAAGGCCGGGGTAGCGATTGATACTGTTGAGGATATGAAAATCCTATTCGATCAGATTCCGCTGGACAAGATGTCTGTTTCGATGACAATGAATGGCGCGGTTCTTCCCATTATGGCGATGTACATTGTGGCTGCTCAAGAACAGGGGGTGGATCAATCAGCATTGTCTGGCACCTTGCAGAACGACATTCTTAAAGAGTTTATGGTGAGAAATACCTATATTTATCCTCCCAAACCCTCAATGAGAATTGTCTCGGATATTATCGGATATACCGCTTCGCATATGCCTAGATTTAATCCAATCTCTATTTCTGGTTACCATATGCAGGAGGCGGGTGCGACCATTGTTCAAGAACTAGCGTACACCATGGCTGATGGCATTGAGTACGTCAGAACTGCGATTAATGGTGGCATGAATGTGGATCACTTTGCACCTAGGTTATCGTTTTTCTTTGCCATTGGCATGAATTTTTTTATGGAAATCGCAAAACTTAGAGCCGCCAGAACCCTTTGGGCGAAGCTCATGGATAAGCATTTCTCGCCTAAGAACCCGAAGTCCAAAATGCTTAGAACGCATTGCCAGACATCGGGTGTCAGCCTGACTAGTCTCGATCCGTATAACAATATTATGCGTACCACTGTCGAGGCGATGGCAGCGGTCTTGGGAGGCACTCAGTCACTGCACACTAATTCTTTTGACGAAGCGTTGGCGTTGCCTACGGACAACTCGGCTCGAATCGCCAGAAACACCCAGCTTGTCCTACAGCACGAAACCGGTATTACCAAAGTGGTGGACCCCTTGGCGGGTTCCTACTATATAGAAAGTTTGACCCACAGTTTGATGGTAGAAGCGGAAAAGCTGATCGATGAGGTGGAAAAACTAGGTGGTATGACAAAGGCGGTGGAAGCAGGTATTCCTAAACTTAGAATAGAAGAAGCGGCGGCGAGAAAGCAAGCTAGCATAGATCGTGGTGAAGAAATTATTGTCGGTGTAAATCGGTTTCAGGCCGAGACTGAAGAAGAAATTGACATTCTGGTGGTGGATAATGAAGCAGTCAGGGTGAGCCAGATCGAGCGTTTGGGTCGGGTTCGAGCAGGCAGAGACAGTGTTGTTTGTGAAGAAGCTCTAAGTGCGCTTAAACAAGGCGCCGAATCGAATACGGAAAATCTATTGGAATTGGCTGTCAGCGCTGCAAGAGCGAGAGCGAGTGTTGGTGAGATTTCTGATGTATTAGAGCGAGTGTATGGTCGCCATCGTGCAGAAATCCGATCAGTGGGCGGGGTGTATAGTGCGGTGTATGCTGAGGATGAGGGATTTCAGATGCTGAAAAGTAAGATCGAAATGTTTGCAGAGAAAGAAGGACGGCGTCCCCGAATGTTAGTCGTAAAGCTTGGGCAGGATGGCCATGATCGAGGTGCAAAAACCATATCGACTGCGTTTGCCGATATGGGATTTGACGTAGACATAGGGCCTCTTTTTCAAACTCCTGAAGAAGCCGTAAAACAAGCAATTGAAAATGATGTTCATATTATTGGGATTTCTTCCCAAGCAGCGGGGCATCGAACCTTAGTACCCGGTGTTATGCAAGCGTTGAAAACTGAAGACTGTGAGGACATTATTGTTATCTGTGGTGGGGTGATTCCGCCAGCTGACCATGATGTCCTTTATGACGTTGGCGTGTCTGCAATTTTTGGCCCTGGAACAAATATACCGGAGGCTGCGGAAAAGATTTTGACATTGCTGAGCGATCGATAAGTAGCTACCAATGTCAGTCATATTGGGAAACTTCTGAGCAGGTCATGGTCGATCAATTTGAGCCCAAAATAGACGATCGAATGGTAATAAAACTTCGCAATAGTCTTACTATGACGTGGATTTTTTGCCTCGATCTCACCTCTTTTGGCTCTCCACTCGATTCGCTCAGGCTTATGCAGAGATTTCCTTAACAATAATTTTAATATAAATAAAAATAAAGAGAAGGTAGATGCAAGACATAATCGAGCAGCTCGAACAAAAAAGAGCATTGGCCAAACTAGGGGGTGGCCTGAAGAGAATCGAGGCACAACATCAAAAAGGTAAGTTGACCGCAAGGGAACGAATCGAAATTTTACTTGATGATGATAGTTTCGAAGAGTGGGATATTTTCGTTGAGCACCGCTGCACTGATTTCGGGATGGAGGACAAAGCCATTCCCGGTGATGGTGTGGTGACTGGTTATGGCACGATTAACGGAAGACTGGTGTTCGTTTATAGTCAGGATTTTACCGTTTTCGGTGGCTCTTTATCAGAAGCTCATGCCGAGAAAATCTGTAAGGTAGTGGATCAAGCGATGAAAGTTGGTGCGCCGGTGATTGGTATCAGTGACTCTGGGGGAGCACGAATACAGGAAGGCGTCGCTTCTCTTGGTGGGTATGCGGAAGTGTTCCAACGAAATGTGATGGCTTCTGGTGTGATACCTCAACTATCCCTAATTATGGGGCCTTGTGCAGGCGGGGCCGTATATTCTCCCGCGATTACGGACTTTATTTTCATGGTTGAAGATAGTTCGTATATGTTTGTGACCGGACCTGATGTGGTTAAAACGGTGACCCACGAAGAAGTAACAGCGGAAGACCTAGGCGGGGCAGCGACGCATACGCAAAAATCAGGTGTGGCTGATATGGCCTTTGAGAATGACGTCCAGGCGCTGCTGATGACAAGGCGGTTTTTCAATTTTCTACCTTCGAGCAACCGTGAAGGGGCACCTTTCCGTGAAACAGCCGAGACGCAAGATCTGCCCGAAATGTCATTGGATACACTAATTCCATCGAACCCCAATCAACCTTATGACATGAAGGAGTTGATCACGAAAATAGTGGATGAGGGAGATTTCTTTGAGCTCAAGCCGGACTATGCCAAAAACATCATTGTTGGCTTTGGACGAATGAAGGGATCGACGGTTGGTTTTGTCGCCAATCAACCCATGGTGCTGGCTGGGTGTCTGGATATCAATGCTTCCATAAAAGGTGCGCGGTTTGTGCGTTTTTGTGATGCCTTCAATATTCCTGTGGTGACGTTGATTGACGTGCCAGGTTTTATGCCGGGGACTTCTCAGGAATACGGTGGAATTATTACCCACGGTGCAAAACTGCTTTATGCTTATGCGGAATGTACGGTACCTAAGGTTACATTGATTACCCGCAAAGCCTATGGCGGTGCTTATGACGTGATGGCGTCAAAGCACTTGCGTGGCGATGTCAACCTTGCTTGGCCTAGCGCCGAGATCGCGGTAATGGGGCCAAAAGGTGCGGTTGAAATTATCTTTAGAGAGGATGCAAAGGATCCAGAAAAACTGGAAGAGAGAACAGAAGAGTATCGCAGCAAGTTTGCAACGCCTTTTGTGGCAGGTCGAAGGGGCTACATTGATGACGTAATTTTTCCTCATAATACCAGGAAACGATTGTGTCGTTCTTTAGCGATGCTACAGAACAAGGATTTAGAAAATCCATGGAAGAAACACGGAAATATTCCTCTTTAGACCAATTAAAATAATAAGATAAATAATAATGTTTAAGAAAATATTAATTGCTAACCGGGGTGAGATTGCCTGTCGGGTAATCAAAACTGCAAAGAAGATGGGGATCTTGACGGTTGCTGTTTATTCGGACGCGGACCGAGATGCAAAACATGTTGCTGATGCTGATGAAGCCGTTTCCATTGGAGGCACAACCGCAGCAGAAAGTTATCTAATTGGTGAAAAGATTATCGATGCCTGCAAGCAGACAGGTGCTCAAGCGGTTCATCCTGGGTATGGATTTCTATCGGAAAATGCCACATTTGCGGAGCAACTCGGAGAAGCGGGGATTGAGTTTATCGGTCCAGGACGTAAAGCCATTGAAGTAATGGGAGACAAAATTACATCGAAGATTCTTGCAGAGAAGTCAGGAGTGAACACCATTCCTGGGCACACCGAAGTTGTAAAGGATGCTCAAGAAGCGGTGGAAATTGGGAGCCGAATCGGGTATCCGATCATGATTAAAGCCAGCGCAGGCGGCGGCGGAAAAGGAATGCGGGTCGCCTATAATGAAGCCGAATGTCGTGATGGTTTCGAGAGAGCGACCAGCGAGGCAATTTCGAGCTTTGGGGATGGACGTATTTTTATTGAAAAGTTCATTGAAGAGCCTCGGCACATTGAAATTCAGATTATCGCGGATCGTCATGGGAATGTGGTTGCGCTGAATGAACGTGAATGTTCAATTCAGCGCCGTCATCAAAAAGTAATCGAAGAAGCACCGTCGCCTTTTATTGATGACGCAACTCGTAAAGCGATGAGCGATCAAGCCATTGCGCTAGCAAAAGCGGTGGATTATCAGTCAGCGGGTACGGTGGAGCTAATTGTGGACGGTAATCGGGAGTTTTATTTCCTTGAAATGAATACCCGCCTGCAGGTTGAACACCCTGTCACCGAATACATCACAGGACTCGACTTGGTGGAGTTGATGATTCGTGTAACTGCGGGCGAGGAACTACCCATTAAGCAAGAAGATGTGTCGATCAATGGGTGGTCCATGGAATCGAGAATTTATGCTGAAAGCCCATTTCGGAATTTCCTACCATCCACAGGTCGATTGGTGCGATATGAGGCTCCTCAGGAAAGTAGTACGGTTCGAGTAGACACAGGCGTACACGAAGGTGCGGAAATTTCAATGTTCTATGATCCTATGATCGCGAAGCTGGTCACATGGGGGTCGACTAGAGATGATGCGATTTTTGCAATGCAACACGCCCTATATCAGTATTACATCCGTGGGGTGGAAACCAACATTCCTTTTGTTTCTGCGATTATGGATCATCCGAGATTCAAGAAAGGAAACCTGACCACCAACTTTATCGCAGAAGAATATCCTGACGGTTTCTCTTCTGAAGGGCTGCCAAAAACGGACATGAGTGAGTTGATTGTGGTCATAGCGTCAGTTCATCACCGTTTAGCGAGACGGGCAGCGGGCACCTCTGGACAGGTACGAGGACACGGCCGTTCCATTGGATCAGACTGGGTTATTGTGTTTAATCGTGAACAGTATTTCGTGACACTCACGGGTGAAGACGATGGTTGGGATGTGCAATACAATGGTGAGCATTACCGAATAACGGATGACTGGAAGCTGGGTGATCCGGTGTATCGGGGAACGGTAAACGGTCAGCGTGTTTACATGCAAATCGAAAAAACCAGCCATAGCTACGATGTTTCTCGATCGGGGCATCAGTTGAATGTCCAAGTGCTGACTCCGAGAGTCGCCGAGCTGAATGAATTGATGCCTGAAAAAATACCACCTGATCTGTCTGGCTTTTTGTTGTCACCGATGCCGGGTCTTTTGGTGTCTTTGTTGGTAAAACCCGGTCAGGAAGTCAAAGCAGGGGAAGAGTTAGCTGTGATTGAAGCCATGAAAATGGAGAATTCAATGCGCGCGGAACAAGATGTGGTGATCGCCAAAGTTTTGGCTAAACAGGGCGAGACGCTTGAGGTTGATCAACCTATTTTGGAGTTCGAACCGAACTCTTGAGGATCTTTACTTAAGACTGTCTCTTTTAAATGCACACATTGGTTCCTTAGTGGTCGTTTGTTGGGCGGTAAACCCTTAAGTATGAAAGATGATTGACATTGATGCATTGAGAAGCGGTAATCGGCGCGCGCTGGGCAAGGCAATCACATTGCTTGAGTCCACGCGTGCCGATCATCGCGTATCAGCCGAGCAATTGCTTGAATCGATCATGCCTTATACCGGTGAATCAATTCGTATCGGTATCACTGGCGTCCCTGGCGTTGGCAAGTCTTCACTTATCGAAGTGCTTGGTAATTATGTTGCGGGGCTAGGTAAACGGGTTGCGGTACTAACCATCGATCCGAGTTCTAGTTTGACTGGAGGGTCTATCCTTGGCGATAAAACACGGATGGAAACACTGAGCATTAATCCCAGTGCTTTCATTCGGCCGAGCCCGTCCCAAACAACCTTGGGTGGTGTGGCGAGGAGAACTCAGGAGGCTGTATTGGTTTGTGAAGCAGCGGGCTTCGATGTCATCATCGTCGAAACCGTTGGGGTTGGTCAGTCAGAAACACTGGTCGCTAGTATGACGGATGTGTTTGTGTTGATGCTTTTGCCGGGAAGCGGTGATGAACTTCAAGGTATCAAACGAGGTATTATGGAACTCGCGGATATCGCGGTGATAAATAAGGCAGATGGTGAGCTAAAGGGAAAAGCAACTCGGGCAGCGGCCGATATTAAACACGCATTACAGCTAATTCAACCTCGACTTGCCCAATGGCGTGTTCCGGTTGAGGTGACTTCGGCGCTGGAAAACAGAGGTATCGATGAGGTCTGGCAGCGTATCTGCGACTATAGTGATACATTGGGTAAAGCAGCTTTGCTTGAACGACGCCAAGTGCAGTCCAGACAATGGTTCTGGAATGAAACGCGAGAACGTTTGTTGGACGAACTAAAAAGCAGTCAGTTCGTAAAGGCAGATTTTGGCTCGCTGGAGCGGCAAGTGATGTCTGGTGAGTTACCGCCATCCATTGCGGCGGGGCAATTAGTGACAAAATTTCTGGAACAAAAAAAGTGATCGGTAAACTAAATCATGTGGCAATTGTGGTGCCTAACATCGATAACGCAACGGCGTTATATCGTGATTCATTGGGTGCGACTGTATCGGATCAGGTCGATCTACCTGATCACGGGGTAACCACGGTTTTCGTGGAATTACCCAATACGAAAATTGAACTGTTGCATCCTTTGGGTGAACAATCCCCCATACAGCGCTTTCTCGATAAAAACCCTGACGGAGGAATCCATCATGTCTGTTATGAAGTCGAGGACATCTCTGTCGCCATCGACTCTTTGGTGAAAGATGGACTCCGGGTATTAGGAGATGGCAAACCAAGAATTGGCGCTCACGGTAAACCCGTTGTTTTCCTACACCCTAAGGACATGGTAGGCACATTAGTGGAATTGGAACAGGTATAGATTTATCGATGTTCAGGCTTTTAGCATGTCGCCCATGAAGACCACGGATCAGGTTTACTCGGTTAAACAAAGGCACGTCATCGATTTCGCCTTTGACGAAAACGTTGCTAGCGTGTTTCCAGACATGATTCGTCGTTCCGTCCCGGGATATGACACCATTATTTCGATGCTGGGGGTGCTGAGCGCTCGATACGTGATCGAAAATTCAAACGTGTACGATATTGGATGCTCATTAGGCGCATCACTTCTATCGATATACAGCCAAGTGCAGGTTCCTTCGGTTCATTACATTGGGGTAGATAATTCGTCAGAAATGTTAAATCGGTGCAAGGATGCGGTGGAAAAAGTCATTCCATTAGATCAACTGTCTTTGATAGAGCGGTCGGCAGAAGATATCAAATTTAGCAATTCAAGTTTGACTGTGATGAACTTCACGTTGCAATTCATGCGCCCGGAAGTAAGGTTGGATTTGGTAAGGACGATTTACAAAGGGCTGCTTCCAGGTGGTGTATTTGTGTTGTCAGAAAAACTCGCCCAGGAAGAGAGTGATCACGAAACTATGACGACATTGCATCACCAATTTAAGTCACTTAATGGTTACAGTGATCTTGAAATCAGCCAGAAACGGACCGCGTTAGAGAATGTGATGTTGCTAGACAAGCGGGAACAGCATATTGACCGCTTGAAGTCCGTTGGGTTTAAACAGGTCTTACCTTGGTTTCAATGTTTCAATTTCACTTCTTTCATCGCCGTTAAATAGCGCGACTAAATAGTCCCATTAAACAAACAATGACTCCTGAAACGCTATGTTCCGGTTTGGAGCACACTGTTCTATCGCCCATCAAGGACACCCTGCTTCAAGCCACGAAAGACATACTTACAACCCGTAAACACGGCGATTTGGTGCGATGGGTATCCGAGATTGACTCCCTCCCAGTTATCACTCCCTCCTCCCTTATGCTCAATAATGCAGCGGTGACAATTGGCTGTGTTGATGACTGTGATGATGAAGTCAAAGCCGAACTTAAACAGGGTTTGATGGCTCTGCACCCTTGGCGAAAAGGACCGTTCAACTTATTCGGCGTAGAAATTGACAGCGAGTGGCGATCCGATATGAAATGGTCACGACTGGAAGAGTACTTGGGATCGTTCCAGGACAAAACTGTACTCGACATCGGATGCGGTAATGGCTACTACCTATTACGCATGCTAGGCAGCGGTGCAAAGTGCGCATTAGGCATCGATCCAACCTTACTTTTTCTAGCGCAATTCACCGCCATCAAAAAATACCTTGCCAACTTAAACGGATTTATCCTCCCCCTAAAAAGTGAAGAGCTCCAATTCACAAAAATGGAAGAACACCACATTCAATTCGACACCGTCCTATCCATGGGCATCCTCTATCACCGCCGAAATCCAGTGGACCATTTAATGGAGGCCAAAAAATGCCTAAAACCCGGCGGCGAACTCATCCTCGAAACACTCATCATCGACGGCGATGAGGAAGACGAACTCATCCCAGAAGGACGCTACGCCAAAATGCGCAACGTCTGGACCATCCCCACCATCCCCAAACTCCTAACCCAACTCCAAACCGCGGGCTTTACCCACAATGCAATTGTCGATGTCAGCAAAACTACGTCAGAAGAACAACGAAGAACGCAATGGATGAAGTTCGAGTCGCTTGGAGATTTTCTTGACCCAAATAATTCCAGAGAAACTATGGAAGGACATCCGGCTCCTAGGCGCGTGGTGGTTCACTGCCAGTATATTTGAGTTATCTGTAGAAGTTCAGACTTGAGCTGACAGTTACCCGTTTATCAGTAGCTGTCTGTCAGATAGAGTTTAGTTTACAAACTTTTCTTTCCAGATCGCTTTACCGTCGATGAGTGTTTCCATCGG
>WLWI01004741.1_pt1 | contig 11441 bp, 14 predicted proteins | sample 6701501 | NCBI WGS metagenome assembly WLWI01 (sample SAMN12718690, study PRJNA515312) | sponge metagenome | isolation source: marine sponge | host: Mycale hentscheli | place: New Zealand: South Island, Marlborough, Capsize Point | collected 2014-11-01
TTTTCAGGGATGGCTAAGGTGGAAAGCTAGGAGAGAATTCTAAAGAATACTTTAGCCGATATGTACTCTTGATTTAAGAAAGAATGAAGGTAGTATAAATGGCAACGTGGATCACTGAATACGTACCGTGAACGGGATCAAAAAATCTACTGCTTGCAGTATACCATTAAATATGAGAGATACGAATAATCTAATTTACTTCGATAACGCGGCGTCTACACCATTGTTTCCTGAAATTATAGAGCAATACGGGAAATCGTTGAAAAAACATTATGCGAACCCCAGTGCATCACACCAGATTGGACTGAAGCTTCGTAAAAAGATAAATACTGCTGCTCAGGAACTGCTAGAGTTGATCGGAACGACGGATGAAGTTTCCAAAATCATTTGGACAAGCGGTGGTACGGAATCGAATAATCTTGCTTTATTCGGACTAAATTCTTTTTGCTCACCGTATTCTGATTACACTATAGTTTCCACGTTAGTTGAACACGCATCTGTCTTTAACCCATTAGTAAAACTTTCAGCGCACAAGAATAACGTGTCATGGGTAAATGTTGACAATTCCGGATTTGTTGATCTAGATCATCTGTCAGCATGTCTGACGCGAAAAACTAAACTTGTTTCAATCTGCCTGGTTCAAAGTGAGACTGGAACGATTCAAGATCTGGAGAGCATAAGGAAAATTATTGATTTGAATTCGCCTGAAGCGTTACTGCATATTGATGCTGTGCAAGCATTTGGAAAATCTGATATTCTCTGGGAGTCAGCCAGAGTTGATTTGATGTCCTTAGCAGGTCATAAGATTCATGGGCCAGGTGGGGTAGGAGCTTTAGTTATCCGAAAAAACAGGGTCGATCTAACTCCAATTTTTGAAGGAGGAGGTCAACAGAATAACGTCCGATCCGGCAGCATAGATGTACCCGGAATATTTATGTTTTGTTTGGCAGCAAAGAAACTATTTTCATTAAAGAATGAGCTGGGTGAGAGAATAACTTTAATTAATCAGAAAGCCAGGATTGAATTCAATAAATTAGCTGGTAAAAATGAAAAAAATTGCATGTACACTTTAATTCAATGGTAAAAGGATCTCCATTTATACTCAATGTTAGCCTTTGTGGATACGAAGGCGCCATTATTATGAGAATGTTGGGTGAACGTAATATTATCATTGGAACCGGTAGCGCCTGCTCCGCAGAAACCAGGTCTCCAAGTCGTATTTTGACTTCAATGGGATTATCTTCCAGATCTGCATTTGAGGCGATCCGTTTAAGCTACGGATTTCAAAATACAGTGGATGAAATAGATATTTTTTTTAATGAATTACAGTACATAATTAATGATTTTTAAAACGGGTCATTTTTTTCACGACGATTTTGTAGTGAAAAATTTTACTTTCCTCTCATGTTTTCAAATATATCTATATGTGATCTCGGGCTATAATTCCAACCTTGTCTCAAACAGATATCAACACATAACCTAGAATTCTCCCGCAATTGTTCCGAATCAATTCCCTGGGGCATGAGATAAATATTTTCAGCGTTGTTATAATTTAAATCGGTTAGGAGATCTAAAATTTCGTGTTCATCATCTGGAAGATTTATAACGAATTTCAGTTGGTGATTATACGCATCAATCCAGAATAACAGCGCTTCTTTGTTATACCGTTTTTCTTCATGAAGTTTCTCGAAATTCGAACCCGTTGGCGTCGAACTTTTTAATTTAGGGGATATTGAGACGAAATCTAAATTTAGATGTTTTGCTAAAGTTCCATTCGTCTCAAGAGTAATGTAATAGTTAAGAGTTTTTAATTCATCAATTAGAAAATGAAGGTTTTTTTGTATCATCGGCTCCCCTCCTGTAATAATTAATTCCTTGACCCCTGAATAGTTTAGTGAAAGAATACTTACTTCATCAAAAATACGCTTTATCGTTTTCGAATTCGATTCAGGATCCCATGAAGTATACGGTGTGTCGCATTTCGTTTGCCCCCACTGACACCTTAAATTACATCCGGAAGTTCTGACGAAAATTGAGGGGCGCCCAAGATACTTACCTTCTCCCTGAATAGACACGAATATTTCGCTGATGTTGATTCGCTTTCTCAATATCTGCATTTATTTCCCGTCATGGTGTGAAATCAGCCCAAGAACTCGGCGTTTCATACACTCTGATATTTTCTATATTAAGACTCTGTGGGATTAAGTGTATTATTTGGTTGTAAGACCATTGAGAAATATTCTCGACCGAAGGAATAAAGGGTACAATTATAACCTTAAAATTTTCATGATCATAGTTTTTAAAGAATGAACGCATGACATTGTCATGTTCATAAATCATAAAACTATGGTCAAGAGCATCATAAATCGTAGTTAATAATAATTTTTTAATCTCTCCAAAATCGATTACCATTCCCTCGGAACTTGACCCCTTATCTGAGTTTATTGGTCCCGATAATGACAGATCCAATTTATAGTGATGACCATGGAGATTCCTGCATTTGCTATCATGATTTGGGATTCGATGACCCATCTCCCACTCAATTGTTTTTGTGATTTTAATCATTCCCATTTCCTAACCTGAATAATTCATCAGTATTCTGCTGCGAGCCCTAATCTCTTCTCAAATAAGCCGATTAGCTCGATTTCACATCTCAGTGAATGAAAATTCACTTTCGCCGTGAAAAATTCTCTAATCAATTTATTATGAGCGAGTTAAGCGCTCTCGCGACGAATCGCATGAATTAATCAGGCTAACCTGAATATACCAAACGCGATCAGGTTTTCGATCTCGTCTTAGCGGGATAAAGTCCTTGTTCCGCTTTTGTTTTGAATGTGATTTAAGTCAAAAGTTGCAATTCATTCAAATATAATACGTTCTAATTCTTTATCTTTAACGGCGCCCAGATGAATTGCCTTGTCGTACCATTCTTTAGCATTCTCAATTTTTGGAGGATTCTGAGCCGCGAATAATATCGCTAACTTGAATGCCGTGTTTTCATTGTGTTCATTTAATGAAAACGATTTCTTTAAATGTATTTCTGCCTTACTTAGATTGCCAGTTAAGCCATAGACGACGCCCAGGTTGTGATGAAATTCTGCGTTTAAAGGATGCATTTTTACGCCGGATTCCAATATGAATGAGGCTTCTTGCAGTTGATTGAGTTTTAGATACGATTTTCCTAATGCAGTAATAATTCTTGGATCACTTGGTTCGTTGGCCAAGGCCTGTTTTAGATAATTAACAGATTTTGCAAAATCATTTAACTTCTGGAATATATATCCTATCTGAGTAATGGTTCAGTGAGTTTATTATTAATTTTCAAAATTTTTTGGTAAGCATCTCTCGCTGTTTCAAAGTCATTTTCTTTTTCTGCCATTGACGCCTAGTATAAGAGTTTTATTAAAACGATCTCTTCATTGGCATCTGAACCAAAATTATTCGAATCCAGATCATCGGGGTTATTGAGAGAGCCATGTACGATTCTTCTGCTCTTTTGATTCAACTCTAACAAGATGATGTGTTCTTGTTCTAATCGTTGAGTTTTGGTTTCTAAAGTTTCGATTTCTTTCTTGAGAAGTTCGTTGTCGTTTGCTAATACGTCAAGTATATCCGACAACGTGGGAGTGGGATTGACTGAATTAACATTTGCTTTCTTATTTTGGAGGTGATCTAACAGAGCATCAATTTTTTTATCTGATTTTTTCTGCTTGTTTTGTCCAGCTCATTTACTCGGCGACTACAGAATTCTTGCCTAAAAGAAACGATTTTCGGGCTCCATTCAGGATAATTATTGCGAAGATGATCTAAAATTGATTTTGCTTGCAGATGCAGGTCAATGGCTTCGATATTTTTATTATCCCCGACCAGAATTTCTGCTTCATTTATTTTAGTCAATGCATCTAAGAATAGATGTGGAGCATGATCAACTTTGGTTGGTTTCTTTTCGCTGCAAACTATTGAAATGGAAAGAAAAAACGCTCCAAAAAGAACCAATTGTTTGATAATATTAATTTTCACATAGATTGTCCTCATGTTCGAATATAGAGTTAAGAATAATCTTTCAATTTATAATCACGGTTATAAATCGTTCCGTTTAAACTTAGTTTGAAAAGGCTTGATAACTATTTTACATTTTAGCTTGTTTCCAACTACACGATTTAGGTTTGAAGCTTTCCGCCCGAAAGTTGTTTCCAGAACCGATGGTCACTAAGTTGACGAAGTAAAGGAATCTACTGCGAAAATCGCACTCTTGGCCTATTTTTGTCCAAATTATCGTCGTATATTGAAATATGCTCCTCAAATTTGGACAAAAATGCTCTCAATTTGACGATTTTCTCGCGACGATTTCCAAAGTCCGACAGACTGCCAGATAAGCTTGGCGTAAGTCTTTCGGCAGTGCATTGTCTGTGCTGGATGGGATTCCATTTTTGGACGATGAGCGGGTTTGCTGAGGTACACCCCGATCCTCCGAAGGTGAAAATTCGCCTGTACAGACAACCTGAAGGGCGGGCCTTTCCTACGGATTGCCGTTCGCGTGGAAGTCGATCAGGAACTGTTCTGTGCATTGCCAGAGGACTTACCCCGAGTTTATCCAGGGGTTTTAATTTAGTCAACATAAGATATAAATATAACGTCGAAAGTCAATCCATGCTTGGCGATAGAGATTACATGAAAAATAATTGGTCTGCCCCCGGTCATATGGGACATAGAGAATCGTCAGCAGTTAAGAAACTGATTATAATAAATATTGTTGTCTATTTTGCACAACTATTGACAGAGGGGGTGCCGACCAGATACACTGGCGATTTCCTCCATTCTCAGGGTGGAATAACGTCGTATCTTTGGTTGAGTGAATTTTGGCAACCTGAATTATGGCGTTTCATCACGTATATGTTCGTGCATGGTCCATTTTTTCACATATTCCTTAATATGTGGGTGCTTTTTGTCGTCGGAAAGATTGTCGAAGGACATATTGGAACGCCTGAGTTTCTGAAGATATATTTTTTAAGTGGATTTATTGGCGGAGCATTTTGGTTATTGTTTAACTTTAACGCTAATGCAGTGTTAGTTGGCGCCAGTGCAGGCTTAGCGGGTATTGTAATCGCAGCGGCTTTACTGCTTCCAGATATGAAAATGATGTTAATATTTCCGCCAGTCGTTATGAAAATCAAAACATTGGTAACGTGTTTAATCATAATCGATTTTATTCTAATGATAAGCCCACTTGACAGTGGGGTGGCTCATACTGCGCATTTAGGGGGATATTTAGCAGGATTTTTGCTTGTTAAAAAATACATCAATTCGAAAAATTTACGCGGGCCACGCAAACGAAATAAATTTTCATTTCCACTGTTATTTAAAAACTTGAAACAACAATTTAGCAGCTTCTTCAATCCTTCAACATCTAGTGCTCCCGATCTTCAATTTGTAACTGATGAAGATGAATTGGACGATGACGAGTCAATCAATGCCAAAATAGATCCAATATTGGATAAAATTGGCAAATTCGGTATGAAAAGCCTGACAAACAGGGAACGGCAACTGCTTGATCGCGCCCGTGAAAAATTAAAAAACAGGAAGTAACTATTCGCAATGTCCGAACCCGATTTAAGCGTACAGTTATGTGGCAGAATGTTGCGTAATCCGGTAATGACCGCTTCCGGTACCTTTGGATATGGTAAAGAGTATTCAGGCTTGGTCCCATTTGAAAAACTTGGCGGCATTACGGTAAAGGGGGTATCGCCATTTCCATCACACGGAAATAATACGCCACGTACTGCTGAAGTTAACTGCGGAATGATTAATTCAATTGGGCTGCAGAATCCGGGAATCGATAAATTTATATCTCACCCAGACTATCTTCCATTCTTGCGGACTTTGGACACCGCTGTTTATGTTAATATATGGGGAAAAACAATTGAAGATTATGTGGAAGTTGCATCTGGACTCGAAGTGGAGCGAGAAGGGATTGCTGGCCTTGAAATAAATATTTCATGCCCAAATATCAAAGAAGGAGGAATGTCATTTGGAACCAATTTGAAGCTAGCTGGCAAAGTCGTCAAGGCGGTACGGGAAGCAACGGAAATTCCACTAATTACGAAGTTAAGTCCGAATGTCAACACTATTGCCGAATTTGCGCAATGTGTTGTTGAAAATGGGTCGGATATGCTCTCGCTGATAAATACATTTCCTGCTATGACAATTGACGTCCATACACGAAAACCGAGGATTGCCACAAATTTTGGTGGACTTAGTGGACCGGGGATCAAACCGATCGCCATCAAAATGGTTTATGAAGCTGCTCAGGCTGTTAATGTGCCAATCATTGGGATGGGAGGAATTTTTTCGGCCGATGACGCCATTGAATTTTTTCTGGCTGGGGCTACAGCAGTCGCTGTAGGAACGGCTATTTTTGCTGATCCGCAAACCCCAATCAAGGTGATTGAAGGCATCCGATCTTATTTGCACAAACATAACATAGATAGCGTCAGCGAAATCGTCGGAAAAGTTGACATGAATCAATAATGTTTAACTATTGCAGGCTTGGGTTTCAGGATGAGTCAGAATTTGTAGGGTCTGATTCTGCTATCGTGCATTTTTATGATCGATTTTTGTTGCCGCTGACAAGATGTGGCATGTAAAAATAACAACACTATTATCTACTTTTAGCCCGCTTTTCTCACCACGAAGTTGGAAGAGGGGGCGGAACAAGCTCGTGATGATATGTAATTTGCTAAGTGATTACGCAAACGTGTACTGATAGTAACCCGTGTTCTAATTATCTTTGTGCAGGATATCTCTGATGATATTATCATTAGATGGTTTATCAGATTCTGATTTGTTGTTATCAATTATGTCAATTCTCGGTTTGATAAATCGTTTTTCAAGGACTTCAGATTCTTGTTGATTGGCGCCTTTTGCGTCGGTCCTGTCTTCATGTTGTCTCTGGTCGAGCGAATCCGGATTGTATTTCCGGAGCAGTTGTTCGGCATCGGTATCATGAGATAAGTGGTTGGCAATTTTTCCGGCGGTTCGAGCGCCATAATCGTTAATTATTTCGCTTTGGGCCTGATGTACCACGTTAAGAAAGTAGCGCTCTAAATCGATTGTCGGTTTATCGATTGAGATTCCTTCCTGCAAGCCGTTGGCATTTAGGATTGATAAGATTTTTTTAAGAACATGTGTATCCAACACCGGTGTGGTGATTCGTGTTTTTTGATTATCAATAAGTAGTTGGTTTAGTGGGCCTCGCGCTCGGATTTTTCCACCGTACATAATGATGACCTCATCGCAAACATCTTCTATATCTGCCAGCGAATGGCTGCATATCACAATTGTTTTTTTGCGTTCTGCCAGAAATCGAATAAGTGATTTTATTTCTCCGCAACCAATGGGATCAAGACCTGATGTGGGTTCATCCAGAATAATGAGTTCAGGATCGTTAATAAGCGCTTGAGCCAATCCTATACGCCGGGCCATGCCTTTGGAAAATTCACCAACTAACCGGTGTGATGCATGTTTCAGACCCACCATTTCGAGGAGTTCTAATGAGCGTTTCCGGCGCTCCCGAGAGGAAAGGTTAAATAGTGAACCGAAGAATTTGAGAGTTTCCAGAGCAGACAGATACTGATACAGGTAGGTTTCTTCTGGTAGATATCCCATTTTATGCTTAATCTCGATGTTATTGGGATATTGATTAAAAATTTTAATAAGCCCGTTGCTTGGCTTAAGCAGGCCTAACATTAACTTAATCGTTGTTGATTTTCCGGAACCATTTGGGCCGAGAATTCCAAATACACTTCTAGGAGAAACACTAAAATCGACGTCATCCAATGCAACCGCTTTTGGCCGACCCCAAAAATCGTTGAACACTTTCTTTAAGGATACAGCTTCAATGATATTCATGGAATGGGCGTCAATTTCTGTCGATGTTAGTGTTAGCCTGATTAATTCATATGGCTTCTATTACGAGTCCTTATCTTGTCTCATATAAAAGAGTTATAAAGAATCCGAAACCTCTATGACTCATTGAGCTAAAGCAAGCTAAACATTTTCACGACGAAACCGCATGAATTAATCAGGTTAGAGCTTCGTGCAAAAGTTTTTTCGGTAGTATGCTGATGTGAGACGCACCGCTACAGCCGTCATATATAAAGTGCATAGAGGCAATGCTATGCATCTCGCAGGCGGGACTAGTGAAGCATTCGTCTTTGGCGACCACTCCTGCACATATTATGCTTAAAATTCGGCTTGAACATACTTTTGCAAGAAGTTCACTATATTAATTAATTTTTACCATCCACAGGAAGCCAGAAATTGTGAAACCTGTTTGTTAACGGTCAGAATTTGACATTGGCTGCTTTAGGCTAACCTGAGTATTCTGCTGCGAGCCCTAATCTCTGCTCAAATAAGCCGATTAGCTCACAACACATCTCAGTGAATGGAAATTCACTTTCGTCGTGAAAATTTCTCTAATCAATTTATTATGAGCGAGTTAAGCGCTCTCGCAACGAATCGCATGAATTAATCAGGCTAAACCTGTAAAAAAATGAAAATTAATTCCCAGCAGCTTGTTTTTCAGGTGTTTTAACAACCCAGAATCTGAAAAAGCCGGTTTTATCGGCTTTAATGGATGTTGCTTTTTTGCAATTTAGATTTTCGGGAACGGTTTCTGATTTCCCATCCCAGGGACTACAATACATATCCCATCCAGAGGGAATTGATTTTGGATCCCATGATACAGTAACAGGATTCCCGCCTATTTTTGCATAGAATACCCATTGTACAGTATCCGCAAAGGCTCTTATATCCTTATATAAATTGTATTTTCTATCGGGGGAAATCAGAAAAGTATAACCGACGCCTCCCATACCGGGAGGTGGCGACATGTCATCCATTTGGTTGTCAAAATCATCTGTGGCATTTTCACTGCATCCAATAAAAACATGTCCTATATGGCCATGTTGTATGTTCAATTTAATCAAGAAAGCTTTATTTTTCTGGGCATTTTCAGATTGTTTCGATGTAGTGGTCGTCGGCTTTGATTCTTTTTCGTTATCTGCTGCATTTAATTTGCTGTGGCAAAAAATCAAGAACAGAACTGATAAAAGGACAAATAGTGATTTCAGAGATTGTAAGGTTTTCCAAGTCAATTGTATGCCTCCTTTGGCGCTGTTTAATCTATTGCTCATTCTGTGAAGATAGTTATTTGGGCCTCTTGCAAAACTATGTCCGGCCGTATTTTGGCGCAAATTACGGATCTGCGGCCATCATGTGTAAAGCACTTAGGGATAGCGCTATGCATCCCGAAAGCGGGACTAATAGAGCCATTAGCCATGCGGCCACAGCTACACAACTTGCGCTCAAAATCCACCTCGAGCATAGTTTTGCAAGAGGCTCATTTTACTAAAATAAAGGAGTTATGAAGAACCAGAGAATTCAAAATAGTTTCCACCACGGCGGATTTTCAACACTGTTTCTGCATCCTCCGAACCATCATAACTCTTACATTTTTACCGCCGTTTCGGCGTCCCCGCTCTGCGGGATAAGTGCTCTCGCGACGTAATTGCATGAATTAATCAGGCTATAAATGTTATTCAATTTTCACTGCTTGTAATTGAATAATTTGAAACTTGAATGATAAATATAAAAATATAAGTTTAATAATCTACAAGATGCCATAATATTATAATAGTTCATAATTTATACAGAACCTTTAAACGCATCTTGTTTGGTTTCAACTTTTATCTTTAAATTGCATACTATCGAGCCTCTCGTATAATTATATTCAGCTGTCTTCTGATCCAATATAACTATGCAAGAGGCTCGATCATTTAGAGATTCGCTGATAATGTTATATGCTAAATATTAAAAACCAAACTCATTTGGCTATGAAAGCATTAATAGATTTCGACTGTATTGAAGACAATTGCGGAAAAAATATTCAATTTGATTTATTGACCTTACAGGATGATAAGGGGAAAGTCAGTTGCGCCAATTGTCATAAAATATATAAATTTGAACAAGACTTTTTAAATAAACTGAATAAGTTAAGGGTTTTAATTGTCGCAGTACAAGATGCCGAAAACATTCTTGGCGACTGTAATGTATCTGTCGTGACGCCGGCCGGGGATGTTAAGATACCCTACAGGCTAATGTTAACGAGGTTAAATACATTAATTTCATTGAATCTAAAAGGGGGAAAACTCGATTTTAATTTTAGAGTGGAACCTTTAAATAACGGGTTGTTTAAGTAAAAGGAATCACATATTGTGAAACGAACATTCCAACCATCGAATCGTCGTCGGAGAAGGCGGCTGGGTTTCAGGGCAAGAATGTCCAGTAAGAACGGAAGAAATATTCTTAAGCGCAGACGGAGGAAAGGGCGGGCTCGAATCACCCCCATCTAAGTGATTGTTTTTGGAGATGCATTCATCAACCAATGTTTATTTTCCGTATTAAATAATAAATTGAAAACAAAAATATTGGGAGTGGAGGATTACTGTACGAGCGACACTGAAGCGGAATGAAATTATGAGGAATCGAAGTGATTTCTTGTGCGTTAAAGCCAGGGGGTGTGTGTTTAGGGGACGCTTTCTTATTATTCAAGTACTCAAGGCGCCTGACTCAAAAACGAAGCTTGGAATTATAACGAGCAAACGATATAGCAACTCTGCGGTTACGCGTAATCGTGCAAAACGACTAATTAGAGAGTCGTTTCGGTTGATTAAACAGCATCTTACAACTCCAGTTTGGATTGTTATTATCGCTCGCAAAATGATGCTCGAAGGATCGCTGGAATTAGTTATGCGTGAATTGACATATTTTTTGAATAAGGCGGATGTCCTTGAAAAAGATTCTTGAATGCCTAAATAAAATGATGAGCGTTATTGTGGTGACGATGATAAAAGGATATAGATATATTATTTCGCCGCTGTTAATGCCATGTTGTCGATTTACGCCCACGTGTTCGGAATTTTGCATTGAATCGATAAACCGGTTTGGAATCGTTAAAGGTTTATATTTAGGCGGTCTAAGGATTTTGAGATGTAATCCGTTTCATCCCGGAGGGGTTGATCATGTTCCTGCATCGCCGAGCTTATCTAGCAGTCCGACAGACTGCTAGATAAGCTCGGCAACGTTTTGATTTAGAAAATTTTCTGCTTGCAGTATAGGTAACTGTTTAACAACGAATAAGAGAGGCCTTTTAAATCTGATTTTCCGTAACCGGGCTCAATTATTTTAAAAGTAAATATAAAGGGAAAATACAGGATATAAGTATAATCTTCTTTTTAGCCTGATTAATTCATGCGATTCGTCGCGAGAGTGCTTAACTCGCTCATAATAAATTGATTAGAGAAATTTTCACGGCGAAAGTGAATTTTCATTCACTGAGATGTGTTGTGAGCTAATCGGCTTATTTGAGCAGAGATTAGGGC
>WLWI01004744.1_pt1 | contig 11436 bp, 12 predicted proteins | sample 6701501 | NCBI WGS metagenome assembly WLWI01 (sample SAMN12718690, study PRJNA515312) | sponge metagenome | isolation source: marine sponge | host: Mycale hentscheli | place: New Zealand: South Island, Marlborough, Capsize Point | collected 2014-11-01
TTTTTCTGAACTATCTGAGCTATTCTTCTACCCACCTCTCTTAACTTCAGCTCTTTTTCTTGAGTCATGGAGCCCCCTTTTACTTTGTCTATCTCTCCTGCTTCTGAATTTCTGTCCTGAGAAACTTGTCTTTTATTTCGTACTTTAGCCTTTCTTTTGAAAACTAACCCTGCCTTTACTCGTCAATTTCACCCGCTTTTTAGTTATAATTAATCGCTCGCCTTTTTGCCTTCTCTTCCCTTCCATTTTAAACCTACACCCCTTACCTCACCGATTCCATCCGCTTTTCAGTTACGATTAATCGCCTTTTACCTTCTCTTCCGTACATTCGCCTTCCTTTTTGAAAACGCCACCTTCCATCGTCAATTACACCCGCTTTTTAGAAGTAACCAGCATGTTCTATTCTACTGATTGTGGTGATACTTTACCTACCATAAATGAACGATGCTTTACCGAACCATACAAAGCTCATGAATTATTCATGAAGACACACACCGCCATCGTCATCGTTGTTATTGATACACAAGTGTATTATTATATAGATTCGTAGTAGAAGATGCAAATTTTTATAAAGTTTCGGTATGTTAAATTTAGGATGTAAATACAGACAATACTGTATTAAAATGAGTTTAATTTTATAATTAAAGTGTAGTTACTATTCAGGCCTGCAAGGACACCTGAAGGAAAAGGATAATCTTGAATTCGTTAAGACAACCAAGTATTTTTTTAAGTATTCCCAGATATTGGATGATTATGAAAACCTGTTTGTGCCGCATCAAACTTGGTGTTTGTAGTCATATCAAGCATGATGTGAGCATTCTCATTTATACTTTTTCACTAAATACTAAAGTTTGCAGAAATTTCTATGGAATATCAAGAATTTCTTACTTCTGCTCCTTCTTGTTTTAGTTGTCCTGGTATTGGAAGGAGGGGGATTGTTGGTTTTGTGCTGGAGCCTCCCTTCCAGCCAATACTGGGTACCAGGTCCTACACACCAGCTTGATCTTGCTAGCTCACTGATGCTAGATCGTGCTAGCATACCCCTTACCTGATCCCAGCAAGCACATCCTAGCTAGCCCCTGCCAGTACATTCCCTACAGATCCTTGCTAGCTCATCCTCACTAGATCCTGCCAGCGCATTCCCTATTGATCCCTGCTAGCACATCTTCGCTAGCCCTGCCACTGCACACCCTACCAATTTCCGGCTAGCACAACCTCACTAGCACAACCTCGCTAGCCCCTGCCAGCAGCTACTGCTTCGCTCCCTACTTGATCCTTACCTACACCTGCAGTTTGCCCCTTAGATTATTACTTTCCTGATTCCTTATTAGTTTGGGAGGTAGGTGTGTATATACTTGTGTGGAACTGATTCATATTCACTATTCGAACATTGCATCATCATTACACCATACTATTTGAACATCACATATCATGACATCATTAATAATTGCATCATCACAAAATATACGAAAACCTGGCGATTGATTTGACTTTGTTTAAACTGTTACTCTTGGGCATTGCTACATTGGCGTAGTCAGCAGGATCTGAACTTGCAGATAGGCGATGGCAGCTAAGCCTCCTGTGATCCCTGAGCTATTCTCTGGTGACAAGAGCTGGGATGATTGGATCTACCACTTTGAGAGCGTGGCCGAGGTCTGCCAACAGTCCCCCAATTCGTCAGTCTGTATGGCGGATGCCGCAGCTACGCCGCCAAGAAGCCAAGAAGCTGCTGGATGACATGTTAGGCAGATCAGTTATACAGCCTCCAAGCAGTCCGTGGGCTTCACCTGTAGTGTTGGTGCTAAAGAAAGATGGGTCCCTTCATTTCTGCATAGACTATCGGAAGGTCAACCCAGTTACACGGAAAGATGCATACCCTCTTCCCCGGGTAGATGACACCCTCGACATCCTGGCTGGATCCAAATGGTTCAGCACTCTGGATCTGTTAAGTGGATACTGGAAAGTTGAAGTGAGCCCAGAGGACAGGGATAAAACTGCTTTCTGCACACATGAGGGTCTGTTTGAATTTAGAGTAATGCCCTTCGGGCTGTGTAATGCTCCAGCCACCTTCCAGAGACTGATGGATGCCGTGCTGGCAGGTCTGCAGTGGTCCTCGTGTTTGGTGTATATTGATGACATTGTGATACCAGGAAAATCGTTTCCGGCACATCTGACCAATTTGCGTTCAGTATTTGACAGGTTAAAAGAGGCCGGGCTGAAGCTTAAACCTAGGAAGTGTCGCCTATGTTTGCATAAGGTGAATTTCCTGGGGCACATTGTTAGTGCTGATGGCATCCAGACGGATACGCAGAAGACAGAGAGAGTCTCTACATGGCCTACACCTACATCGCAGAAGGAGGTTCAGCAGTTCCTTGGGTTGGCAAGCTACTATCGGCGGTTTGTGAAAGATTTTGCTGCCATTGCCAAACCTTTGTATCAGCTCACAGAGAAAACTGCTAAATTTTTGTGGTCTGAGGATGCTCAAGCAGCATTTGATGAGTTGCGACAGCGCCTGGTGTCAGCACTCACACTGTGTTTCCCTGACTATAGTCTTCCGTTCATTCTGGATACAGATGCCAGTGATGTGGGCATTGGAGCTGTCCTCTCCCAACGTCATAATGATGGATCTGAACGAGTCATTGCTTACGCTAGTCGCACCTTGTCTCAACCAGAACGTCGCTACTGTGTGACCAGGAGGGAACTTCTTGCAGTAGTTACATTTGTTCAGCAATTCCGATCTTACTTGCTAGGCCGAGAATTCCTACTTCGCACTAATCATGGCTCCCTTACTTGGCTCACCAACTTCAAGGAACCAGAGGGCCAACTTGCACGATGGCTAGAGCGTTTACAGGAGTTTACGTTTTAGACCATACATCGTCCGGGAAAGAAACATGCCAATGCAGATGCCCTCTCATGCCGACCATGCTCCCAATGTGGGAGGGACGACAGCCATCAGGAGAAGGTGTAACAGTTGTGGCACCCTTGCAAGCGCATTCCCCTCATACTCTCCGCAAGGCCCAGCTGGACGATCCCACCATTGGCCCAGCGGTTCGTGCTATGGCGGCAAAGGAAAACCTCAAACCAGATGCAATTGCTCGTGGAGGACCGGCAGTCAGACAGTTGGTGCAGCTCTGGGACCGGCTGTTTATGGAGAATGGGATACTGAAACGCCAGTATGAGGGTGTTCGTGGGCATGACTCATGGACTCAGTTTGTGGTTCCTCTTAAGTTACGTGACGAGATACTCAACGAGTTACATTCAGATGCCCTTGAAGGCCACTTGGGAGAAGACAAGACGGTGGGGAAAGTCCGAGAAAGATTTTACTGGCCTGGGATGCAGCGAGACGTGATACAGTGGATCCGCACATGCCCGGAGTGTGCTACCCGTAAATCTCCTTCCCAACGCCCTGAAGACAGTAGCCTCTGTTTTCCCTATGCAGGTGGTCGCAGTGCATATATTAGGCCCCTTACCAGAGAGTACAGCAGGAAACTCATATATATTAGTAGTTGGTGACTACTTCACCAAGTGGTTAGAAGCTTTCGCTATTCCCAACCAGGAGTCAGTAACAGTTGCCCGAAAGTTGGTTGATCAGGTGTTTTGTCGTTTTTCCCCTCCTGACCATAAAGGAGCTGGAGATGCTTTAGCTTATGATAGTTGTAAGGAAATTGTGCTTGAGATGCATGGTGATTCTCTTTTAACATGTTTTCAATCCTAAAATTAAAGGAGAAAGTTTTGGTGCCAGGTCCACACTAGCCAGGGCATACATGGACAGGCTGTTTAAGGGTGCACACACAGCTGCGCAGTGGCAAGAGAGAGTAGAAATGTGGATAATGCTTTCCTCCTATCATGAAGATTGCATTGCAGCAGTACTCAATACAAACCCCTTGACAAAAGCCCAATTAGCTTCTGCTGTAAGTCAATATATGTGACCGTCTACAGGAAAACCGGGCACAACGCGGCACCCTTCGAATTTTTTTTTTTGCACTTACAGAGTTGTCGGCGTCCAGATATTGAGCTCTCCAAGTTTTATCGTCGTAGTTTAAGTTGTTCCCACTATAATAGACCTAACCGTTCCCTTCCGTCGGCTTGAAACAATACATTTTAAAGAAATCGATCGATCTTTTCTCGATATTTACGCACGCCGCGTTGTACCTGGTTTTCCCGTAGACGGTCACATATGGAGTTGCATCCAGAGGCAGGGAAAAGGCAATCAATGCAGGGTAACAAATTTCAAGGTTCGAAACCATATAAAAATTACTATACTTCCCCCAGTCAAGATAGGTCTAGAGGATGGCAACAGAACTTCAAGCCACAGCAGCAATGGCAGCCCAACCTCCAGCAGCAATGGAAGCATAGACCACAACAGCAGCAATGGCAGTCTCGACCACAACAGCAGCAGCAACAGCAGCCACCTATATGCCATATATGTAAGCAAATTGGTCACAAATCCAATTGTTGTCCCCAGAAAGGCAGAGGTTACAGTAATCAATTGTATACTAAGAAAGCCACATACAGACTTAAAAACTCAGAAACCTCAAAGAAGGTTCCTAATATTGTGAATGGTTGCGTGAATGGCATACAAACATCATTTTTGCTAGATACTGGTGCTGACATCACTATAATAAATAAGAATCTAGTGCATGGAGAGCAATTAACTGGGGAACTTATAACATTTAATGGGTTTGGAGGTGAAGAATTCACTTTCCCCACTGCAGTACTTGAAATTCAGGTAGGAGACTTGTGCATACCTGTCCTAGCTACAGTAGTTGATATTCATGATAAATATGATGGAGGGTTGTTAGGGAATGATATTGATTATGACACTTTTAAGAGCCTGTTGAAACGAGCTGAACTTCACAGGTTGCATGCTGACAAGAAAGTGTATAGGAAAGGAAAGGGCTCAAAGGAAAAAACAGGAATGTGCAGAACAGGAATTAGAAAGGCAAGAGAGTGAAGAATGTGCACTTGCAATCCCAATTGAACGTATCAATAATACAGAGAGTGTTGATGAAATCAGTGAGGTGGCTGAGCAACGGTTTGGAAGAGGAGTCAGGCAGTGTAGTCTTAGCAGAAGATAGCTTAGATCTTGGTTTGGATAACTTAGATACTTCAAGAGAGGTGGAATGGCTGGGAGGAATGGATGTTGATGCCTTGGTTGAAGAGCTGTCAGCTCAGCCCACCTCAGTAAATGAAGCATGTGCTATTCCTCTTGAGCACATTGAAAATGATTGTGAATTATTAACTAGTTTAGACCTTCCAGGTGAACCAGCGAGAAATGAGTTTAAGACAAAATTCGTTGCACAGTTAAAGTCTGACCCAACTCTTGACCAGTGGAGACAATGGGCAGACCAGTCTAAGAATGGTTATTTTTGGGATAAAGAATTGATGAAAAAGAAATTTTTAACGAATAGTGGCAGTGAAAGTTGTGTACTAGTTGTGCCTAAAGAATGCAGGCAGTCTGTGCTAGTTTTAGCTCACAATAATTTTGGTCATATGGGTGACAAGAAATGCAAGTATGTAATAGCTCAGAAATTCACATGGCCAGGTATGATGTCAGATATAATGAAATGGTGTAGAAGTTGTGTGACATGTCAGAAACAGAGTAAAGTCAAACCTAGAAGAGCACCTATGGGAATAACACCTATTGCAACTGAACCTTTTGAGAGTGTAGCTGTAGACTTGGTAGGACCCTTTCCCAGGTCTAAGTCAGGCTATAAATACTTATTAACGATGATATGCTTAGCAAGCAGATATCCTGAAGCACTGCCACTAAAGTCAATAACAGTAGATGAGATAGCAGAAGGTTTGGTGGAGTTATTTTGCAGACACGGTGTGCCCAGACAGTTGCTGTCAGATCAGGGAAAACAGTTTAAGAGTGCATTGTTCAAACAGTTGTGTTCTAAATTAAAGATTCATAAGCTGCAGCATGCAAACCAGATTCTCTCACATAATCTCTTATAACACTTAGATGTTTTCTAGTTCTTCAACTAACAAGTCAAGTGGGGATCTAGCATTCTTGCCCAACACAATCTCATATGGGGTGAAACCTGTGCTCTTGTTAGGTGCACTTCTGATAGCATACAGACAGTACTTTATTTGGCTTGCCCAGTCTATTCCTTTAACCAAGGCTTTTCTGAGCATGGGGATCAAGGTTCCGTGAAATCTTTCTACTGTTCCATTTAATTGTGGATGGTATGGGGAGGACTAGAGACCAAAGAAAATCTCAACATGACAACCAGGATCTTTGATACTTTTAAGAACTCCAGGTCTCTCTGGGAAGTTATCAGAAGATTAGGAAGGCCCTTTTGAGGTGGAATGCATGACTAATGGGGTCAATATGAAGTTAAACATACCAGGTAGACCAGGCAAAGGAAGAGTGGTGCATGTAAACAACTGTAAGGAGTTTAAGAAAGATACTGTGATGGTATACAGACTAGTAGTCTCTGCTGAGGAACACAATGTTGACACAGACAAACCTCGCTTGTTAGGAAAGAGATTAAGTAGAGTACAAGAAGCAGAAATGAATAGTGTAAAGAGTAGATGGAAGCATGTTCTCAGTGATAAGCCAGGAGATACCAAGTTAGTGGGACATGTAATAACTACTGGTACAGCTCAGCAGTGAGGTCACCACCATATATGATATCTCTTAATAAACTTGAAGGTGTTAAGAAATAAATAAACAGTCTACTTGAATTAGGAATAATTGAACCCAGTATTAGCCCAGTTCCAATTCACAAAAATGCCCTTTGGATTAAGAAATGCACCATCTACCTTCCAGAGACTTATGGATTGTGTGTTAGCTGGAATGACCAGTTATGCTGTTCCTTACATTGATAAAATTTTAGTGTTTTCTAAGGATTGGAAGTCCCATTTGAATCATGTTGAACAGGTATTGAAGAGATTAAGTGAAGCTAACTTGACGGCAAAACCCTCAAAGTGTGAATGGGGAAAAGATTGTGTCAATTATTTGGGCCACACAGTCGGTAGAGGAAAAGTTAGCATACCTGAAGCTAGAGCAGCAAGTATTAAAAATTATGTGAGACCAAAAACAAGAGAGCAACATAAGTCTTTCCTAGGCCTCTGTGCATATTATAGGAAATTTGTTAGGCATTAATCAGACATAGCCAAACCACTTCATGCTCTCACTCATAAATCCCAGCCAGTGAAAGTCATGTGGACTGAGGAGTCTCTGGCTTCCTTCAGTAAGTAATGTTCAATGTTATCTTGTGCAGAATTTCTTACCATACCTACAGGATCAGACAAATTACTTGTGCAGACAGATGCCTCAACAGTATAGGATGGTATTGGAGGATGCTTGTCAGTGATCAGAAATGGAGTCGAATTTCCATCAGCTTTCTACTCCAGAAAACTCACTGATTGTGAATCTAGATATTCTGCCACTGAGTTAGAGTGCCTGGCTGTGGTAGAGTGTCTCAGGCAATTCGAAGCTCACCTAGATGGTCGCCACTTTCAGTTGCAGACAGACCATAAGGCTCTCACATTCTTAAATAAATCTAAACTCTTGAACCAAAGATTGGCTAGATTGGCTCTATGGTTACAAGGTTTTGATTTTTCTATCTCTTACAGGCCAGGAAGTACTAATGGTAATGCTGATGGTCTTTCAAGACAAGCCTGGGACATCCAGCAAGGTGATGAAGTCTCAAAGATAAGGCACAACTCAGTCGAGGACGACTTTGGCTTAAGGAGGAGGGAATGTGGGGACAACACCCCACAACAGTATTATTAACTTATTGCCAGACATTTATTCTGTATGTATGCTTGTATGTTGTTTGTATGTTAGTTTCAATAGTTGTAGTAGCAGCTGTATTTTATGTATCATTTTTATGTTGCCTAGGTTACTTGTTACAATTTGTGTGAATGTTTGTTCTCTGATTTGATTGGTTATTTTAATAATTCATTATCATATCTGTGATTGGTCAGTTTTTCATTTTATTCTGTTTTCTTGTGATCCCATTGGCAGTCTATAAAAGGGCTGACCAGCGACAGTCATGAGTCTGACTCTTTGATTGAAACTCTCACTCATTATCTATATTTGGATATATCAAAATTAAGTTAAAACTTGAACTGACGAGGAAATTATTATAGCATTGTTGGGTGGACCTAGCCAAAGAAGCAGAGGGCCCGACACTAGTGAAGTAAAAGTTACACAATTCCATTCTCAGCATTATTTCTTCATTAAAAGTGTTCTCAGCTTCACGAAAGTTTCTATAAAATATGTACATTATGTCTTTAGTTACTCTAGGGCTGACTCTGGCATGGCTACTCTGTAAACTATATAGACAGACTAGTCTCTCTCATCACAACCATTGCTATACTGACCATAAAGTTACTACGTATACATGTACGCAGCTAATGGTGTTTGAATGTTGTGACACAGTAACAGCTGTAAAAGGAATGAACAAGAATGCTACAACTAGCTTACTTCAACTGGAGAATGGAAGAAAGTATGTTTTTGTTATTTTTTGGGACAACATGTACATACTAGTACTGGCTGTTAAAATAGTATGTACTACCCATTAAGTTTAATATATATTTTTTTCCATTCATAAGTATGGAGAAAAAACAAACAAGAAAAAAAAATATTAAAAAATAAAATTAAAAAAAAATAATAAAAAATAACAATAAATAAAATAAAAAGTAAAAAAACAAAACAAAAAAAAACAAACATACTAATCCGTTAAGACAGAAAGAAAAAAACTTTTTTTATAGGAGAGTGCTCCCAGCTTTTTCTCTACTTGAACCCTTGCTAGCAACTCTATGCCAAAACCAGAGTAACTTACGCAGACCCGGAGGAATAGGGTCCAATGTTGTGCATGCTCGTGGAATTTGGCAGTTGGCTTCTACTGACAATGACCTGGAACCCTGCTACTGGTCCATCCTCTGTGCTCACCGTGAACTGGACAGAGAACTCTCTGTTAGTAGTGGTTGACGGCACTATGGTCACTGTAACCGGTCGAGTGACTGTAGGAGGGGAAAAAATGAATGACTAGTATTCAAACTCAAATTTTAGTCAGACCAGCTAGCTCACTGTTTGTGCTGAAGCACATCACTAATACTAATAGTAACAACAATTATACAAAACAAATAACAAAAAAAATCACATTAAAAAAGTCGCATCTTATTTTATAATCTATATTACCATATTCCTCATGAGCCAGTTGGACAAAATCGGTAGCACTCGCTGGGCAAAAATATGATAATCCTCTTAAGACTTTATTTTTTAAAATAAAATCATTGATTTTTTTTCCCATTCACGTACTGTTCTGAGTCGATCCTAAATTTGACTTTCTTGTTTCCATAATTTTTAGAGCAGTATTTAACTTAGTTGTCCTTTTACGAGCAACCCTAAATGGCCTAACTAGAACTGCTTCAACCTTACACTGCAACCTAGTCAGTTTATTCTATTAACACAAGTCAGTTATACAATATTAGTGAGTGTATATGATGTAAACTTTAAGTGCTAATTAATATTACTGTAACTGTGTATGTAACAGTTGGTTAAAGTGGGGGAAGGGAGGGAGAGGGCTGTACCTATGGACTCTCTAGCCACCACCACTGATATAACTGCATGTGTAAGAAGGTGCGAGACAATTAACAACCACAACAAAGAACAACAACACCTTACATAAATAGGAATGAACTGAAACCATATGTGACCGTCTACAGGAAAACCGGGCACAACGCGGCGTGCGTAAATATTGAGAAAAGATCGATCGATTTCTTAAAAATGTATTGTTTCAAGCCGACGGAAGGGAACGGTTAGGTCTATTATAGTGGGAACGACTTAAGCTACGACGATAAAACTTGGAGAGCTCAATACCTGGACGCCGACAACTCTGTAAGTGCAAAAAAAAAAATTTCGAAGGGTGCCGCGTTGTGCCCAGTTTTCCTGTAGACGGTCACATATGTTAATAGATAAAATATTTAATCCATTGAAGACTTACCTCCGAATAAGGTTGTTCCAGTTTGTTGCTGAGACCCAGCACTCCTAGGATTAGTAGTAGTAGCACCATTGATAGCTATCACCCTCACCACGTACTGCGTGTTGGTTGAGAGGTCGGGGATGATACCCGTAGTCACGTTGATTGTTATGGTCACAGTTTTAACCTCATTGGTTGTTTCTCTGAACTTACGGTACAAGATCTAACAGAGAAAGAAACCATAATCATGAGGGGTATGTGCGTGTGCAAGTAGGTGTGTGTCAGTGTAAGTAGTGAGGACTCCGTGCACATCATTTGCTGTCTCTATGGGCAAGTGTGGCAATCTAATCTAGCTACTTAACAGGAAGTAGTGTGTGGCATGTTTATGTGCATGAATGTGTATGTGTGTGTGTGCATGTGCTTGTGCATGTATGTGTGTGCACGTGTGTGCATGTGTGTGTTCATGTGTTTGTGCACATATGTGTGTGCATGTGCACATATATAACATGCTCCAGTAAGTATGGAGGAGCAGTGAACACAATAAAGATGTAACAGTTCAGATTAAACTGAGAATGATAAGCTGGGACTAAAAATAGTCTTCGTCTTCGAGACCCTTTGTTGACAGAGTGAACAAACAAATGACAAGGAGACTACATTACCCTCACTTGCATGCACGCTGATGGTTAATTAGCTCGTGTTTGGCAGATGTATTGCATCATTGAATCTCTCCCTCTCTCTTACCTCATATCCTTGAATGAGTCCATTGGTGGGATCAGGATGCAGCCATTCACACTTCAGACTGCGCACATCGACTGGAGACACCCGCAAACTCCTAGGAGGAGTGGGAGCTAGACATCACACACACACACACACACACACACACACATAACACACACACACACAATCATTACTTCTTTATTACAGGAACCACTATGCCTAAAGTATTAAATTGACCAAGCAACAACAAGTGAATGCACAATCAACTACTAATTACTTATACTACTATTTCCACTACCACTTGAATTACTACTTCTACTTCTGATAATAGCAATATAATAATAATAAATAATAATAATAATAAATATAGTAATATACATATAATCATGTATAATCAGCACCCATTCTGAAGTTGGTCATTTATTTTTCCTTCCCACCTCTTCACCACATCACTTACTGTCCTGAGCACTCTGGAAGATGATAGGATTGACTAGAGGAACACTGACATTCCCAGTGTAGACAGCATCCACACAAGCCGTGACGTCTGAAAAGGGAGCGGTGGTAATTGCAGTGCTGGTTGCAGTAATACTGACTGTAACAGATGGAGAAGAAGCAGCGGCTCTTCTCTTGCGGCTGGCCACGTTTACAATAGGTACGCTGGTAAACCTCACTCGTATCTCATCCAGGAACTCTGTATTCATAGGCAACTCCCACGTAATGTCTGCAACTCTCGCTGACCGAGGTTTACTCTCAGCTTTAACATTTGGAAGTACAGCTA
>WLWI01004745.1_pt1 | contig 11434 bp, 5 predicted proteins | sample 6701501 | NCBI WGS metagenome assembly WLWI01 (sample SAMN12718690, study PRJNA515312) | sponge metagenome | isolation source: marine sponge | host: Mycale hentscheli | place: New Zealand: South Island, Marlborough, Capsize Point | collected 2014-11-01
GGGGGGAGGGAGCTGATTTGAAATGATTTGTAAATGATGTATTTAGGGTGCCATGTTTGTTGTTGATTTTTTTTTTTGTTCTTGTTTTTTTTGTTGTTGTTGTTGTTCCTGCTGCTTTTTTGTTGTTTTTTGTTTTTGGTATGATTGAGTTTACAACGTGGTTGTGTTGTATTTAGATTATTGAGCTAGAGCAACTGTGCAGTGCTGTTGCAATGAAGTTTATGAAGCTTGTGTGAGGCTTCAAGTTGTGGATTATATCCGCTCGTGAGTAACTGAAATTTAGACTCATTTTGATCTATTTTAGTTGTTTTTTTATGTTATCTTCAAAGAAAGACCACCATCAGTTGAGGCTTGTCTAAATATTGGTATTGTTCAGGTCTGAACAACGTTTAGAAGCAGGATTCCATGATTAGTCAGGAATTGCTTATTTGCTGTTTGTTGTTTGTCATCTACTTGTCCCCACTTAAGTTTGTCGATGGTTGTTGAATGGTCTACGTGTGTTTGTCTTTAATCTCAGAGACATGTGCCTAAGTGCTGTCAATTTTGTCTTTTCTCCGCCCATTATTTTCCCACAGTGTGTTTTGTGTCATCGTCATCTTATAAGTTGTAGTCATACCGCCTTCAATGCTCTCGATTATTACTAAAATTCCAAGTGCTGCGGGAGCTTCTGCCTCGCTTGCGAGTTGCGCTAAGTTGGGGACCTGGTCCTTCGAGTACTATAGCCTATCAGTCTATAATTCTATCTTATTAGTTTAGCTTTGCGCTGGCGGAGTCACGCCTGCCAGCACAAGTATGTCACATCAAGACAGTGGCAGCATCTGGCATCACTCCAGGACAGCGGCAACCATTTCATGTCAGGATGTGTCTAATACTTGCATATTAAAATATTGATCCACTCAGTTCGTCTATTTTTTTTGGGGGGGGGGGGGGGGGGGGGGGGGGGGGGGGGGGGGGGGGGGGGGGGGGGAGGGAGCTGATTTGAAATGATTTGTATTTCAAAATGATGTATTTAGGGTGCCATGTTTGTTGTTGATTTTTTTTGTTTTTATATTTTTGTTCTTGTTTTTTTGTTTTTGTTGTTGTTCCTGCTGGTTTTTTTGTTTTGTTTTTTGTTTTTGGTATGATTGAGTTTACAACGTGGTTGTTTGGTATTTGATTATTGAGCTAGAGCAACTGTGCTGTGCTGCTGCAATGAAGGTTATGAAGCTTGTGTGAGGCTTCAAGTTGTGGATTATATCCGCTTGTGAGTAATATATATAAGTGCTATGTATTATTATTGGTAAGTTCATTGCTCCTGATGTCTATAAAGGCAAAAAGCTGTATTACAGGTAAGTGGTTCAAATAACTCCTGTGGCGGTCTCAATGCATGTATATGTGTGTTGCAGAGGATTTAAATTCTGTCGGCCATTATGGTACTAACAGAAACTTGAAGCAAGCCACTGACTGATGTGGTGCTTACTGGAAGGTTAGGTGAAAACAAGCGAACAATTTAATGTGTGAGGCATTAGAATTGTGAATAGTTCCACACTTACAGTCTTATGAGAGTCAAGGTCCTTTATAATTACTAAGAGATACTAAGTCAAACCTTTCTTGAAGGTCGGCTCAATACTAAGGAAGTCTCCAAATGCTCCATAGGGGAAAGTAGAGGATAACAAAGTCATCTCTTTAGCCTTGTAATACGACTGGTCATATTTTTCATATTTTCTATTGTTAGCAGCGTAGACATTTTTGAAGGATATGTTAGAGTGCTGCTCTGAGTAAAATTTGAGTTTCAATCTTAATATTCATGCCTTCAGTTTGACTCATGATTGTGTGTAGTTCAAAGTTCTAGCATTCTGAAGGTTGCCACTGCTTTGGTATTCTATTCCTCCAGAGAAGGGAGGCTGAGTAGATACACAATAGCTCAAATGCAAGATCCACATACAATAGGATTTATAACAAAGGAGATAGAGTTAAAATAATAATCCTCAAAATGTCTATAATTGCAATTAACTTTAGCATGACTAGCCAAAATCAGTAAATATCACCAAATTTACTCAAAAAATCAGAAATTTGTAATGTTGCCATGACAAGTAAATTTATGCTTGAAAAAGTAAGTAGTAGTGTTCAACCAATCATTTTGTATAAGTTTGAAATAAAAATTTAACCCTTTGTTTGAAATTGAGATTCAGCTAGTATTGTTATAAACAGTAAATCTGAATTTTAACTCTTGCTGTCTAATTGTTTGTTTTGTTTTTTTGTTTTTTTGTTTGTTTTTTTTTTTTGTTTTTTTTTTTGCATAATAGGAAACAGATCTATCTTAACATGCTTTCAAAATTCAATTCTTGCTGGAATGTCTTCACAGAAAATAAATAACAAATAAATCATTCATGCATTAAACGTGTTATCCAACTGGTTGTCAAGAATATGATAGTGAAAGGGTTAAAACGAGTGTGTTTTGGTCACACAAGCATATACACAAATAAATTTGATCAGTTTACCCTGCTACACTAATATATGAGTAGATATTACATGCATAGGTAGCCAGACCTCCAGCCAGGGAAAAATTTGGGAAGGAGGAGGGGAGGAAGGAGGGGGGTGAGGGTAGGTTCCCCTCTTGATCAACCTTATTGAAATATTAGAAAGTTCAAAAGTACTATTACAGGCAATACAGTTCAAAGCAAGACTGCATGCTAACTACACATTTCATTCACATATTATTCATTAATATTTTAATAGATTTTGTAAGTTTTGACGTAAATATATTTGGGCCCCACCTTGTCGTAAGCTCAGGCTCCACCACTGCTTCGGCTAACAGTCCATATTATTTATTGTATGAATAATATTTGTGTTTTGCAGCTGGTGTCTGGCTTTGTATGTGCACATGAACTACATCCAGACTCTGATTCCATCTACAGCACGCTACAGTGGACTTCCTGATGCTGGGTAAGGTGTGGAACAACAATAACTTGTACACTTATTTACATAATATATTTTTTTAATAGGTTCTTCATTTTGTTGTTATGACTGTTTCTGTTGTTGTTGTTGTTGTTTACATAATATGTTCATATATAATGGCGGCACATGTGTAGCAGAAATGACCATCCTGGAGACTCAATTTGGAAATGTATGTTTGCTCCAGTAAGTTAACCACAACAACTATTGATTAGGTAAAGGATCAGAATCAACGAGCCGTGTAATCCTACATGTCCCTAGAAAAAATAAGTCGGTAACTTTGAGGGTATAAACATAATAGCTAATCATTGATACAATTACTATTTGTACACAATTCTATGAAATGATCTATTTTGTTTAAAAAATTGTTAATTGTCCTGTGAGCTAAATGTTTGTGCATTGAGATCTATTGGCATATACGCATAGCTAGTCTCGAGGAGAAATTCCTTGTACTAGAATCTTAACTGCCCATACTGTTAAATTGATTTTACACACACACACACAAATTACTTTTTTATGTAAAAATACTAAAATTGTTTTGCACACAAAAAATACAACAACAACAAAACATTAAACAACATCAATGCAATGCTTTTATAGGTGATACAATATTTTTTAAAAAATACAGCAGTCAAGGTCCAATGAGAGTTTCTCTAAGTTCAACATACGATGTGGATGGCTTTCCATCGTTGTTAGTAGTTGATTCTTGAATAACAGGTGCCTCAGATTTCACTTTTGTAAAGCTGGCTATTCCAGTTATAACCTTACTAAATGAATCAGTTCTCTTTATCTCAATACAGACATGGAATATGAGAATGAATCCGAACATAATGGCAGAAAAAGTTACAGACACAGTGAGAAGACTACAAAAGTGATCTGTAGTAAAAGTCACTATCAGTATTGCTAAGTTCAATAAAATCAACACTTCCAGAATATCAACCACTCTTGATTTGTATATTTGATTTCTTGCAAGCATTCGCAAAGAAAATAGGAATATAACGAATAACAATGTCCAAAACATGTTTGCTCCAATTGTATTGGAAACAGAAAAAATAGTGAACAGACAGCAGCGTATAATGAGACATAATCCAGTCCAGTATCTGAACTTTCTGTTATATGGAGCGTGATATGCGTCCATGATTGTAGTGACCAAGGTGCTTAGGAGGCTTTTATTGGGCAATAAATACAAATATTGCCCTAAAGTCAATAGAAGAGTGTAGGGTAAAAATAACAGCAGTAGCAATAGAAGAGCTATTATAAAAAGAGGCAAGTGTTCATCTTTGAGGTACTCTATACTGCCATCAAATACCCACACTCTTGTTGGAAGTAGAGGGTCTGACACATTCTCTGCCTTGGCTGTCATGATATCTGTAAAACTGAAAGCAGTTACAATCGTCTTGAGTAGTTTAGCATAGGAGAGTAAGAAGAGAGTAGCTAGGACTTCTATGTTTCTCATTCCCATCAGCTTCATCACTCTGGAGGAATAATGGCAGAACAGGATGATCACACCTACCAGGAACCAGATGTAGAAAGGAAAGACAAACTGCAGCCATGTCTTTTGATACACATCCATTCCTGAGTAGTAGCACACTTCTATACCTAGATCCAAGTTTATCCAAGACAAGAAGACACGAAGAACAGGATGGATGGAACATGTACGATAGTCTAGTAAACCACTGAAGGACAATATGTTAGCATAAAGTATCAATCCATTAGTAGTACCACTAGATACTGTCATCTTGACCAGCAACAGGAACACAACCAAGACCATACCTGCCAGTGCTAACAGAACAGTCAACCAGATGAAGTTATATCTAGACAAGTGAGAACAGTCCATACACTTCCAACTACCTAGCACTACACTGTAGTTAGCCACACATCCACCACAGAGAATACCTCCACGGTTGTAGTCACATTGAGAGTCAGGTTCTCTAGGTAATATTGATCTTACACCTCTATGGCAATAATTTAAAGGACAGTTACTATGTGTGATTAAATAAGATCCTTGGTAGCTAAACCATCCAGAATGTTGTAGAATTATAAGTTGATTGTCGATATTGCAGATTACATCTTTGAAAACGTCACTAAGACGTTGATCACAACAACATTTTCTGTTATATAGCTGGAATCCAATAGGGCAACTCTCTATTTTAAAATAGACCACTAATCTGCTCCACATAGTATCTGTACACAATATATCACTTGATATATTTAATCCGACAAAATCAGTTTGTCGAGATAGGACATGGAATGTTACAGTTTCACACCCACTTATTTCTATTTTATTCTCACCTTGCCCAAGCTGTACATTCACTGTAGAAATGAACTCATTTCTTAGCAAACAATTGTTCAGTGGTTGCCAAAGCTGGTCGACACAAGCTAGACTGATGTTATAGCCCTGGCCAGGATACACTGAAGCATTCATTTCCCTCAAGTCACACGAAGAGCAAAAACAGAATCTTACCTTACGTGATGTAATGTCATAAGAATGTAAGGCATAATGTAAGTTATTGGATGCTTTGATTCTATCCAACGCTGTCATCAAAGAGTTACCTGGAAGAAAGTCACACTTACCCAGCATACCTCCAAAGATCATTGATCCAACTAAAGCAATGTTGTCCACAAAGTTTAGAGTGGAATTATTTGCCCATAGAAGTGGGCATGCATTTTTTATGCAACTTTCTGTGATAAATATGCTACCACCACGACCTTTCTTGGAGGTATTGTTATAAAAGTTTATGCTCTTACTGAAGTATATTCTTGTTTGAGATGAGTATATTCCTCCTCCATCATATAGTGCCTCGTTTCTTAGAAATGTAGAATCTGTTACCTGAAGATTACTTGTAATGGTATAAATCCCTCCTCCAGATACAGCAATATTTTCATGAAATGTGCTCTCTCGTATTATACCACCTTGGTAGCATATATTTGAGCGAGGTACTTGTGGCTGATAGCTATATCTTTTTATTCCTTTGATTAAAACTGCTCCTCCATTACTCAACTGGACAGCTGCATTTTGGCTAAAATTGCATTTTATAATTGCATTGAATAATTTATTTGGGCTTATTGCTTTAATTAAACAATAAGAAATAAATATATCACAATTTTCTTTTAAACAGTCTTGGATGGAAACAGAAGTGTAGTTGTATTTGTGTTCTAAGTGCCTACATGGCATGCTTGCTTCAAATTCTGAGACTGATTCAAAATAAATAGCACCTCCTAAATTAGCTGAGTTATTGAAAAAGTGAGATTCAAGAACATCTAATCTATTTTGATTATTCATACTCACAGCTCCGGCCCCAATGTTGTGAGAGAAATACGAATCTACTATTGCAGTATTTGTGGTGTTTTCAATAAGCATTGCTCCACCTTCTCTAGCTTCATTCTTCACAAAATCAGATTTAAATATTAAGACGGTTCTTGCAATGAATGTTATATCAGAATGGTGATCTTCTCCAACAATATGAATAGCCCCACCTTTCTGTGCAGTGTTGCTAATGAAGTTGCTTTGGTTTACTGCCAATGTGAATAAGGAAGCTTCCAATGCCCCACCATTCCCCTGAACAGCTTTGTTTTGTATAAAATGGCAAGACTGCACAATCAATAGGGCATTCCACAGAGCTATAGCTCCACCGCCACCTCTTTCTGCTATATTTTGTGAGAAATTGGTCAGCGAAATGAAATTTGTAGATTCTCTACGTATCAGTAAAGCTCCGCCAGATGATCCTTTGTTATTCATGAAAGTACATGAAGTAATGTGTAAGTCTCCAGTCACTTCCATGGCACCACCTCCACCATCTCTTGCAGTGTTATTGATCCATGTTGTATTCACCACTGCTATTACATTAGCTTGCACATACACCCCACCACCTCCATTGGAAGCTTGATTATTTCTGAAGTGGCTGTTATAAATATTGAGATAATTGGAATAAATAATTTTTATTGCTCCTCCTTTGTCCCCTATTTTATAATTATTGATGAAATCACAATTGCTGATGTTAATTGCTCTGCAGCTGGAGCAATAAATGGCATTATTAGTACTATTTGAAAATAAACATTTACTAATAGTGGCCATAGTTGAACCTGAAATTTGTAAGGAGTCACCACTTGCTAATAATAATATTTTATTCTCTGAAAAGATACTTCCTTTGATATATATTGCTGAGGCTTTTTCAATCATCACAGCTCCACCATATAATGATTTTTGGTTCCTGAAAATAGTATTTAAAATTTGAATCTTGGAATTGAAAGATGCTTCGCTGGCAATACGTATGGATCCGGTAGTAGGTCCCATATTATACTGAAAACAGCAAGTGTGAATGATGGTGTGGTTTGTGTTTTTAATAAAAACTACACCATTTGGAGAATTTTTTATAAAATGACTTCTTATTACAGTCAAGTTGCTCAGCATCAATTCAACGATATATTGTAAATATTCTAATTTAATAGTATTATTCATAAAGATGCAACCATCAATGATCAAGTTAGATTCAATTGAAGAAGTTTGGAAGAATAATGACTTCCCAGTATTGTAAATGAAACTCGAGTTTCTAATAATAGCATTTGAAATTATTTCTGAGTCGACAAGAACACCATTAGATCCTTCAGTGAATATACATCTGATTATTTCCAGTTCAGAAATGTCAGACTGAATGAGGATAGAAATATTTCTACTTTGAACAAAACTCAAATTTGACAGAAGAACTTGTTTTGCATTTTCATAGCTTTTAGCTACATGTACCACAGGATGACCAGACCTCCCACACTGGAGGAACTGAACTGACTGGATGTGAAGCGTATCTACCTCAGCGAAGTACAAGCTGATATCATGTTCAGTACAGCTTATTATAACCACCTCAGACTCATTGCCCCAAGGCCTTATATCCACCAATGTGGCTTCAAAATAGAAGTGACTATCAGCAGACATCTCATACCGGTTATCTAGTAGGTACAAAGTTGTGTTTATGTAACTATGGTTACTGATCACATTAGAGTAGTACTCCAATGTGTTGCAAGGGTAAAACTGGTGACCCTGCTTATAGCAAGTAAGATCTATAGATGAATTTTGCAAATAAGTAACAAAGTACTCTGCACCACTGCAAGTAGAGGACAAAATGAAAATACAAGCTAGCTGTAAAAACATATCTGCTTCACAATCTTTTCTTTTTTGTTTGCAAGCATAATCAGAAATGATATATCTCAGTCTTTATATATCCACCACCAAACACAGTCAGCTCTGTTGTGTACTTCTTAGAACTTGTATTCTGTGGTTCAACATGTTTTGATGCAGGTTTTTTTTTATTACTCTATACGTTTTTGAAAGTGATTAAGAAATTGAATAGCGAATTGAGTAAACATATGGAAGAAATAGGAGCTGAACAATGGAGTGAATAGTAATTGGACAGTGGGAAAAATTGTTGTCGTTTAAAACGGTTTCCCAATTCGTGTGCTAAAAACGATATGTTTATCACTCTTTTTAATAATAGAAACAGAGAATCAATCACTCCCAATACTTTGTGCAACATATTCCTACAAGCCAGTTCCTCTGTGCAGTTGCAGTTAACCTCAAACTCCTGGACACTGAAATGCAGAGTTTCAACTACACAGGCTATGTTAAATATCCAGCTATTATTCTTTTTCTTGAGAGATTCAGCAACATCTTCATTTAACTGATTATAGTGTTACAAAGTATTGTTGTGCATAAGATATCATAGAGACTGCAGTAGCATAGGAAATCTCTCACATGAACATCAGTATACCACAGCAACATGCACTTGTTATGAATTATTGGCACTAGCTAAGGCATGACCTGCAATACTAGACCAAGTAGAAGTCAGAAGTTAAAGTATCAGGGAGGAGGGATGACTCTACACCAATGACAAGGTCCTATGCTACAGAGACTATCCCATCTTGAGTCATCAAAGTCTATACAGGTGATGATGGCTAGTTCAGGGTTGTGGATATTTTCTGCCATGGCAAGATCTTTAGACAAGCCATACAAAAGGTGATACCTTTCCTTTAAGACGATCTTCGGGGGAGGATCTCATCATTTTCTGATTCTTCTCGCATTTTTGGTGCTTTATTACATTAGTAATATTTTTTACAAATAATTTATTATGAAATATTACCTCTGGTGGCTTACAGTTACTGTCACAAAAATTGAATTTAAAGTGATAAAACAACAATATTTGAAAAATTGTTCGAATCGTTAACTGAGGTTCTCCAAACTATCTTTAGCTCTCTCCATCTCATGAAGAAAGAGATAAAACTGTGGCAAACTCAACTCTAAAACAACAAAAGCAAAGGGAAACAGAAATATAACAAAGTTACGTGATAGCAGATAGATTGTGATATATAGTGTGACCAGAAGAATAGAAACGTGTAATATTGTTGTTGATTTTATTTGTCTACAGGTGCAGTTGTATGCAGTTTACACAAAAACAAAGAAGCTCTAATTTGCTAAATGATGACATTTACTGAAGCCCTTCTCCAAACTGATGACATATACACGACGTCATAATAATATAGAGCATGTGCACCAGCAACAGGAAGCAGCTGCTGGACATGTGGGTAAATAGTGGGGAGATGGAGGTTCTGAGTACTTTTCAATTGCAAGCTAGGGGGATTAATTTTGGTGATCTATCACTAGATGGCATCGTGGCAGGGCTGAGGCTCAGTTCTGAGTGGAGTTGTCCAACCCCGAGGATGCTAGCAGCATTAGTTTACGGTGTGGTGGCGGCAAGGACTGAGGCTCGGCTGCGAGAGGGACTGTTATAACACTCCAAGGACCCAAGCAGCGCTTGTTTGTGTTGTGTTTCATTTGGCACTTTAGTGTACCTTGGTAGGGAAGATTCTGTTCACTTAGCACCTCTACTGGACGCAGTCCATTCCACATTTAGAAATAGGAAATCCCCAAACGAAAGCCATAGTATAAAGGGTGTGGCTAAAGTTTAGGTATTATAGCACGGGAAATAATTGCTGTTATTAAAAAGCTGGTGTCCAATATAAGGAAAGTCAATGAGATTACATTACTTCTGCTGCATGAATTGGCAGGTTTGTGTGGAATGAACCGAGTACAAACGTAGTCTCATGCGCAAGACCCTTTACCAACTCATTATAATAAGATTATATGTACATCTATTTTACTATACTAACTATTTTACTAACTCACCCATGAAGACGTCTTCTGTTCCCACTCCTTTGTCCAGGACCAGCTTCAGCTGGAGGAATGTGTTACCAACTTTCATCATGTCATCATTACCTGATGTCACTACAGTGATTAAAAACAAATTTAATAAACAAACAAAATGATTGATAAAGTAACAACATAACAACCGAAGTAATCACACAATAGCAGGAAAAACTAACAAACATTACAACAACAAACACGACAACAAAATAGAAAACAAGAACAACTAAAGCAACATCCATGGCAAATTACGATAACCTCGATCTAGAGTCGATACATTTTCAGGCTTTATACTGTACGTGAAAATTTTCATGCCTACATCATTTGTGTATATGTGGCCACCCACACCAAAATGGGGCACAATATGGGAACTACATTCCATAAAAATACTCTTCCATAAGTTCATATGGTAAAGGGTATTGTTGTAACTGGACCTGAAAAATGAGATGCAACTGCTGTATTTGCATGACACTGTTCTTATTTCACTTGAACTATAAAAAATACTGCTAACATGAATATCATCAGACGCAATTTACTGCAAAGAAAGGCTACTTTTCAAAAACAGCGTTTACTCAAAGATCGGTGTCATTTAAAATGGATTGCATGCAGAACATTGACCTGGGAATGGATTAAACAACTCCTTCCATTAATACACGCCAATTATATTGTCAACCTTTACTAAATTATGCTGCTTGAAAAAAGCGTATGTTATTATGTGCAACTACTACACTGGATTGTTTTCAATACATACAATAAAATGCCACGCCCACTATGTTGATCCTATATGCAGCGGTCAAAACTGCTGTAACCTCTACGGTAGCTACGGCTATGATTATGCTAGCAACAGTCTGTTTCCTCCTCAGTGAACTATTAAAACACAAACACCTCTCAGGAGTATTACTCATGCTATATCAGGTGGAAAAATAGACAATATATTGTTGACATTGCCATGCTGTGCCCAATGTGGTTCACCTACTTGTAAGCTAGGCTCTTATCATGTCTTTAGAGGGGGGAGGTAGTTAAATATTATTTGCAAACACATGTACACACACCACTGGTCATTACAGAATAGACTGGAATTGGTAGGACTTAATTTATGTGCCCAAAATAGTTGAAGACATGAGACATAATGTCTTTTAGTATTGCAATACTCTCAAATATTAACCCCATTATATATATTTTTTAATTTTGATTAGAAACTACAGCAGCACAAAAATACCTGAGCAACTTGCTTCACGTGAGGAGACAGGTCTTATTATCAGAACATACATAATACATATGGAATTCCTGAAATAGACATTACTCTCTGTG
>WLWI01004747.1_pt1 | contig 11433 bp, 9 predicted proteins | sample 6701501 | NCBI WGS metagenome assembly WLWI01 (sample SAMN12718690, study PRJNA515312) | sponge metagenome | isolation source: marine sponge | host: Mycale hentscheli | place: New Zealand: South Island, Marlborough, Capsize Point | collected 2014-11-01
TTGGATTGTCAGATAATTACCAAGTCATGCAAAGCCCTCAAAGGTAGCCAATTCTGCAAGAATTTTGTAAAACCCATGTTAGCTATTGAATATTTTTTGTTTAGTCAATGACTATAAATTGGTAAGTTGAGAGCAGCAAGATGCACACGAGTTTTACTCTTTCTTTCTAGAGGGCTTGGAACAACATGCAAGGTAGGATATAGCTATGTCATTATTCTATTCTTGTGAAGTACATTCTATCAGCATCAAGAGTGAACTTGTGGAAAGATGCTATGTGTCTGAAGAAAGTGCAGGAATTCACCATATTCAATATACCGTCATCTATGTAATGTTAGAGTGGAGTGTCACGAGTGTTCACATAGAAGCACCACAACTAACAAATCTCCAATACTTGAGGCATATCTGTCTGAATAAGAGGTGAATGAATCATGTGTAAATTCTATCGATTTATCTATAATATACATAAGTATCTTTCTTATCTTTATAAAATGTATGTGTAGTATTTTGTGATCGTGACTTTTAAATAGCAACCTCCCTTCTCTACCGCCTTACCCAACCCTCTCTCTCTTTCTCTTACTTTACTCCCAATCTCTGCATATAACATCCCCTTCCCACCCCCACATCCAATTCCCACATCTCCTCATGCTCATCATCATTGCATAAAACAATAAGGTCGACCGTTAGTAGCTTCAACTTCAGCGGGAATGGTAGTCAGCTCTTCAAAGGTAATGTGGTGGTCTCGTACACGCTTTCGAAGCAATGTTTTAATTGTTTGACTCTGACTTCCCACATTCCACCAAAATGTGGAGACCTGCTCAAGAGAAAACTACAAGTCAATTAAATTTGAGGCTGAAAAATTGTGGATAGCTTCTGCTGTCTGCAGTCTTCTTGCTTTGCAACATGGAGCGTTGTTCTGACATTTCATTTTTGGCTCGCACAAAATCAGTACTGTTGTCAGAAAGAATGGTCTTGGGAAACTCCACGTCTAGCCACGAAGCGAGTGGGAGTAGTTAAAAAGGCTTCAGAAGTGAGGTCTGAAGCTAGCTCTATGTGAACTGCTTTGGTAGAAAACATACAAGTAAAAATACATGAACTTTCACTTATATGGGTGTACGTGGATTTTCCCATATGATGCATAATGGTCCAGTATAGTTAATCCCGCATGAGTAAATGGAGGTGATGGTTGTAAGCACTCAGGAGGTAGTTGTCCCATAAGCTTATCTGTAGTTCTGGTGTAAGACCATTGACAGGTCACGCATGAATGGCTGATATGATGAAGGACTGACTTCAGCCCACTGATGTAGTAGTTATCTGCCAGAATTTCTAGCATAGAGCCTATTCCAGTATGTCCAGAATATATACGAATCTATAACACTAAACACTTTGTTAAAGTGTGATTACTGGACATAATAATTAGTGTTTCACATTACTTGGGACAAAAGCAAGATTCGATCTTCCATCAACCCTGTAATCATCCATCTTGAACAATGAAAGGATGAAGATTTGATGCCATGAGTGAGGTGATATATTTCTGAGTGAAAAGACTGAGATTGAGAGAATAATATGAGCTTGGTTTTACTGTACATAATTCTAAAGAAGTCAATCGATCCTCGATGATGAAGTTAGCCTTGCAACTGTTATAGAAAAACCGTCTAATCTACGCTACTGTGGCTACTAGCTTATGAAAAGAAGAAAAAAATGGTTCCACAGATCGAAATCTGGAGCTGGTTGTTGGATGAGTAAGACTGTAGACTTCAGTTGAGGAAGCACGACTCAATTTGTTATCAGGTCTTCTCGGTCAATCATCTGGCGTTCTAAATAACCATTCCGGCCTTACTACTACAAATAACTGTCTAGGAGTTCTTTTGTGTGAATCCGTCTAGAAGCTAGATCTGCTGGTTATACTTTGGTAGATATATCTCCGTGACCTGCAGGTATCAACTTGGTAATTTGTGTAATTCTATTGGCCACGTAGACTTAGGGGAGTCGGAGCCAGTTAAGCCAACTAAGAACTACAGATAAGTTGCACCAAGTAAAACATTCTAAACTGGAACGTCCAAATTCTTCGTTATTTGCACAAGGCGAGCAAGAAGAAAAGCACTAGCCTAGGTATGGTACTGCCACCTTGGTTTTAGAGGTAACTAAACTGACAGTGACTGCAGAGTCTTGATTAAGTGACTAAAGATAGACGACTGCTCGATAGGTTACCTGTGAAGCATTGCAATAGCATTGTAGTTTGTGGTTGTCCACTATTCTTGCTGACTTATGTAAGAGACTATACTCGATAATTAGTGTGACAGAGTAGTTATTGATTGTTAATCTTTATCAATTTCTTGTCTGTTGTGTATAGGGAATGGGTGTGACATCACATGATGATAGGAACCTCTTCAAGAAAGAACTGAAGAACTTAAAACCTTATGCAGACAAGCAAAAGAAGTGTATAGAAAAGCAGAAGAAAGAGGAAAAAAGCAAGCGAAGAAGAAGAAAAAGTAACATTTGTTTTACGTTCTTCATCACACTTCAAATCTTTTCTTGTTTTTATTTACAAAAGATGCTTTTTAGATGTTTATGTTAACTTGGTTTGTAGTTTGTTACTGTAGTGTGTTGTCATTATTTTTTCAATGAATGTTGGCACATGTTTTAGGATTTTAAATATTTACTTGGTTGTATTCTACGAATTCACTACAAATGCTGTTTCTGTTTTCATCTCATTTTTATAAACCAAATATAATAGTTCATAAAAGCTAAAGTATCTACAATTAAGTGGAAGGCGAAAAATAAAAAACTCTATATATGATTTGCTATAGCTGTGAGGTCTGCAAAATATTCTAGCTATCCAATTATATTGAAGAGCTGTAGTAGATGTTCATGTACACTGAATATTTCAATGAGTCTGTTGGCAAAATTATGTTGTTTATATTTTGGAGATCTAATCTTTAGATGTGTTCTCTCTCTTACATAGGCTTTAAATATTTGGTCAGCGGGACCGCTTGCATAATGCACAAGCGCTGCTCTGCCACATGAGCTACGACAACTAGCTTAGCTTGAAAAATTACGGAACAAACTAGCTATTTGTAGTAAGCTGTTTGTAGTAAGCTAATGTGAAAGTAGCCATGTGCATAATAACACTATAATAGATAAAATCTTAATATCAAGAAGAAGCGCAGTCAGTTTAAATATTCTACCATTTTAAAATGAATTACAAAATGTTACTAATATTTAAGATAGTTCTTATTAACATAATAATATAGCTAATAAACAAAAATTAAGGTATAATAGAAGTATACAATTTCTTAAGTCTGCTGTACCCATCATGTCCTCCCATAACATGGACCTTGTCTGATGTCATGATACAGGTACAGGTATGTACTGCATGTGCTAGTTGTCCAGACTGGACCCAGGTATTAGTCTCAGGAACATAGTGCTGGATGGTGGACATTGGCTCCTTCCTCATCTTGTCCCAACCACCGACTGCCAGTAGAGATCCTCCAATGTTGAGTGGACAGGATAGCGTACAGTTGAGTGAAGGTAGTTTGTTCCATATGTTGGAACTGTCTGATGAGGAGTGTGAAACAAGAGCCTCCAGAGATACTCTATAGACATCAGGACTATCACCCACATCCTCACACTCGCCCCCCATGTGGTACCAGGTATCTCCTATGGTAGTAGACTTCATCCCTACCCATGGTGTTGGTGTAGATGGTTCAGTGGACCACTGCATGTTGGATACATCAAGTATCTCAACAGTTTGTAAACAGTCTTCAAGGCAACCACCAGCCACCACCAGCCAATGTTTATATGAAGTAGCTGAAGGCAACCAGCGAGGTGTAGACATAGGAGGGAAGGGGTGTGTCCACTGGTTGCTGTCAGGCTGCCACTCTCCTAGCTCACTGCTATCAGAGAAGTCTCTATTTCTTCCTCCCACCACAACTAGTTTGTTGTTTATGGTAGTCATAGCAAACCCCCTGGTACTGTATGGAGGTAGAGTGTGCCACTGGCAGAAGTGTCTGTTGTAGGCCATCACTATGTGGGCATCCTCACCTCTGTAAGTATATCCTCCTCCAACATACACTCTATCATTTATCTGTACTGATTGGATGTATCCACTCGTGTCCACAGGCATGTCAGGACCACACCTCCAGTCTAGTTTAAGTGGGAATGTCTAAATAGAAATATATACAGTTGTTAAAGTAAATGTTAGCAAATATAATAAAATGAAGTGCACTCTGTAACAAAAACAACATCAATGATGTTGCCATGGTTACTGTTTACTATCAATCACTACGTAAATGTGTAAGAATCAAACCGTGGGTTCAAGAAATTATAGCTAATAACTGTTTCATTCCCAAGGGCAAAACCTGAGGAAGAGTGTGGTTATCTAATTCCAGGAGTTATCATGTTTAAATATAAATTATACCATAGTTACCTTTTTAAACGGAGTAAAATACGAAATAAAAGAATGAATAGTATTTTTTGAGGAGAAAAAAATGTCCAGTTAATGCAGTGAAGGTCATTCCAAAAATTTGATAAGATAATTAGTGCATTTCATTCCTTTAAGCAAAAACAGGGGAGATTAAGTGATGGTATCCAGTGATGTTCCCAAGACAAGACTGTATTCTCAAAAAATAATTCTCTGAGCCAGTTCATTACAGGGATGAAATAAATGTTCCCAAAACACTTCATACATGTAAAAAACAACAACTAAATTTTCATTCGTAGTTAAATCATGATACATTAATTGATACCATAACTTTTTTTCATCTCACTTTATATTGCTGACAAAAACATCTTCCACATGCAATCTAAACTCTCCTTGTGTTACAATACTTTTCCCCCACAGGCGATTGGAGGGGAATAACATTATCCATGACCGTTACCATAGCGACTATGGTATAAATACACTTATTCCAAGCCGAATTTCTTCACAATAGTATTTTTAGCTTCATGAGATCAGTGCTCACCATATCACACTGTGTTTATCACATCCTGAATTAATAAAGCCAATTTCATTCAAATGAACTAGTAATTAATAGCAACTGCGTGTTTATTTCAATGTCAACCATATCTCATACTCCACTAAACAGAATCCTTTGATTATCAATTTTTACTTGTATTATTCAAGTGTGTACCTCTCTGAATTTAGTTTTCTCTGACAAGTTTGAATTTTGCAGATGCAGTAAGTCTTACATGCTTACTGGAGATCATTTGAATTATTGGTGGTGGTAAGTTTGCACTGTAGTTAGCTGAAAATATATGCCGTACTCAACAGTGTTGTTCTTACTTGAAATTCATTTGTCCAAATAGTCAATGCATGAAGAGATTATTAAGGCAAGTCTGGTGTTGGCATATCCAGTGAACAAGTGTGTGTAAAATGTGTTATGTGTTTTAGCTACTGCTTAGCAGAAGAATAGCACAAAAAATCTTAAAGTGAACATTTAACTACCTATTAAATACAATTAAGCTACTTTTAAACAACTTTGCAGGCTTTTTATGACAGTATAAGCAAGTCTTAGTCTATCCTCAAAAATGTTTTTTCAGTGCAGCAATTATGACGAGTGGTTAATATTACATTGAAAATCATTTAGTTTTTGTATTACTGAACTCTGCCGTTGCTATTTTTTAGTATTTACAGTTATTTTATTAATCAGATGAAAGGTTATAACAACCATTGTTTGAATTGTTGTGTACAATGGCTCCCTCACAATTTGTGCTGAATGATAACTACAATATAAAATAATTAGAAGGTGGCAATCAGAAATGTTGTTAGATAACTGTGCTCTCTGCGGGATGAATATCAGCGATAATTCCTCAAACACTTAATATAATTGAACATATACGTACCGTATTTCCTCGATTATTCTGTGCCCTCGATTAGACCACGCCCTCAAATAGACTACGAATTGTTTTTGTCTTACTGAAAGTAACAATATGCGCCGTCGAATAGGCCGAGCAATTGACTAAATGATTGATGACCATTACCAAATTAATTAAATTGACGATATTTACCCGATCGCAAACAAAAAATTGAAATACAGGTACTATTATTGCATTGTAATTTGTACTGTAGTAATTGGTGTGTGCATTTTTGTTTTGGATGGACGAGGTACATACTTCAGATCCATGCAGCAGTTCATCTACCTGCAGGTTACCCATAAAAAAGAAAAAACCTATGATACAGCATTTAAACTGTGGGTAATCGAGTATGCTGAAAAACATAACAATAGAGAGGCAGGCACAAATTTTAATGTTGGAGAGAGTAGTGTGAGGGATTGGAGGAGGCAAAAGAGTAAACTTGGGTCTTTATTTTCGAAGAGTCAGCGTTTGCCTGGTGGAGGTCGTAAACCCCATGCTGAGGACATGGAAGAAGTTCTGGCTGCCTGGATCGAACAGCATTGAGGTAGACATCTCAGAGTTTTTTTTGCATACACAATTTAATTAGGTACCACATGACTGACAAGGTAAAAGAGCATGTCAGTACACTACAGACCAATATGGCCCTAATTCCTGGTGGCTTCACTAGTCACTTGCAGCCTGCTGATGTATCCTGGAATAAGCCATTCAAGGCTGCTTACCGTGAGCTATACAATCAGTGGATGTCCTCTGGAAACAAGTCCTACACTGCTGCTGGCAACATGAGAGCTCCTCATAAGAGTCTTTGTTTGGATTGGGTGAAGCAAGCTTGGAGTTATGTAACTACAGAAGTGATTGTAAACTTCTTCTTAGTCTGTGGCATATCTTCCAACACAGATGGCTCTCAGGAAGGACAGATTCACTCCCTCAAACCTGGTCAAGTTGTGCACTCTGCTGCCGACACTATAGAGAAGGAAACCGCCCGTCTCAATCTTGCTACCGATGTTGAAGCAGACGACCCCTTTACCGACCTTGATGCTGGAGTTCATGATGAGGAAGAGGACGAAGAGTGCATGATAGATGATGAGTGACTGAGACATTTTACTAGCTTTAGCTGAACTAGGTAGCTATCAATTCATAGTATTTCTTGTTAATGTTTTGACAAAATGACAAACAAAGACTGGATTGGGCACAATGAGCGGTGCAGCGGCAACCGCATGCACTCTATTTAAACAGGAAGTTGCAAAACTGACGGTGAAGGAAATAGACCACGCCCTCGAATAGACCGCTCTCTCGATTAGTCCGCGCATGGTTTGTAGGCTTGAAAAGAATAGACCGCGCGCGGTCTATTCGAGGAAATACGGTATGTGTCAAGATATGGGACAGTAAGAAGATACAATTTATCTACAGTGTGAAAAGGTATACAATACTCACCACTGTCTTGATGCGCTCCAGTTCTTTTGTTAGTCGTTCAACTTCAGATTGGAGAATTTGTCTGCAAGATTCAAACTGAAGCTTTTCTTGTTCGTGGCGAGATTTCAACTGAATTATTTGATCAGTTATCTGCTTCCTCAATCGATTTTTTTCACTCTTCAGTTGATTCTTCTCACTCTTCAGTTGATTGATCTCAGTCTTCTGTTGATTGTTCTCAGTCTTAAGTTCATTAATCTCAGTCTTCTGTTGATTGTTCTCAGTCTTCTGTTGATTGTTCTCAGTCTTCAGTTGATTGATCTCAGTCTTCAGTTGATTGTTTTCTGCTTGTACTTGCATGACACTTGTCTCCAATTGATGTTTCTCTTCAATAAGTTGTGTATTTGAAGACTCCAGCATTTCTTTGTCACTTTCAAGTTTTGTATTTTCTTCTGTCAATTCTCTATTTTCTGCTTCCAGTTTACTTTCTGAAAACTGAATAATACAACACATCAAATGATAACATTACATTCTACATCAGTATGGTTATGATACAGAAAGTAATCACAATTTAACAGAGTTCAAAGAATGACAAGTTCATTTTGGAACAATGCAACAATGGTTTAGCTATATCAATTTTATACGGCTCATTTACAATTAGTTTCTAAAATAATAGAAACTTTATTTTAAGCAATTATTCGAATTGTTGTCATGTAATAGTGCAATGATTTTTATAGGCATGCAGCACCCTCCTAAATAGTCAAATATTAACCCTTTGCGTACGATCATCACGAATTCGTGACCGCCGTTACTTAACGCGCCCGTACGATGGTCACGAATCTGTGACACACCGGGTGCGTCAAGAGAATACGGCTGTCACAAATTCGTGACAAGCTCTTTCCTGCTCTGTTATTACAGTTACAGAGCGCGTAGCGCGCTAAAACTTTCAGTAGCATACATTTTGCAATCTCTATTCTACAAAATAAGTCTTATAAAATAAGTATAACTTATATCAAGTGCACCAACTAAATAAAAAAAAATCTTCTCTACACTTTGTGTCTAGCTATTTTCAAATAGAACATCTACTAAGAAGTAAAGGCCTAAAGTAGCTAGAAACAAGCAAACTAAAACTAGAACTTACACTTGGGTGTGATTTCTCCTTTCATAAATATAAGCTAAAAAATAGCTAACAAATTATGGCCTCCTCGATAATTCCAACTAAGTTTGTATTCAGAACAACTCTATAAACTATAAACTAACGAATTACCATAGCTACAACGCTAGAAGCAGATTACTTGAGGCCTAACACAAAAGAAACACTCGCCCGTTTTCTTTTTCCACGTGTCGAACTCCACTGGTAAAACGTCGTCGTCACAGGCAACTAATTGGTTTTACGGCATGCGCGTATTTAATTACATAATTGCTCGCCCCCATTCGTTCGCAAAGGGTTAATAAAATTTTGACCGATGTAATTCAAATAGCATTAAAATTTACAAGATGTATATAGAAAATGTGATTATTTAAAGAAATCCTAGCGCTTAATATTATTTAATTAAACTTGTTAGTAAAGTTAAAATAATTTTTCAAAAGTTAATGCCTTCACTTTAGACTTTACCTTGATCTCTTCAATTTTTCTGTCCTTTTCTTTAGTCTCCTTCATGTGTAACACACTGGCTATGTTGATTGACCTCCCTCCATGTATTTTGTCCATGGCATCCTGTACTGGTGTTAGTGTCTCCAGTAGTTGCTCAGCAGTAGGTCTTGCTTGAGAAGTATTGTGCAGGCAATTAGTCACCATCTCTACTAGAATAGGATGAGACTTCAATAACTGATCCTCCAAATTCTTCACGTACACCTCACGACGCTCTACTTCAGTGCGACCAATAACTCGACCAGGATTGTGTGGATCTGAACGTGTAGCCAATAGCAGCTCTCCTGGAAATACCTGCTCAGAATAATTTTTTATTTGTGATGGTTAACAAACTGTGCAATATTATGACAAAATTTACACTATGTTGTTCATTACCTTAGTTTACTAGGAATTATTATAAATAGCTACAACATATCACACCCAACAATTGTGAACAATTTTGGGAAAGTCTGCATAAATGCAGCACAGTCCATTGGCTAGCAATGGACCGTGAAGGGCACTGCTAGAGGACTAAATATATCAAAAAAGAAGTTGGTACTATATTTCTTTTATGCTACAGCAAAGTTCATTTAGTTTTTCTCTATTCTTTTTTATTTTATCCAGTTGATTGAGTTCATTAGCTTTTCTCAGCAACATGTCCACACTTTTTCTTAAAAAAATTTAAATGAAGGTTTTTGTATCCAAGGTATGAAGTTTGGAATCATCCGCATTCTTAGATTCTGAGGAATTACACAAAATAGGTTTCAGAACTATAATAAGACCTGGCGATCTTTAGGGATCTTTACGCCCACTACCTGATTGGTTTACTTTTCGCTGGAAAGCAAGTTACAACAATTTGCTCAGTGTCCGCGCTTCCCACTGGATTATCCAGTCTCCTCAGCACCTCTCTCTCACTAGTTGAGATTTCTAGTGTAGTTTGAAGACCAGGAAAATAGCATAAATGAATTTTGTAGCCAACTTTTGTTTAAAGCGATTGTAAACAGTGTCTCTTTCTGGCATCAAAGGTAAAACAACTTATTGCTATCTGGATTTAACATTCAATGTTTGAATATGCTTACACACTAGTGCATCATTTATTTTAGAATGTACTACTGTGTTCACTGGATATCTGCATACTCGATATCTTCATTTTTTATTCTAAATTGGTGACCGTCTACAGGAAAACCGGGCACAACGCGGCATGCGTAAATATCGAGAATAGATCGATCGATTTCTTAAAAATGTATTGTTTCAAGCCGACGGAAGGGAACGGTTAGGTCTATTATAGTGGGAACGACTAAAGCTACGACGATAAAACTTGGACAGCTCAATATCTGGACGCCAACAACTCTGCAAGTGCAAAAAAAAATTTTCAAAGGGTGCCGATTTGTGCCCGGTTTTCCTGTAGACGGTCACATTTATACATTAGTCAGTATAGCTAAATCACAATCACCATTGTTATCATATAAAATCAATCACATAATCTGTTGTATTCTATATAGTTGGTAATTTGGGTATAGATATTTTCTACAAGAATATATAATATTAAAATATGCAGTCATTATTATAACTATTTATTCACCAGTCATAACTTAGAGATACTGTGGGTCACTGCTAGCCACATATCTAGTGAATACTAGAAGAACAAAATACTGATTCAACAAAGCTACACTGCTAATGGGGAACAAAAAGCAAGCAGCTACACAGTGGCAGAGCCACGTGGTTAGGTTTATCAAGGGATGTAGGCTGAAAAGCTTTGTAAGCTAAGTTAGATGTGTTGTTCAATTGTTGCAAGCATCCAGTATTTCTGGTGCACACGCGTTGCTATGTTGCAGTACTCTTAAGACAGTTTAAAATAAAATACTTTGAATGAGGAACTTATAACTTCATTAAAGTATAAAACAATTGAAAAGAGAAATTAACAAATTGTTTGATAAATAGATTGTACAGTGCTTCCAGCTTAAAGAGTGGATTTGTTTAGCTTTATGGTTAAGGTTGCCAATTCTGCTATAATTTCTTAAGTATGTGTAATAGAAAGCTAAAATTTGTAGTATTATACATAAATGTCATATTAGAATACAGACAAAACCATTTTGTGGGTTTGTGGTTAGTTTGTGGTTATAGGTGATGGAACTGGGAGCTTCAAGACAGTGAAGTTGAAGTATTTGAGCTACTAAAAAAGAGAAATTATTTGTCCCTATCTCTATAACTTGGTATACTGATACTTTAATACCTACAGTTTCATATGAGCCTGATTTTGTGGGCACACGAATTTTGAATCCCAAAATATTTTAAATTTTAAGAAAAAAGTGTTTAACCCTTTACCTGTCAAAGCCGAGAATTCTCGGCGCGCAAAGTACCCGCGCTAAAAAATATTTTAAAAGACTATCAACGTAAAGTTACGTTAGAGTATACGTATAAAAACACGCGTCTTGAGTTGCTCTATGACGTAAAATTGTTTATAAATAGCATAAAAGGATGTTACTAAGGCCTAGGTTAAAAATAAACCAGACCGTTGACTAAAAAAATAACAAAATGGCCGA
>WLWI01004748.1_pt1 | contig 11430 bp, 11 predicted proteins | sample 6701501 | NCBI WGS metagenome assembly WLWI01 (sample SAMN12718690, study PRJNA515312) | sponge metagenome | isolation source: marine sponge | host: Mycale hentscheli | place: New Zealand: South Island, Marlborough, Capsize Point | collected 2014-11-01
AATTCATACTTCAAGGGAGGACTGGATATCTGGGAGAACTCTGGTGGCAGCGTTCGCTAGAGTTCCTCGAGTAAATATTTGTCGTCGAGCTTTGGTGCCTACCTTTGTTGCTTTCGCTAGTTGAGTTAGAGTTGTCCAAATCGGTTGAGCTTGTCCTATCTCTAGTGCCAGCGATCTGCCCACCCACATACATCTTGTAGCTGTTGTGCTTCAACTCTGTCACTTTTCTTTCTACGAGAAATGCAGAAGACTACAATTACTCCTCCAGCAATGACCAGCATTAATAATATTATTATCACAGCCCCTAGTGCAGCAACTATAGGTATAATGGAGGATGATGATGAAGATGCAGTGCCAGAAAGTTCGTTAGTTGTAGACATACCAAGTGATGTTGAGCTTCCTGGAGTAGTCTGTGAAGTAGCATCAGTTTTTTCTGTGGTAGGATATGTGTTCTGATTTGACAGGCTGCTCGAAGTAGGCATATCAGCGGAAGTGGATGTAGCAACCGTATCTGTAATTTCTAATGTTGACAATGATACATCATTTGAAATAGTGCTCATAGAAGTTGACATAGTTGTAGTGGACATAGTAGTTGCTGTAGCTACAAGTATATTTAAAGTAGTGAGTCATTTAATGTGAAACAGTCAAGTTGCTAAGCTCATTAGTGTGTCTCATGCAATGTTTGCTCTACTATTTATTACATGGTTTATTGAACTTGTCAAACATTATAGGTAGTAGTGTGCTACCAAGATAAAAAAAAAATGACAACTAAAATTAATGGAAGCTGAGTCCAAGTGGGAGGGGGGGGGGCATTAAGTATCACAACCAATTTAATCTCTCATGAAAACCACTTCTATTATTTTCATAAAAAAAAAATAAAACTTCATATATCTAACTAAGGTAATTAAAATCCGAATGCAATTCAATACTTAAACCTGTATAGTGTGTGGCCCCCTGTGACCCACAAGTTATAAATCTGGGAAGGCCAGTGCCCCCCCCCCCCCACACACACACACACTTCACTCCCATCACCCATGCAAGGATAGGACTAAAGTATTCCATTGCTACAACAATAATACAATCTTAAAAGTAGTGACAAAATAATTATAGTAGAGCCTCCAAACTGAGAATATGAGACAGGGTCTTCACTTCACAAATAAAGGGGTATTTGTTGTTGGGGGAAAGCAGAAAGTTTATTCAATAGAGGTAATTTGCTTAATTGCAGAGTTCACAGTTAGAGGTTGCACTGTAATACCTATCAGCATCAGCACCTTTCATTTGGAGCTACTATATGTTTGTATGTGTTTGTGTGTCCATGTATATAGTCTATACCTAGTTCAAAAGTGTCAAATAGGATTAGCTACTTTTTTCGAAAGAATGCTATGTACTGTTACAAAATTTGAGTTTCTGTTTAACGACAAAAATCATATAATTACAATATGTAGCTATATTATGTAGCTATAGTTATTATAGTACAGTAATTTTTTTTACAGATATTTTTCATATTAATCATCTATACTTTGAATGGTTTTAGGGAGCAACCGGAACTAATAATGCATACGACATAGAAAGCCAATATCTGAGTGATCATGTTACTAAATTATTGGGAGATCTATAATAATAATAATAATAATAATAACAATAATAATAATAATAATAACAATAATAATAACAATAATAATAATAATAACCAAAGGTGCGAACACTCAGTGCTAACATTGCCTAGCTATTACAATATAATCTCCTTCCAAAAGAACAAAGCAATCTGTTAGCTATTTTAATGAGGAATCAATATAGCTTGAGCAATGAAAATGGTACATAGAAACGCTGTCTTAAGAAGCTAAACTAGCCAGAAACATTCACCGGTATACATTTCCAACGCAAAACAAACTTCACTTCTTTCAACTCCGTTAACTTCCCTGAGCATAAAGCAAACTATACCACTGGCTGCAAGAATTTATTTGCTCACGTGATTATGACGTGATGCTAGGGGGTGTTACCCATAAAACTGGTACCTATGTGGAGCTGAAAGCTTCATGTTTTCTCAGCCAGTAACCCGAAATTAAAAAAAGTAGCACAATAGAAGGTACTAAATCTTCATCCTGAGTAAGTTCATACCTAAATCAACGATTAGCTAATTGTCAGTAATCTCCAAAATCAGAGCGTGACAGACAGACAGACAGACAGGACAAATACTATAACCCTCTCGTGCATGCGCACTGAGGGTTAATAATAATTATAATAATAATAAGGCACAATTTGATATTGAGTAGGCATGAAAAGCATCATTTAATGAATATGAATTTGTTGTGACTACAGTTTGTAGAGAGAACTGCTGGTCTGACGTTATAGCTAATATCTAGAATTTTGTTAAGGGAAATATGAACTTCTGACGCCATTCGATTGCTGACTGGTATTGATTTTTTTTGTATGTCAAGCACACTAATTTCAAAAGTGAAAAAATTAGAAAATAATATTATGAGTTTTCTTGATTTTCTTATGCACATTAATTGCAGCAAAATTTTAGATTGACATTAGCCAGTATTATACAGTGTTATATATTGACTCACCTTGGCATTGCATGCTTTGTAAGAGTAGCTAATAGTGCTGTAATCTAGCTAATTGGTTAATAGACACACAAAATATTTTCCTATTCTGATAAGTAGGTTCAATATGCACACCAAAAGATAGGCTGACTGATACCATAAATTAATCATAACTCACCAAATTTTCAATCACCTTATATTTACTGTCAATAGATACTTGGTAGGTATGGAACTACATAGCTAACTGCATAATGTAAATTTATAGTGAAGCACTGCTTTTTATTAACGCCAAACAAATTAAATAATAACAATGTGGTGCAAACAATACTGAAATAATATAAAATTGTGAGGATTCTGTCTGACTTACATACTTGATCCTGAGTAGTTTGATCTCTGAATATCACTTCACCAATATATATTCCTCTCACAGTAGCGGAATTAGTGAATTCAATAAAATATATTCTACTATCCCCAGTTGGTGATGTAGTAATGTATATAGTTTCAAGAGATACACAGTTTGATAAAGTTAGTGCTCTACTACCAATTGGAGTTGTGGATGTGAATGCTGGAAATACAATACCTTTGTGAATATTGATTGTCAGACCTGCTCTAGGTATAAACCATGGAGTACAGAGAAATATGCTCAGTTCTACTTCTTGTAACATAAATTGACTAGAGAATCTAAATCCAATAGCATATGAGGTAGTAGTTGTATCTACAGTGTAGAGTTGAGAAGCCCAGGTACCTCTCTGATTAACATCAAATGTAGGAATAATTCCATCAATGAGAGTTCCATTAACAGCACTCATTAGTCCATTACAATCACAGAATCTTTCATTACTTGCACCAGTCATCCTACAGACTGAAGGACATTTGGCATCAGAATCAGATCCATTCATGGAAGATACACCTGTTAGTGTAAATGCAAGAGGTCGGACAATGGCTCCTACATTTAGCATCAGTGTTACAGCTGTATGAATGGAATAGAATACTCACTCACCATAACAAGTACTGCATAGAGTCATCAAAATAACCAACCCTACCGCCATCGAGCCAACCACGGTCTGCAGTCTACCGCGAGATACAGCACCCGATAAGCACTTTTTTTGTAGTATTCGACCACACCCAAGCTAGCTAGCTCGGTCCATTCCCGGAAACTAAGGGAACGATACGGGGATTCCCCTTAAATGGGAATCTTCCGGTCCATAAATAGTTAGCGAAAAGTCTAGCTTTCTGCGATTCGAGGACCCTGGGTAGCCATGCAGTCTCTGCTTCCTCCTTCATTGTAACCACTCTTAACTTGGATCTTCTCACCGTTATTTAAGTCAAGTTCTAACTTTTACTACTGCAGCATAGTAGCAAATATCCAGTTAGTTGGAACAGATTAATATAGTGTAATGCCAGAATTGAGAAGGAAAAACAACTACATAAAAAAACAACAACTCAAAATCCCCCCTTAGAAAGCAACAATAATCAATAAAAAAAAACTAAAAAAAAACTCCTGTCGTAGAGTCTGGAATAGCTAGGAGACTGGATGTTTACTATAGCTAGAGACTGGTTAGTCAAAGATGATACCTTATCTGAAAGAACAAGCTTATATCCAAAGGAAGTGATTAAAAATGCTCACATTGTGCCTAAATGCTACATACTTAGTGTATCATAATGAATATTACAAACAGAAATTTGGAACAGCAATGGGTTCCCCGGTCTCTGTAACTATAGCCAACTTAGTAGAGTAAGTTTAAAAGATGGGGCAAGGGGTAAAAGGTCGTGCTGGAGATTCTCCTTTTTATATTTGAACCTCCACTAAGAGTTTAGGTAAACTAGGCCACAGATTTCACGTATGCAGAAAATAGCATTGAATTATAAACGCGAACTCAACGTTTAAGCAATTCTTACCACTTTGTTTTCACAATATCTTCCCTTTTCATTGTTTGTTTAAATTCACTTCTGGATAGTTATAATAAATTACTTCTCTCTCTCATGATCTCTTTTTTTTTATAATACTGGTACCTTTCATACTGTAAATCTACTCTACATCTTTTTTCTTATCTCTCAAAACTAACGCATAATGTGAAAGCTTCTGCCATGACTTTAATATTCGGGTCTATACTGTGTATATCTTTACTAGAATCTCTCTGATGTTGTACCTGAACCTGACTTGTGTCATTGTTTTCAAAAGGTATATCATACTCTACTAAGTTGGCTATAGTTACAGAGACAGGGGAACCCATTGCTGTTCTGAATTTCTGTTGGTAACGTTCATTATGATACACTTAGTATGAGGTACAATGTGAGCAATGTAATACCTTCCATTGGATATAAGCTTGTTCTTTCAGATAAGGTATCATCTTTGACTAACCAGTCTCTAGCTATGGTAAACATCTAGTCACTATTAATCACTTTCAGTAGGAAAGACAAGCTCACATATGTAGCCAATTCATTGGAGTTCTCAAATTTCATCAGAAAACTAGATTTACCAATTGATACACCACTAGTGTCATTTGATGTAATTTTATTGTTTACAAAAGTACCAGTATAAAGAGCCTTAGTAATGGAAGAAGTGGAACAAAAAGCATTAACCACATACAATTCTACTCATCCTATCTATTGGAAAAGATATGTGGATGGTATCTGTATGCGAGGTGTTTGCCAGGAGAAGCTGTCTGGACACCCCACTTTGAGCCCTTATAACTTCTACACCAATGCATACTTTACAAAGTGAGCTTATATTATAATAATTGCTTATAATTAGTTTCTTCCTTTCTATTATCATTTTTGCAACTATGGAGACAATAGTTAGGCTCTAAACTGGTGTGTCCAGGCAGCGCCTCCTATTTAACACCAAAACTAAGTTATCCAAAAAACCCATTTTTAACAGTGCACTATTGCTAATGAACTAGTACATTCTGTTGAGCTGAGTTTAGCCCAATTAAAATGTCCTGGTAAGTCTACATCCATAAACTTAAAGGATTTATTTGGAAATGAAATCTCAGACCCCTCCTTGGTAGAGTGCTAATAAAAGAGAGAGAAACTATTAAACTTATTTTTTTAATAGGTTTTTTCGGTACAATCTTAAATCTGCATGTGATGTATAGTAGACAATATATTTATGTGACTAACTGCTTATCTGTTATTGTAGCTTATTATAGTAAATTCATATATGGATTGCTCAAACAATTCAGTGTTGTAGTAGGGTGTGATACAGTTTATGTCTTAGTTGCTGATGCGCTCACACAATGGTGAGACTTGCATTACAACTTAAATAATTTGTAATAGATCTATAACAACAACTAAAGCTCTCTAGTAATTGTAGTAAACATAATTATTCAAATAAAATATCTAAGATTTGTATAGGCTATAGACAATATATGCTGATACAATAGGTAAGCTTTTAAAACGCCTTACTTCACATAAAACTGAAGCAGTGACTAGGCTTTCTGGTTGATAGTCAGCAGCAAAACTAATTGTACTGGTTCAATAATATTATTATCAGTGACTGATTACTAATTAACATTGATATCAATATAAGCAATAACAGTCTCGACAATATTATCAATGAAGTTGTATTCAAGTTTGAAGTCTGCTGTTTCAGATACTACTTCTGATATATATGTGGTTTTCCAAAACTAAAATTTGTTGAAAATTCTTAAGGCAAGTTATGCAAAATTGTGTACACATGTGCGGATAGCTAGTATAAAGCACAGACTTCCCTCAATGTTGACATCATGTACATGGTTGAGTACAAAATTGATGTATAGAGCTCTTATCTGACCCTTTTCTTCCCCCGTATGCCCACATAATAATGAAACAAAGGGTCGGCTAAACCAGAATAGGGTGATTGTCTTTACAGCAGTGCATTGTGATTTTAGTGACCACGCTCATTGAATGTTTTATATACCTAAATGAGAAACAGAAAATTATCTTGCTGTGGCTTTAATAAAAGTTTGCAGTTTAGTGAGTTTAGTAAACATGTACTCATGCTCTATTGATTCATTGGGACCATTGTTTTTTGTTTACAACACAACTAAATTGTTTAGGAACACAGGAATCTGAATTCGTAACTAATATGTGGTAATAATTGTATATATCATTGAAAGCAGAAATAAATATACTTGCAAGAAGTGCCTCTCCAATGTTTGCAAAAAACATTCAACAAGAAGTACACATTGCCCATAGGCTAAGTTTCATCATCATCATAATCTTGTCATTATGATCAGGTACACTAAGAACAGAAAATAGATCACAAGGTCTTTTGGACTGGCTCTCAAGTGAATTGCTCAGTATGTCTTCTAAATTTCTACTCACACAATTCTCGTAACTGCAGACATTAAAAGGTTGATTTTTACAAAAATAATTTGCATTCAACATCATCAATTTTGCACCTACTTCCCTTCAAGGGGTTTCAGTCTTAGTTCTGTAAATATACTCTCCTGTCCATCATAGTTATTGTGGTGTCTTTCACAAGAACAGTCTCCTCTATTCATTGCAGCAAGTGTAGCAAATTCATTTATATCACAAGTATATTCCACTTCAGTTGCACATTATCCCATATTATTTCCAATACAATATTCCCTTTCGATTTCAATCTAGTTCAACCCTACAGGAACACAATTAGATGCTGTGATGCTGATCAGGTTTATCTGAGAGCCAACCATCTCCTGAAACACTCCTGTGATTTGTCTTGATCATTGTCTCTACAATTCGCTGAGATAGATTGCATAGATATGCATGTTCAGTTTAAATTTAAGTGCAATAGTAGCTACAATCTTTAAGGAATGACACTAATTATCAATATTGCAAACTAATTATAGTAACTTCAATAAATTCGATGTGAAGCTCTCACCAGACCCTTCTTGTTCCCCACACCCTCTTATAATGGGAAGGTAAAGGGTCATCGTTGCCATACTACAACTACAACAGGTCACATAATGTGACTGTGTCTGTCCTGCAAAGAAAGTATAGACTAAAGACCATTTAGAATTTAGATGAACTAAAGATGTAATAATTAATGTACACAAACAGACTAAGTAACACTGGTGATACACATAGCTACCCTAAGTGTAGAATCTGCACATGCTCACATGAATAACATCCAGTTGGTGATTTTCTATCACACACTAATACAGCAAAGTTCATATTATATAACATTAGCACAACTTAACAAAAACACATAGCATGATACATTTCCCAATCAGCTATCTAGTTCTGTCTCTATAATTCTTCTCTTGTCCTTTTGTTTCTCTTCTTTCCTTCATCTTTGAGGGTGGACCCTCATTTCCTTCAACTTTGCCACCCAGGCAATTCTTACACCTTTGATAGTCCTCCGAAGAAATGTCCAAGCCATCTTCATCCCAGTCTTGCCCACTCAGATCATCTGCATTGCCATTGGAAGCACCTGGCCTGTATTTGATAAGAATGATTTTATTCCAAGCATTATTAAATTAAATACAAAGAAAGAAAGTGAAAATATTTGAAATCTTGTTTTCATGAAAAAATCTGTTTGAATACCATTAAGCTAAATAATTATTGTATATGAATATGTGGAACTCATTATTTTCTTACTTAACTCTGTATTCTTTTGTGTGTGCTAGTTGATAATAATAATGACATAGATTTTTCTAATAAATTAATATCCAAGCAAAGTTATAGTATCCAAAATGCTTCAAGTCAGTTTTTTTAAATATTGGATTTTTATCTGGAAATAATGTACTTATTCATAAATACGAAAATTGTTACATTGCTCTTTGTAATAAAGGCTTTATAGTATATTTTTTGTGCATTATCTACTACACATGCCTGAACACAACCGTCTGAAAAGTCTCGTATATTAATTTTAAGAAACCCAGATTCTTTATGAATATTATGATGACTGCATCCTCTTCTTACTTTCTTTATTTTCTTTTGCTGTCTTCTGCTCTAATGCTGGGTTGCTTAACTGAGTTGAGAAAAAGTGTTCATCTGCAGTAGCTAACCATAATCCACCACAAATCATGGTTAGAAGAAAGCAGAGAGCAGGAGAATGCAAGGGTCAAGAACAATAGAAGCAGGTAAGAATAAGCTGTCCAATGACAGTATTGACAGTCATGCTGAGGGGAGCAAAATAGATAGATAAAGGAGGAGAAAGGAATCCATGAGCTGAATAGAGGAATATAAATATAACGAGATGGCTCAGGGAGAAAGAAAATAGGAGAGCGACACTTTGGATAGTTAGTTTATGCTACTGCACTCTCAGTTTGCAGAAGTTAGTACATCAACCACTACTGTGTGGCGGAGTACTTGATACTAAGTAATAATGTCAGATGATTTGACATGGAGGTACATGCACATCATTGGAGAGAATAGCAAGTGAGTGATAATAAAAAGCACCATCATTATACATCTTCTATTCTCTGAATACAGTTTATGTGAACAATACATTATAAAAATATTATAGTAATACAATTTAAACAGTTGTTAAGTCGTGTAATAAACAGCTATGTTAAACTAAGAAGTGTCTCACTGTCCTAAGAACCTCATCATCATAACAAATTTCATTTGAGGATTCATTTTGACTTGCAACTGGGGTTCATACTGGTATGGCTCCAATTCCCTACCATACAGAGTTCATGCTTCCTTGACTTGCATCTGTAGCAGAATATGATAGGCTAAAGAAACTACATGTGTCTGAGCTATTGGTTTCACTACCATAGACTCACTAGTGCTAGAGCTGTCCTTATCAGATCATGAAATATTTAAATATTGTGGCAGAGAGCTTGTGCATTAAGCAACCGATTCTTGGCTCAATTCCCAGTGACAGTAAAACATTTTTTTTTTAATTCCACTTTGTTTTAACAAGCCAGTGAAAGAGAGAAACATCTAAAATCTAAAGGGATACTGCAGTAAGTTATAAAAGCAATTTGTTTTTCTTGTTGAAAGTGTAGATTATGGTGTCCAAAAGTCCCGCAAATAATTTGAGATTTTTTCTCTCATTTGATTCTTCAATATTTGGACTTAAAGTTTGTCCAATTTATTTGCTTCCTGCTTCCTGAAAACTTATTTCCTGAATTGGGTGCGGTTTGTGTGATGTAATATTTAGAACAGCTACACTGGTAGTAGTCTTGCTACAGAAACCATATAGATCAAATACTTGAATTCAATTAAAGTTTAAATGTAATGGACTAACATCACATTTAAGAGATCACTTGAGAATGGTTTCCTAAACAGACTTGTGTGGACATTGGAAATATAGATGAGTGATTTCTTTGAGTTTGGTAGGCTGTCTCTCCACCATCCCACCCAACATTTTATTAATTATATTACAAAGGTCTGTGATAGAGAGCAGTAGAGCAGTAGAGGAACAAAAAATACTTTGGGGAAAATTTGCTCAAGCACAGATTAGTCCAGAGGATATATGAACCATGTTTTCTTTTATTATTATTATTATGTTTCAGGACTGCTTATGCCAACATATTATTGCCCTAATTTATAAATTGTGCATAGCGAGAATGTCATGCATTATTCATGCTTCATTGGACTTGAAAATATTGTTGAGCCAATAATGTAAGTTTGTACTGTCATGTCAAAACAATAATAAATGTGCATATAAATTGCACACTTAAAGTTTTGTTTTTATTTTACTCTGCTAAGACAATCAGTGTACTGAGAACAATGCTAGCCTATTTATCTCCACACTCTTGCTATGACACCCAATTCTCAATTAACTTTGGTGTTTAAGACTTCTTATGAAAAATGTACTACAATTGTTTGACACTCAATCATTAATAAATGAATATGTGGCAACATTTCTATAAACAATATGTAAAATATTAGTATTAGTAAATAATCAAAGTGATAATGCAACAGCTAAAATAAGTATAATTAAATATCTCAATAAAAATAATAACACATTGTCAGCCTTTTAAAAAAATTTTTCAATATTTTTTATTACAGCAACTAAGCTATATGCTTGATTATTAGAAAGTTCAATATTTTCCTCTTGGTTATCACTATTTGGTTGTAGTTTGATAGGAATGACAGTCTTCACAACATTATCAATGTCCTCATATTCATCAATTCCTTGTTCTATTTTGTGATCCTTGTTAGCTTCATGTAGTCGGAGTAATGAATTCTTTTTATGCACAATAATGGAGCACACAATACACCCTACAGTCATTATAACTGCCATACATACTATAATACTTATCAATACAGATAAAATGGGAATAAGTAGAGGAGTTGATGTAGAATTTACTGATGTATACACTACTTCTTTGCTCGTAATAGTGGTAGTTGCATAGTCTTGAAAGGAGGAAATAGTATTTACATTCTGTATTTGATAATTATGATTGTTAGTTGTTAAAGCTGTTGTCAGTTTGGGCAATATTGTGGTTGTCCATAACTCTGATCCAGTAGGAGATTGTGTAACAGTTTCAGTAGCATGTTTAGAAATAGTAGGTAAAACTGATGTTGTAGTTTCTGTTGAGGTAGCTAAAAATTATAAAATGCCATGAAGCTATTTATTTTTAGTTTATGCACATAAATAATTATTGAGATAACAACAATGTTACAAGTCTTAGCATTTTGTTTGCTTGCATTATATTCATTTTAAATTATGTTCTTACATTATTGTTAGATATTTACCTGATTATCTAATTAATCCATTATTTACACATATTTATGTGCTTCACATTAAATGATAACAAAAGAAAAGTCTATATGAAGTTATGCTTTTAAAGCACCTAGATAAACTCAATATCTATAGTAAAAGCTGTAATAATACATATCATTTTTTATCCAAGTACATATATATTATTATGTTATTATTTATTAGCTTCTGTTCTGATTTTTGGGATTTACAACTACATTTCTGTACCACAATATTTCTACCAAGTATAATTAGGGC
>WLWI01004749.1_pt1 | contig 11427 bp, 9 predicted proteins | sample 6701501 | NCBI WGS metagenome assembly WLWI01 (sample SAMN12718690, study PRJNA515312) | sponge metagenome | isolation source: marine sponge | host: Mycale hentscheli | place: New Zealand: South Island, Marlborough, Capsize Point | collected 2014-11-01
TTTCACTAATTTCCAATATTTCACTAATTTCCAATATTTCACTAATTTCCAATATTTCACTAATTTCCAATTCCAATATTTCTCTGATTTCCAATATTTTTTACTAATTTCCAATTCCAATATTTCTCTGATTTCCAATATTTTTACTAATTTCCAATTCCAATATTTCTCTGATTTCCAATATTTTTACTAATTTCCAATTCCAATATTTCTCTGATTTCCAATATTTCACTAATTTCCAATATTTCTCTGATTTCCAATATTTCACTAATTTCCAATATTTCACTAATTTCCAATATTTCACTAATTTCCAATATTTCACTAATTTCCAATATTTCACTAATTTCCAATATTTCACTAATTTCCAATATTTCACTAATTTCCAATATTTCACAGCTCCAGATCGTGTGGGAAATTTTACGGTGGCATCAACCATGTCAACCAAATCTGAAGTGTCACTGAGCTGGACCCCACCCCCTGACTCCGCCTCTTCCTCTAGTGGCCCGGTCACTTACATTGTGGAGCATTCCAGTCAGGAACACCCAGGATTCAAGTGAGTCAATGGAGATTGAACGTATGTCTGCCGTGTGTAAAGGGTCCCCATTGTTGTGGAGAAAGTGAAGCTTAGTTAGTGATTGTACGGTTGAGTCTGATAGGGGGTGGAGTCAAGTGTTTTGATTACTATCTATCCTGTTTCTTTAAGTTTGTAGAATTATGATGTATGTATGTGTGCTAATTTTGAGATGTGCCACACAAACACATGCACACACACACACTTATTGACGTGTATTTGCAGTAGTGAGGTGTTGGTTGCTAGTGTTAGTTTGATATCATGAGTCGGTTGAGTCGGCTGTCGTACAGTATGTAGTTCTTTGCTGCTAGGGTCAGAGCTCGTGGATGAGTTCGGCCACAGAACTTGCCAAGTGACTTCAGAAGTGTGGTCAGACATAATTTAAGGCCAGTTGAGTAACTGGGCCACCTTTATGATGAATCTTCAAATGCCAGTTGGTCCATCAGATATGGTATCTGCTTGTTCCTCTTTCAGCTCTCTTTATGGATTCAGGAGCAGGCTATTTGTTGTTGTCTGGATCAGCTTGACTTCCGCGGCAGTTACAAAGTCGTGTTGTGAATACTTTTACGATTGATGGCATGAGCTTTGTGGTAGGTTCACAGAGTTACCTGATGATGAGGTCGGTGCGTTGAGTTGCATGCAGCGCTAGTATAAATATATACTTACATAGTAGATTAGTGGCTACAGAAACTATTTCAGATATGCTAGGTTGCACTCTGGCTGTTGTGACTGTATGCTATCCCTCTCTCCTGAAAATATTCCACTGGTGATTTGTGTAGGCTATTGGCAAGCATAGGAAAGAGGTAATTGATTAAAAGTCGGCCAGGATTAGCTCATTATTTTCCATTTCTCCTAGAAGTATGTCTTTTTTTCTTTACCCTCTTGCTTGTGTGTGTTTGTGTTTGTGTGTGAGTAATATGATGAAGGCATGTTCTAGTGAGTGGAGGGAAAGGAAATATCTACCGATATTGAAAGTAGTTTTATGTAAATGGAATTACAAGAACCCTGAGAGAAATGTTGCTTGGGTGGGTGGGGGGGGGGGGGGGGGGGGGGGGGAAACGAGGGGGGGGGGGGGGGGGGGGGGCGAGGGGGGGGGGTGGGGGGGGGGGTTAAAACCGGGGGGGGGGATGGAGGTGGGGCTGAATAATGGGTAGACTAGAGAGTTTGAATGAATGAATGAATGTATGTATTTATGATCAGTTTTTGGCAAATGAATTAGTCGTATCATAGAAATATTTCATCGTCCTTTAGTGAGCAACCAGAGCATTAAGGCAATTATACTGTCATTGGCCAGTCTATTCTTTTGCTGTGACAGTTTGGATTGTGTTGATGCAGCAGATGAACACAACTCTAGGAGTCATTAAATATGTGTGATGTTGACTGTTGACGACAGGGATGGCAGTTGCATGCATTTCCGTTCCTCACTTGTCTGTCTTTTCAATTAAAGATAACAAGTCCTTCAGGAAAGGGCTAGTGCATCTCTAGGAAAACACTTTCAATACTACCATGAAATGTTTTGTCGTTGTTGTTGTTGTTGTTGTCGTTGTTGTTTACCAGAATCTTACCACTTCTCTGCAGTTTTCACTTTCTTGACTTTCAATGCACGATCAGTTAGAAGTAATTGCTTGAAGGTATTTCTGTTCAAGTGTATATTCAGCATTTTAGTAATAGTCATTTTTGAGTTTAGATGAGGAAGAGGAATTCAGCTAGAGGTGAAGAATTCCTTATTGCTGTTCTACTCTTTCCTCTTGTGGTCATGTCTGAACCTTCTATTTGCCATCTGTCTACGAAGTCATCCCAGCACTATTCTTCTCTTCCCCTTCTTCCCCTTTCAGTGTCCAAGTGAAGGCTACAACACTGTGTCTCTATATGCAATACCTGGTCATGTGATCTTGCATGGCGTGCTCCTGGATCACTTATTACTTGGACGCACATTGTACATGTGGAGACCAAACTGAGTTTACCAATCACCTGTAGAACATCGATGTACAGTACTACTAAAACATAATGGAGTTAGTTTAATGGCCTTCACATGGTGGAGTTGCCATGGAGATCAAAACACTCCAGCAGGCTATCCTAGCCCTAGCTCCACGCAGCATCTGAGATTAGCCACCCGACCCTGGCTACAATAATGTTTACGTTGCCAGTGAAGCAGCCCTACTCGGTTTGATTACAGAGACATATGGCAGAACACGTGTTGAACTTAGAAGAACTATTGTATTGTGTGGTTTAAAAACATGCTTCAGGTTATAAATATGAAATGCACTTAACTGGCAGGAGCTATTAATTGTAATTGAATTAATTAAAAAGAGCTGTCAATTAGTGTGGACTGTCGGGATTAATTGAAGAATTTAAAAAGGCTGATTCAGTTTATGAATGCTTGTCAGTCTCCGGATTGATGCAGAAGCAATGTGACGTTACTCTCGGGCGTGTGGCATTCATCTAATGATGAGTGTAGGTAGGTTGCCATGGAGAATCAAGAAATCATTATTTGCTTATCACTTGTTTTCATTAGAGCTGCAGTTTCATTGATTCAATTATCATGATAATTAATTGTTCATCCAGACTCGTGCTAAGGCATGTGTGTTAAAATACCTGGCTAATCACTTTCTTGGGGGGAAAATGGCCTCTTGGTGCCACACCCACTCATGAACGTATGATGTCGGCATTAGCTGGGACACAAGGGAGGAAATTGCAGCTGTTCTGAAAGTTTTGCAGGATTACTTGTTGTGGGCCATCTGTTGTTATTACAACCATATGAAGTTAGTTAGGTGGGCCAGTCATAATGGAGGACAAGAAAGCCTACTTCTACACATGCAGTACTAGTGGTCTTGTGGTTCCAGACTCTCTCTTAATGAAACTGACATGTTTGCTTTCCGGCACAGACTAAAAGTTCAGTCCTTTTGTCTGTATCACCTCTCCACTTCACAGGTTGTGTAGTGGCAGTTCTATTGAGTATTTTTTTTTTTGTGCAACATTTTTTAATTAGATTACCTAATAGCAGGGAGGGACTCAGTTTGAGTTACTATTCGAATTTCTTATCAATTTAAAGTTGGAGGACATTAGGAAGGACTACTAGAAGGCTTTCTTCCTTTGTTTGTTTTAATGGGGTGTTGGTATGGCAGTACACCAGGGACAACTTGTTGATGTCCTCTGTTCCTTGGAGTGATAGCGAGGCAAATCCTCCCGTTATTGTCTACCAATGACATAATGGCCTCAAGGCATTGCTGGGTGGAGAGGAGGGACCTGAGGGCTGTACACTGTATATGAAATACGGCGCACACTAACATTTATTGTCAGTGCCAGTGGAAACACCTCTTATGTCCTCTATAAAAACTTTCAGCAGTGGCAATTTCTAGAGAGATGGCATTACAAATCCAACATGGAGGCATGTGGAGTTCTATAAGTTAGTTAATACAAGAGATCATGCTTGGACTACTTCCTATCCCCTCACTTTCAACCCTTACCTGGAGTAAGGCTTGAGCTTTTGATGTTTCATGTTGTGGTTATTTGTATCTTTGTGGTGTCTTGTAATGATGGGATGTGGTGTGTGTGCGCGCGCGCGTGGTGTGGTGTAGTGGTTGTGTCCTTGGTTCAGGGCCTGAGGTCCTGGGTTCAAGCCCACTCAGGCAATTTTTCCATATGATTTTCCATCTGCAGCCCCACCAGTCCACCCAGCTGTGATTGGGTACCTGGCATTTGCTGGGGTGCAAATTCAAGGCCTTTTCTCATGGAACAGCAATGGTCCCAAGTGGGACCTCGGGTGCCCACACCACTTGCTGTGAGGAAAGGCCTGTTCTCCTGCGAGTTCCTAGCCCGGCTCCAGGAGCTTTGCTTGCACGGCTCACAGTGCCCTGCTTAGTGCACAGGCATCCTGGCTCTGCCAGGCGCGCGTGACCGCCTAGCAGCAGCAAGAGAATTTGCATTTGTGTGTGTGTGTGTGTGTGTGTGTGTGTGGTGAATGGCAGATAGAGGAGTAGGAGATATGAGCAGAGCCCGTCCATCGTAGAAAGAGTACTAAAGTAATCAATGAGTATCCAGTGGATGTTTGTTTGAGTGTGTTTATTTTATTTGAGACATTCCTTAATTTGTCCTTTGGCTATGTACAAGTAACTAGTTAGGTATGTCATTCTCACTATTTGGCAAGTTATTAGGTTTAGTGTTGGGTTTGCTGGGGATCATCTGTTACTGGGAGGGTAAGCTGATGATTCATCTAGAATGGTCTTTTTTTTCGGTAGGTGTGTCTATGAGGGAAGCTCCACCTCCTGCATTCTCAGCAATTGCCATATTGACGAGGGCATTGTACATTCTTTCCGAGTGGCAGCTCGTAATGACATAGGTACGGGGCCGTACTGTCTCCCAGTCCACTTCACCAAGACAGAAGCTTGTAAGTTTTGCTAGGAGGATGATGGTTAGTGACATGAACATTCCAAGCATTTCTCCATTTGATTATGTCCTTTCTAAAAGCCTCAAATGTGTAGTGTTAGTATGAAGTCGGTGGTCGTTGTTGTTGTTGATGTTGTTGTTATTATTGTTATGTTACTGGTGCACGTGGTGGTGCAGGGCATATTGAGCGATACAATGTGAATGACAAGCGAGTGAGTGAGTGAGACTTTCGAGTTTCCTGAATTTTTTTGCTAGAGTTTGTACCTCTATTGTTCTGGTGTTTGAAATCTAATTATGTGAAAGTGAAAGTGCACAGTGTGGAAATATTGAAAGGTTTATGATAGATGATTATTTCCTTATTCAATATATGAGGAGGAGCTTGCTGAAAGAGCTTGTGAATTCGGTTGAGTTCATCCATCTTGTTTTGCGTCTGTAGCATTCTTGTGGGACTCTAAACTGAAGCATTCCAAAGCTCGCATTTCCAACAATGGCTACTCGGTGAGTATCGGAGAGAACGCCACGTGGGTGAGTGTGGGGGCCAACACTGTCCTGTCTCGTGGCCGCCATTACTGGGAAGTGGTGTTGGAGAAGTATGGGACCGCTTCCCTCTCCAGGAAGGTCGTGATAGGCGTGGTGTCGAGTAGCTACAGTCACTGGCACAAGTGAGTATCGGCTGGTGGGTGTGGTATGTAGGTGGAGTTTGGTGGTGGGTGGGGGTGTATTTTGCTTTGCTTTTTTACCCCCAAATATTTCACACAACGACATGCTGATCCTGTTATCTTGAAGAGCTGCCAGTTTATGTGAAGTTATAAAGCACATCCTATAAATATAAGTTTGTTTCTCATCGGTACCGTTGGAATGTCGCACATTTTGTCACAGCTCGTAACATGTGTAAGGTATGCGTGCGTGTGACGAGGGCAGTTCACTTATGGTTGTTGTCGGGTAAGCCTCCATGGAGACGAACACACTTGATAAGGAACAATGAAAGGGGGTGGGGCATGGCTTCACTATCACAACAAAGCATTTCACACATTTCTTGTGATTCATACGTGGAATTAGTGTATATGGGGGAGGGGGGGGGGCCCCCCGAGGATGGAACACACCCATTAAAGTGACACGCCTTTCATATACTGTTTCAAAGGTATTCTTATTGTGTGTCTTTAGTGCATTACTAGAAACCTTACATAACATGTCTCGACCAAAACTGGACACTGTGAGGACATTCCTGCAGAAGCTTTGACATTTCATCTGAACTATTAGTGCCCCAGGCAATAGTTGCACTCAGATATGTGTATGGATGTTTCAGCTTTCAACAGTTCCAACAGAGTTCAGATAATTTACAGAAACTGATGGTCGGGGCACATGTTCTATTTGTTTAAGGGTGGCCGCACACCGCCTACGCAATTTTTTGATGGTTGCTATGCACGATTACTACTATTGTATACTTACAGGGGCTTCTCCACTACAACACAAGGACAAAGTATCTGCTGAAGGAGCCGCTCACTAATTTTAGAGCGAATCTGGAGGAAATATCGGGGCCTGGTTATAAAACTTTGTAGCACTTTTTTGGAGCGGTGTAGTAAGTTGGAGCTCCGCAATTTGGTGCACTACTAGCCGAGCCGATACTCTACTGCAAGACAACGAGTTCTTATCCATTTCAATATTACTTTATGATATATTCGCAATTTTTTCTATTTATAAGATATTGAGAAATTCTCGTTGTGGTGCAGTTCATTTTTTTTGGTTTACCCGTGTGTAAAATTTTTGTGTCGTTCTCATTATTAGATTCCAAGAAAAACTCATACAAAATTTGGAACTTTAATTCCACTCGCAATTCTTAAGAAATAGCCCCACCCCCATATCTCGTACTACGAGTACGTAAGCAATTTTTTTTCAATTAGTTTGTATTGATTCTAAAAAGAGCCTGCCTATATCACGAGTAAACAAACATCAATACAACAATAACAAGAGAGTCAGAAGAGAGAGTAGTTTATTGGAGATAGTCCGAGGTGAAGTATTAGATCTGCGCAGCTTGGGAAGTCTTCGCTCTGCAGAAATCAAGCCTGGTGGATCCATTTGTTTGAGTTCAGGTGCGTAGAGTCCGGAGAACGGCTACTGGAGGAGAGGCAGCCTGGTGCACCTTGCCGCGTGAGCTCAGACGACGAATGGAGAGTTGCTGTAAACGAATATGAGACAACAAGAAGCTAAACTATAACACAACAACTTGGCAAAGTATACTTCTGCTACTACTGCGCGATTGTTTCTGCTCGCGTATTATCGAATGGTGGGGTATTGGCGGGGAATAAATTAATGTCCGGATCTACAGGCGGTGCGCGTTGCTATGTGCGGCCACCCTTAAAGTAATGCCAAGTTTTGCCGTGGAGATACATAAGTTGCAGCGCTGTGGAGAGACTGTTGTTGGTGTAGAAGTTATACTCAATTTGGTAATATCAAGTAATCCTCAATACAATAGTCTGAATCACATGGCAGAGTGTAAGGATACAAACAACCACAAGTAATGATGCAGTTACAGGATGTATAAATGACCACAAGGGCAGTAATATCCCACAGCTGGTCCATCCATTACAAGATTACTTACTGTACCTTTTTTAAACTGGTGTGCAATAGCCTATTATAGGTTGGCCACCCAAGGAATGTGTGGTAGGTTATGCTCAGGAATATTCGTGACATATGTACGTACGGAAAATACTTGACAGACATACTCATGCATTTGGATTGCACTATGCAAAGTGTGTATTAATATCAGTCCTAATAGTTTTACTACTACAAAATATTTGAGACATGTTGATTGAAATTCTTGGATAATAATTTCAGGAGATGTGGTAGAATTGTTATTCAGTTTGTGTGCAGTCTGACATGTTGGTTGCATGTGAGGAATTAGTTCCTCAATATACCTTGAAAAAAACTAAAACAAAAAAACAAAAAACAAAAAAATAGATGTGGGTGAACGTCCTTTTTCAATTTCTTGAGAATCTCATAATTCTTTGTGCATCAGATTCTCTAGTGAACTCTTGCCATTACTACTTCTAGTCCAGGCATGTGTTGTGAAAAGTGCAGGTATAGCCTGACTACGTTTCTAAAAGGACTGAGTCTCATTCTGACTCGGTACGGTGACATTTTAGGGGGAAAACCACCTTTATTCTGTCCCCATTACCAGTTGTTTTTCTTGATATTTGGATGCAGAATCTATGTCTACTAGCACGTACCCCAGCCACTGGCGCTTGATGTACATGTAGGAATGGAGTTGCATAAGGTATTTATTTTTATTCATTTCTTATTATCCTCTACCACTTGGTTTAGTTTTAAGTTGCATCTGCTTCCCTCTCCTGGTCTCTTTCTTCCTGAGCCTTTCCTCTCTTCAGTGCTTTTCTCTTCAGCCATGGATTCTCTTCTTCTCTTTTGTCTACTTCTTCCTGCTTCTCAGTTTCTCTGTCCTTCTATCCATGATTGTAGACTTATGCTTTGTGAAACTATTACCTTGCCTTTGGAATGTTTTAAAAATCTATTTTTGCTGTTCTCCTTGCTGAGATTTCACCCACTTTTAGCTACATACAATAGTTGTCATTTCCTAACCGCCTTCAGTTCATGACGATGCTTTACCAACCCTGCACAATTATTCATGAATGCACACATCATCGTCATTATACTGCAGGAACGGCGTCGATCGTCCGACAGTCTGACTTGAGCTGGACCATTTTTATGCAGCTTAGTATGACTTGGGCACTGCCAAGCACTGGTAAAGTGAACAGTTATTAAGTGGGCATGCCTAGCAGAAACTTGAGGAACACTTGCGTGGTCATCTCGCGGTAGAGGTTCAGTTGATGTAATTTTTGTGTACTACAGTAATATATGAGCACATGGCCTAGTCTTCTATGATCTAAGGATTGTGTTTGCTGATATTTATGCTTAAGTGATTTGAAGTTTAAGCAAAGCCACTGAACATGATAAAGTATTAACTATTGACATGTAACCATTATTTTAAGATGTACTCACATAAGTCTCAATAGACAGCATGTTCTAAGGGTTCTCCTTCTCAGGTCTTCATGGTGGGGGGGTGTGCCACACAGTTATTAAAATATACAACAATGATTTGAAACACAGAGTTAAAAATTCAACTTCTGCTTCATACTTCCACTGTTCCTGCAGGAAATTAACACAATATTTACATAATTCAATAATCAAAATCTTCCTTTGTGAAATTTTGCCTTTCCTTTCGAAACTTTCGCAAACTTATGCTGCCTTTCCTTGCCGATTCCACCCGTTTTTAGCTACATTGATGGCCTTCTACTGACTGTGACAATGCTTTACCCATTCAGCTAATGATGATGCTTTACCCATTCAGCTAATGATGATGCTTTACCCATTCAGCTAATGATGATGCTTTACCCATTCAGCTAATGATGATGCTTTATTACCAAACTGTTTAAGCTCTTGAATTACACACACCGTTGTTGTTACTGACAGACAAGTGTAATATAGAAACATATGAAGTACATTGTTAAAGAGGTGTTTATGATCATAGTATAATTTTAGTAGAATTGTTCACTGAGCATGCCCTGTTGAGCACATGAGTATTTGAATAGAGTTAGTTGCTGAGCCAATAAAAATTAATAGTCTACAGTGCAAGTCAGCACAAAATTGAGATCTTTAATTTTCACACACCATAATTATGTTTATAATTACAAGAACCCATAGCAAATTAGCAAATTTACTAACCCGGACTCTACCAAACTGCTGCATATGTGATTGGTGATGCTGGTTGTTTTTGCCCCCAACTCTTTAGGCAGTACAAGCTACACAGCAATCCATTGTCAACCGTAACAAATGTTTTGAGAGATGGCCAGGTCAATCTAACTGTCATGTTTACGACTTTGAAAATTTTATCAACGTACTGTTAGAACCCTTTACTTTCTCAGCCATACCAGAATGCAAATATAAAACTGTTTGTCTTTTAAAAACCCTTTACCTTTTCACTGCCTACCAGAGTTCACCCTTTACCTTCTCACTGCCATACCAGAAAGCAAACATTAAAAACCCTTTACCTTCTCACACCCGAAAAGTCATAATTAAAGCCAAGTATAGTTAAAGACTGAAATGCTCTGAACATTTAAATATCCCAAAGGAGTCGAATGGTTGCAGCGTCTTCACATCCTACTACATACAGGTACAGGACTTCACTGAATCTAGTTAGTGCTCAAGATGACAACAAAAAAAAGAAAAAAAAAGAGAATTTTCAACTTACTAACTCCAAATAAAACCTCAGAAACTATCAATGATATAAAATGGCTGATTTTTGCATTCAAACTCTAAGACAAAGAGCTCTGATCATGTATTCCAACATTGTAATTCATTCGTTCATTCATGCATTCAACCGTGTAAAGTGTTCTCATTTAGTTCAAACTAATTAGGAGTAAATAATGCCATTTATAGAGTAGTGCTCAACTTGCCGTAGCAGTGTGTGTGTGTGTGTGTGTGTGTGAACCCTGTTAAACTCTACTAGAGTAGTACTAATGCCTGGACTTGTGTGTTGTAGTTTCACAGCTTGTGTAACAAACTGTCCTCATTCGCTAAAATAAAAATAAAAATGTATGATTAATAAAGAAGTTGAAAGCTTATCATCAGGTTTGATCCCTGATAAAAAGCTACATGCAGGTTGAATGGTGTCAGATGTGTGGTAAAAAGAAACTGGTCATTATTTACATAATATATAATTATATATATATATATATTGTCATTGAAATAGGATAATTTCTTGGCAGGAATCTGAAATTCATGTTTCAATCAACTTATTGTAGCTTTTATGAAGGAAGAAATGTTTCTGGTTGGCTCCAAACCCGTACACAATTGTCGATGGTAGCATCCCACTTTTGTTGTTGTCATTATTGTCATTGGTCATTTTTACCTCTCTGTCTCTCTGCGTATGTTCCATGCAGATATGTAGGTATATGCTATTGTTAATGATTTTTTTTCCTTCTGGTGTTAGGTTGGGTGGGTCAAGTGTGTTAATTTAAATGACACATTGTTTGTTTGGCTCTTTAATACTGTATGTATAAACTGTTTGATTTAGCATTTTTTGTTACATTTTTTTTATGTTCGAGTGTTTCTCTCCACCCTAACTGTGTGTGTGTGTGTGTGTGTGTGTTTATTAAGGTCTCACGGCATCATCGGCTTAAAGACATGCCCCATTGGTAGCCGATCGTGGGGGCTTGCCTGCGGTACGGCCAAGAAGCTGAGTGCTGGCAGCACTTTCTTAAACTCCCTGGGACGCAAGCACAACCTTTTCAAAGAAGGAGACAATGTGGGAGTTCTACTGGATCTCAATGACCACACCATGTCATTTTACAGGTATGTAGGCAATGTATATCATGTAGGAAAGATACATAATAAAGCAGGTGTCATCAGATAGTGTGTGGAAAAGGGCTCATCTTAGTTTCAGTTTCAATTTGATA
>WLWI01004750.1_pt1 | contig 11427 bp, 6 predicted proteins | sample 6701501 | NCBI WGS metagenome assembly WLWI01 (sample SAMN12718690, study PRJNA515312) | sponge metagenome | isolation source: marine sponge | host: Mycale hentscheli | place: New Zealand: South Island, Marlborough, Capsize Point | collected 2014-11-01
TTGATCGTACTCATTCACTTCAATCCACTGAGTATTACCTTGTTTTTCTGGTTTCTATTTATATAAGTGTACTTTTTATATTTAGTCTCATTGAAATCGGGATAGCTTGAGTTCTTTCAGGCTTTACATTTTTTTTCCCTCTCCCTTTTCTCTGTCCTCCGTATTTCCTCAACTTCTCTTTCTTTTTTTTCCCCCCCCCCCCCCCCCCCCCCCCTCCCCTTTTTTTTTTGTGCGTGTGTGTATGGTTGTTGTTGTTGTTGTTTTGGATGGATGGTAGGTTATTTCTTCTCTGTTATGACTAGTTACATGCTGTCTGCTCACTTAACCATTGTTTGTTAACTGTTGTACAAACACACACATACACACACCGCAAGTTAGTACAGTAAAACCCCAGCTTGTTTTTCTGCGGCAACTTTCAGGTATAGAGCTTGAAAATTTAGAAAACATGATTGATATTACGTATTGGTACTGGAATATCTGAGAATTTTGGAGGCAGTTTGGTACCAAGTGAAAATGAAAAAAAAAATTTGCGTGGGTCACACTTCAAAGCTAACACTGCAATTGTGAAGAAATTTCAAGCAGTCAGGTGTCTTGTTTTTCATTTGTGAAGCATCTTATTGATATTCTATGACAAATCAGTACTTATCAGCAGTGTGTGTGTGTGTGTGTGTGATATAACTGGTAAAATAATTTTCAGTCTTCATAAGTAATTGGTTTTCAATAGTCATGATTTGTTGATTTACAGGATGAACTGAGGCCTGAAGACCTGGTGGGACCTAGATTACTCAAGAAAAAGAAAGCGAAAGATGTAAGTATACACATACTTGCATTTCAATTTTTAATTCGAATGTGTTTGTTTTGTGTATGTGTGTGCATGTTTTGCCAGATTGCTCGCCATATTTTAGAAGCACATGCATCCATGTTAAACTTGGGTGTGCTTGATGCCAAGTTGCAGTACATCAGAAACTGGCAAGCTTTACAAGACTTTGGGATCACCTACTTTTTGGTCAAAGTAGGCAGGAGCAGAAAAGAGGTGAGGGGTGTGGTAAGGTTGGTTGACAAGTTTTAGTTCCACCCTTTACTTAGCGTGTTAGGATGTAATTTAAATATCAATTAAGTGGTATACAGCTTCACTGAATCCTTTTATTTCTTGGAACCCTTGTGACTTTAAGATTGACACTTAGGCAAAGCTTTTTTACTTCAGATGATACTTTTTTACTTCTGATGATATAATAAAGCCTGGTATCCAAGTAAAATAGCTCACTGTTAGAAACTCATAGCATATGTACCTATATTTATGGGAGAATTATTATTATTATTATTATTATTGATACCAATTGAACCTGACAAGGAGGTCTCTGATAGCCAAATAAATAGCTTGCAGATGGAATCTCTCTCTTTTTTCTTTTATAATCATTGATTTTTTTTATCTCCCCTTTAGGAGCTGCTGGGCATTGCCTACAACAGGCTTATTCTCATGGACATCCACACTCGTGACCAGAAAAAGACGTGGCGCTACTCTGCTATGAAATCCTGGAATGTAAACTGGGAGTCAAAGCAACTGAGAGTTGATCACGAAGATGAGAAGCTTCTCTTCCAGTGCCTCTCTGCCGACCTCAAGATCACACACGAGTTCATCGGAGGCAACATTTGGCTCTCTCTTCGCAACGACAAGGATCCCCTAGATGTGGCCATGTTTGTCAAGTTAACGGGAGGTGTGACCAACAATCTTAGTGGGTGGGGCTCCGAGACAATGGCACGTTTCCTTGCGGCCTGATTTTTTTTATATTATCAAATTATTTTTAGCTATGAATTTAGCACTGTAACTGGTTATTAATCGTAGAGGCACCAATATTTTTTTGTATCATGTTATGTGTTGCAGGACATTTTCCTGCTCATGCAGACCATAGCTGGTTAGTACTATTATGCTGTACATTGAACTGAACATATGAAAAGGTAGTCCACCAAACTTAACTACTGTGTTTGATTCAGATGATTGCTTTTTCCCTCCTCTCTTTTTTCTTGGTTTGTTATGATTTGTGTGAATAATTATTTTAAATGTATATTTTTGGATTTTACTTATCTGATAGAAGAAGAAGCAGCTATTCATGCAAGTGGAATTATATTACTTCAATTATGAAAGTATACATTATTACAAATCTGTTCCATCTGCTACCATTTTTTTGGCTATAGCTGAACATAGTACACCGGTCTTCTTTATTAAGCCGCCTTTACCAGTTTTCTCAGTGCTTTCTTGCTTGTCGCCCTCTCTAAATAGTTCTTCATCAGAAATTTTCTTGTAGGAAGATTGCTGGACTGGTATACCAACTGTAGTATTGGCAGGTTTCCACGTACTTTTAGATCCAAAGGGTTTAGCGGAGGCTTTGAAATTTTTTAGTTCGTCAGCTCTGGCTTTCCGTTTGCTTTCCAACAAGCGGTCACGCTGACGACTCAAGTATTTCTTCCTGGCCATTGGATCTTCTGGAATTACCTAAATTAATTTAATAAACTCTATCAGAACATGATACTCAAAGGTAATGTATTCTTTGACAAGGAGTTATTATCAGCCTTGCTCTTCCTAATGTCTAGCTAACACCTCGCAGTTTATAATAATTACTTACTTGTGTGTTGGTACTTGACTGTGGCTCCTGGATTTCCATTCTAGCGGTCTGCAACCAGAGTTCTGCTGCATCTGCTCCAGATAGTCCGTCATCGCCGGCTTCTAGACCACCAGATACTTTTGTGACCAGAGGAATGGAAGCTGATGTTCTCACACCTGCAGGAGTGGACTCCTCAGACCCTAAGAGAGATTTTTTGACGACCAAAGTGGGAAGTTTCCCATCTTTCTTAGCACTTAGTGTCTTTAAGCTTTCTTGCTTAGCGAGTTCCACCAGCCTCTCCATCTCTTCATTTTCTTTCTGCTTTTTTGTTTCAAAGTCTTTCTTGGACATTTCTAATACTTTCTGCAACATTTCTTCCTCTCTGGCTGCATGAAGTTTGTTGGCAGGCAAAGGTTGTTCATGTTGACCCCCATCTTGATAAGACTCAGGATGCTGGCCCAGCTCTTTCTGAAGCATTTGCAAAGCTTGACGCTCCAGCATTACGTTTCTTTGGTGCATTATTTTCTTAAACAAGTCCATTTGCTCTGATGCCAGAATGGGCTGCAAAAGCATCTGATGAACAAAGAGGAAACAAAGTATATTTAATGAACTTGTGTTGTAAATATGTTGTGTTCTTTCTGACAATGGCACAGCCTGACAATTACTCTATGGTATTTCTAAGCTTTATAGTGGTCTCATGAAGCCTGACACTTTACCAACTGCTAGCCATGGGGAAGGGCAAGGTCAAAAACATGTTTGTCGACCCATAAAATTTACTATGGTGTGATGTCAACATCACATCTAGAGAGTGGGAAAAGGGAAAATGTTCAGTGACATCATTTGATTACCACAAGATATTTAGAGCACGTTGTTTTTTGTTTTTGTTGTTTTTTTCTTCCCCCAGTCTGCAGTCTGGCTCCACAAAACTCGTAAAGGTTACGTGGTAAGGTCTGAAGTAGGTTACAAACTGAGGCCAGAAAAAAAATGCAACCAATCACTACAGTGTCATTTTAAGTGAAGGATTTACAGGTAACAATAGCTCCATAAGACTAGCTTTACACCTCATAAAGGTTACATGGTAAAGGTACAACAAAAAATCACTAAGTGTAAATCTAGTCTGGCATAGCCAGACCCTTTACCTACTGCTTCGCAGAGAAAGGGTCTGGTCAAATGCAATAGGGTCACTTGTTCAGCTGACTCAGTGTATTATCCACGGTACAATTCTAGTGTAAATCTGCAGTGGCTTTGTACACAAGTTAAAACAAAAAGAAGATTTTTTTCACCTAAGTATTTTACTCTCATTCATTTACAAATTATTCCATGCACAAACAAATAACAGAATTAAATACCCTATGTTCTCGTCTGAGGTTCTTGCTTTTGGTGATAGCCACAGACAGTTGGTCCCATGAAATCCCCACATCTGCTATAAAGCCATTCAATAATTCTTCAATCTGCCAAATACCACATAATACATCAAAATTGCCAAACTGTACAGGTCTAACATTACCATTGACTGATAATCAGAGTGTAGTTCAGAGTACGAAGAATCGTCTCCATCAGGTTGATCGAAAACTACAAGAATGCTCGTAATTCCGTGTTCCAATTCCCCAAAAGTGATTGTACAATAGCTTACCTATGCAGTGCTGCTCTATAAAGTCGTCCACGGGGTTTCGCCAAAGTGGCGAATGAAGATAGCCAATCAAACAGTCCACAACCCAGTCGTCTTCCTCCATATTGTTTACCAGAACCGGCTCGTTGCCCGGGCGGCACTTCGTGGGTGTAACGCATAACGAGGGGGTGTGGGGGTTGTGGGTGTGAGTACGACGACCCTTACCATCATAGTGGTCAGTGGAACGTGTAACATAAAGGAAGTGTAGGTTATCAAAAACAAAAAGTGATATTGATATTGCTTTGGGTACAACAAACTGATGAGGGGGAACTAATACTAAATGCGTTTGGTAGCGCTTTAGACTGGCCAGACTTGGTCTCGCGGGCCAGACCCTTCCGAGCGGAGCGATTAGGTAAAGGGTCAGGCCCGCGAGACTATGGCCAGACTATCGACCATTCTCGGTATTATATATCTATATTTTCTTGAGCTGTGATTAGGAAGTGGAATCAATGGATTATCAACTCCTACAGAGGAATTGATATGACCATACCCCATTTTCATGCTGGGGAAGAAAATAAAGAAGCAGAGCACATCTGCTTGCAATCTCCAATGCACATACGTTTTTATTATGGCTACCGGCATCATTTTATATCACATGAATGCACCATTATTGTCGACAAATGTGGGTGTGTGATGCCATGACATTTCTCCAATTTGAGAGGTCTACAATTCTGAGCTCCTTTTATTTATTTTATTTGTTTTTATTTATTTATTTACTTATTTATTTTTGCTGATGCAATAGAACATACAGGAAAATGCCCAACTAGCCATACAAGGCTAATGTGAAGGCCTTCCTAACAGTAAACAGATTTTTTTTAAATGCTGTGAATAGGTAGATAATTAATGATACTGGAGCAGGTGACTTTGTAGGCACCTTTGAAAGCAGTGACAGAAGACAGAATCACAATCTCCTCAGGAATGTTATTCCAGAGCTTGATGACTGTTAGCTTGTAAGAGCTCTTGTGGTGGGATGTTCTAACATAGGGAAGGAAGAGTGGTCTTATGATACTATGTTTGCAGGGTATGGTTTCGAAGAAACTTGATGGAATGATAGAGTTGCCTGATAAGATCCTGTGGCACAGGCATAGCTTCTGAAGTACCCGCCGACTTAGCAGGCTAGGCCAGCCCAGTGCAGATTTATATTCAGTTGAGTCTTGAGTATCCAGTCCCTGGTGACAACGCAAGCTGCAAAAGATTAGACTCGTTTGATCATGGAGATAATGTCTTTTGTGGAGGGTCCCAGACACAGGAGCAGTATTCAAGGTGAGGTAGCACAACAGACTAACAATTTCTAAGGGCCACTTTCCTTGAAAAACAAAAACAAAAAAAGGAATCCAAGTAGCTTCTTTGCTTTGGCTGTAATATCAGTGATGTGTTGCTTCCAGGATAAGTTACTTGTGATGGTGACCCTAAGTAAATGAAAACTGTTCACAACTTGAATATACTCTCCCTGAAGCTGGATATTTACTGATGAAGGGACTTTCTTGTGGCCACAAGACTCAATAACAACAACTGGCAATAAACTTTGACTTCAAGCTTTTCTTGAGTGTGGGTGAGGATTAAGGAAAGTGTGATGGTACAGACAAGGATGTTCAGTAGCTATTGAGCACAAGTGCTGTGTGTGAATAGCAATGCATGTAAATGAGCTATGTTATTATATAGCTACCCTATCCTATGCTCCCTAAAGTGATGATGTTTTGTATCAACTTTTTCAGTTGTCATTACCAGGATCACATAAAATGTTGGAATAATTTATTGTTCTACAAATTATTACAAAATATGTGGTATAACTCACTCCATGTAAATTTGTCTATTCAATGTTGTCTGAATGTTCACCGCTTAGTCTCTACAACTTTGAAGAATGGTAGCTGATTGTACATAACTACTGTTATTAAATTGGACTACAGTCCTATAGCAATTGCTTCTTCTTTTTTTTGCTTTTTTTTTTTGTGCCACTAGCTACACCAAGTTAAGATCAAATTTCAGTAGTAAATGTAGTTGTGGTAAGAAGCAAGACTAGAAGCTACAGAAGTGATCAGTAGGCCGCCACCAGAATCAACACTGACCCACAAGAGAGAGGAAGGGAGTTGCAGCTGTCTACACTGAGAAGCTCTCTTACTCTCCTACTTAGTCGCAGGCATCCACAACCCAAGATCTCTGAGGATTCGACTTTGTAAACTCTTGACAAAGTAATACAAGCTTAAAGTGAACCTGTGAAGACTGAATCAGGTGTACTAGAGCAGACAATATAATTATAGAAAAAATGCCCATTACACCTTCTTCCTGAAGTGTATGAAATAGAAATGAAAATACAGCAAAGTGATTGGTTGAGTTTGTGTACGTATAACCAACAATGCCAAAGGAAAGGTGTGTAGATCACAAAGGTGTGAGGATCAGATAACATATGCACAGTCAGCAGAAAGCGAATGATCCAAACTGCTTAGTCATGATCCTTATGAGTGGAATCCTGCTTGTTGGTGGGAATCCACCACACTGGTATGTTTAAATTCACTTTATGTGTGTGATGTGTGTGTGTGTGTGTGTGTTACAATGACATTACACTTAAAAACATGCTGCTGTTTTCCCCTTTTATGTCATTGCTTTGATTTTTAACCCGGCGCTATTCTAGCACATGGTTTACATACATTATAACTTGGATTTTAAGTAGTAGTATAAATAAGTAAATTCAATGTGTGATTACAGTATATTGATATTTTGAGGGAAAAGCAAAATGTCACCAAAAATAATGAAAAATGATTGTATTAGTTTATATAAAGCGACATGGTTTACAGTCTTCTAATCTAATACTATCTTTTAAAGTTCACAGTATCTATAATAAAATTCAGCAAAAGTCTCTGTGGTCAGAGTAAGTTGTAGGAAATCCATTGCTCTAATTGAGATCAGAAGATATGCCTTATATACTTGGTTTTTAAGGCTTCCTTAATGTCACCATTCCTTAAGATTACTAAGGGATCTGTAATGACCAATAGAAAGAGAACATCAACTCCCAGCAGTTTGAGAAGAACTCTTGCCACAGCGCTATCGAAAAACTGAGATACAAAGAATAAAATAAATGGCAGAATAGTTACCAAGAAAGCAGATGCAAACAAGATAGCAAACGTTTTTATAGCTCTCCATTCTTGTTCTGTTAAGACTTTAGCGTCTACTCCAATTGCGTGGTCTCGACTTCGAATTTTCCTTCCTTTTATATACAATGCTAAGAAAAGACCAACAGGAATAAAAATAGCAGGAATTATAATAGTTGGATAGAAAGTACAATATGCTATCAAGCAATTAGAGCTACATTGTACACTAATAACACAGAGTAGCGAATCTTCGTTAAATACAAAGCAATCAAGAAATGGAGGAAGGTTTATGACATTGTAGATTATCCCAAGAAACCAAGCCAACATAGATGTCACGATGACTGCTTTTCCATTGTGCCTAGGATAGAAGAAGGGTAAAAATACGAAGAGAAACTGGTTTAATGAAAATGCAAATATTAAAAGCGTTCGAATGTTAATTAGGACAAAGAGAATAAAACCAGATGCAATACAAGAGTTTGAGCCTAAAATCCAATGTCCAACTACATAATTAGCAATGGACGATGATCCATAACTAATGCTTGTTAACAAGTTCAGTACAGACAATTGAACTGCAATGCCAAAAGAAATACTTCTCAGTTTCTTGCATTTTGCTACAAGAATAAGAACTAAAAGATTCAGGAGAACTCCAAAGCTAACTAAACAGACTCCATATAAAGTTTGGATAACTCTGATAGGAACAGCTAAGGAAGCATTAGTGATAGGGTCCTGGCTATCTGGCCAATTTATGTCAGCACATGAGTAATTTAGTGTTAAGTTGTCTTCTTCAGATCCAGAGAAGAACAGCTGGGCGGAGTCTTCCGAATAGAAGTCTTGCGGTATCATTTGATGGGGAGATAGAAGAGTCCGAGTTATATTTTTTTCTACTCTAAACTTACTCTACAAGGCAAACTTGTAACTATTTCTTAGAAGATTAGGACAAACCACAATCCTGTGTTCGCTGGCCAGTTATAAAAACCAAATAAAACATTTCCACAATGGTATAATGTGACGTACAATCTACTTACGTCTACTACTCCACATCAAATGGTGCAAATTATAGCAATGTTGTGGGAAATACCCACAGTAAAGAATGGGAAGACAGCAATAGGCGGCACTGAAGATAACATTAATGCTGACTCACACCCCTTATTCATTTTGGTAAAATATTCTTTAGTCAAACATGTGTCTGTGATTGAGCATGAGCAGTTACATATTAAATTTCTATGTTTCAAAGGTGGGTGGCAGACCTATAAATTTTGAGAGTCAATATTTGGTTTTTGTATCTTATACTTATCTGCTACATACTCTTAACTTAATTAATTACCTCATATAACTTCCTTGAGCAACTTCAGGGCTAGCTAAGGGTGAAGCAGTGAGCTTGGGAGTGAGAACTGAGTATAGATCACAGCTACCAGAATACACTCATCACTCTGGTGGCAGCATTACCTGGATCTGAGACAAAACCTAGCATCCAGCCCACTTACGGGAGTTAATGACATTGCTCAGAAATTCCCCCCAAAAATGTGCCTATATTTTTAGATAACTTGTTCTTAATATAGAACATGGTCGTTGGAGATTAAAACACCTCTTCACATAGTGCACATATTATACTAAGTCTCAAAAATTAATTCTCCAAATTCTCCGTACAATAGCTGTATGAGGTATGGCATTACATCAAGTCTGCTTGCAGCAGATTTATTCAAAATAACCTGTAGTCATTTGATTTTGTTCTCTAATTGAATCTGAATAGCTATATACTGTTGTAACCAGGGTCAAAGTCTACTATAAAACCAAAAATGGAGAAAGAATATCTGAGCCAATTTGCACTTTAAGTCTCAGAGAAATCTAAGAACAAAATTGTCATCTGTAAATTTGCGCATGCGCATTAAAAAAAAAAAGTATAAAAAAAAAGTAAAAAAAAAGAAAAAAAGCACTCTACATGTGCACGCTAGCTTACACCTGGTAACTAACGCTAGCTAGCTTAACCTGCGGTAACAAAGCTTCGCTCGCTCCACTGAATTAAGGGGGAGGGGGAGGGGGGATTCAAGGGGAGGGGGGGGGGATTCAAGGGCCCTTCTACCTCTGTCCTCTGTATGAAACACTCCTGCATATTTCTTGGTCCTTGATTCCTTGATACCTTCTTTGACCTAGGAGGTCACTTCATGAATCTATAGTTACTGCCTAAGCAGATGATAGGCTGAGAGGTGAGGCACTGGCTTTACTATCATAGACTCACTAGTGCGGGCCATACCAGGACTAACTGATAGGAGAGTCTCAAAAAATTTTGTGTGACTTTTGGACACCATAAGTCTACACTTTCAACAAGAAAAGCAAAATTTTTTAACCAAAACAGGTCTCCCTTTAATATTGTAGTACAATAAATAGAGGCCAATAGGATGATGCCCATTTAATCAAAGAAAGAACATCAGGTAGCTACTTCTAAATATAAATGGAATGTGGAGTTCATATAAATGTGAGTGTGACTATACAATCAATGGTTATGGTGTGGTAGAAATTTACCTGCACTAGCTACTATTAATGCCAGTGGTGCAGAAAAAGGGGGCAGACCTCAGGTTGTACCCCCCCCCCCCCCTCAACCCTAGTTTAGAGTACTATATAAAAAGGTGATTTCTCACATGAGCACAACCACAAAATACATACCGTTGCAGCCCTCATAACAGAACATCTTCAAATACCATTCGAATGCCAGTGGAGTGCACATAGCATTTGAAATAATTGAAGTAGGTAGAGTGTTTGGTTTGACAACCATTACAATTTCACTTCGTTAGTTGCATGTGGGTGTGCATATGCAAATACCCACGTACATAGGCTCCTCATTTACAGCTGGCTAGGCTATCTTCTACATTAGCAATATCCACCTGAGTGGCAAATGTACGACTAATTCTTTCATGACACAACACGAGTTTCTTAGAGTTTTCTGCTTTTATCCCTTGTGATGTCTTGTTTCCACAATTTCCCATAGCTAAGGGGGGGAATTTTTAGCTATATTATATAATTAAGATTACATATTTAGCAGCTGAGCAATTCATAAAAGTTCGTGTATCTACTGGTATACACAAATTCAGTAAGAGTCTGTGTTGATTTGTAGAAATATTTTGCATGTAGCTATACTATTAAGTGGGGGGAAAATACATCATTTTTAGAATCACAATTAATTGGATATTTGTAACATCTACATCCAACAGTTTGAAAGAACTCTGGCCACAAAAGTTGCTAATAGAAGACTCAAGAATAATAAATACTAGAGGGAATAGTAACCTTAAAGTCGGATGCCAAGTTTTAAAGCTTCTCCATTCTAGATATTACAGCTATTACACAATAATTGATTCTTACATATGTGTACTATTCAAAGACTGAACAGTACAAATTAATACTATGCCCTCACATTGTTTGATCCATCTTTATCTTTGTTTAAAACTAAGAGTCCTGATTTCTTAAGAAATTGAAATGTCCATTAGTATTTTTTATCACTAGCACACACACACACACACACACACACACACACACACACACACACACACACACACTATTTCTTGAACCCGATTGAGCATAAAATAATTAATAATTATTAAAAAATAATAAATATATACATGAGAAGGAAATGGAGTGTGCAATATGAGTTACACAAATTTTTTACTATGTAGAAATAAAATTCATCACTAAAAAGTATGTGTCAATGTGGATACATTAACGGTGATGCTGCTTGCTTGATTGAGGAAGAGACATTTTTACTTTTCCAGGTATGTATCTTGATAAATCATTATCCTGGAGTACCGGAGGAAAGACACACACACACAAAAAAAATTAAAGGCAGAAACTACTATGAGAAATGTGAACCCTATACAATGTTTCTGATCAAACCGGTCATTATAATATCATATATTTTCGGACTATGGTCTACATTTTGTTAGCAGTTAAAAGTTCAAAAATCAAAACCAGACCATCAGTATTTTATTTTTTAGAATATTAAAAAAATTGCTGCCAGTACTTCGAAACCCGAAAATTTTGTTTTAGTGTGAGGTTATGAAGCTCAGAATTTACTAGCAATTTA